>Ga0307517_10014263_pt1 | contig 10697 bp, 9 predicted proteins | sample 23_EM_MG_FD_194515 | JGI IMG/M metagenome (GOLD analysis project Ga0307517, IMG submission 194515) | Populus trichocarpa ectomycorrhiza microbial communities from riparian zone in the Pacific Northwest, United States - 23_EM | ecosystem: Host-associated > Plants > Roots > Unclassified | place...
GCGGGTCATGAACACCCGCCGCGTCTGCCAGTGGCGCGCCTCAAAATCCTTGAGCACGACCTCGAGTTCGTCGCGCGTTTCTTGCCCCGACATGGCAAGCACGGCAGTGACCAGCCGTTCGGTCCGGCTGGTCCCGCCGCCGCTCGGCGACCAGCCGATGTGAAACGGACGAACGACGACTCGCGACGGGTCGGCGTGCAGCCTGAGGCTGTGAAGAAATATATCGAGCAACGGCCATCCCGCTTGCAACCCTGATCCAAGCGGCGCCGCGTGTCGTTGCTACGCGACGGCGCGCCCCGTCCCTGCCACGGTTCCGGCCGCCTTTCCTAGTGCGGAAATGGCGCAAGAGGCCAATTGCAGCGCCAAAATCGACTCGGCACCCTGATTTCGGTTCAATCCACCCGGCATCAGGCCGTCAAAACAGCCGCCGTCCTGCGCGGTGGCCAGCGGCAGATCGAGGTCATTCTGACCCAGATACCAGCGATAGGCGCGATTCGCTTCCTCGACCCAGCGCAGATCGCCGGTCGCCTTGAACGCCGCCGCGCAGGCATCGATCGTCGCTTGCGCTTCGAGCGGCTGCTGGTCGAACGGCAACGGCCCTTCATACGGCCGGCCGAAACTGTCGGTGCCGACCGCGCGGAACCGGCCTTCCGGGCTGGTCTGCTGTCCGGCGATCCAGTCGAGCGTGCGCAATCCCGATTCGATCAGTTCCTGGCGTTCGAGCGCCATCCCTGCGCGGATCATGGCTTCGGGCAAGCGGGCATTGTCATAGGCCAGCACGATCTCGAACCATTCCCATTCGGGCCGGCGCGTCTCTTCGAGCAAGTCGCCTAATTCCGCCGCGAAGCGTTCCAGGATGGCGCGCGACTGGGCGTGGCCAGGATGCGCGCTCAGCATTGCCGCGGCGCCGAGCATCGCAAAGGCTTGCGACCGCGGGCTGGTCAGCTCGAAGGCGATCCCCGCCGTCTCATCGAACAAGCGCGCCGCCCAATCGCGGTGCTTGGCGAGCGTCGCACGCTTGGCGGTGACGCCCAGCGCCCAGATCGTGCGGCCGTTCGAATCCTCCGACCCCATGTCCTCGCACCAGGTACGGTCGAAGTTCATGAAGTTGCGGAAGCGCCTTTTGTCGGGGTTCCACGCATATTGGACGAACGCCGCATAGGTCGTCATCCACTTGTCGCGGAGATCCTCATCGAGGTCGTCGATCGCGGTCATCAGCATCAGCGCTCGGACGTTGTCGTCGATGCAATAGCCGTGGCGAAAGTCCGGCACCGACAGGATCGCGTGCTGGAACATGCCGGTCGCGTCGCTCATCCGCTCGACCGCCGCGATACTCGGGCTGAGCGGCGTGAGCGGTTTCGCGCTCCTGATCCGGCGTGGGGCAGCGGCAACGATCGCGTCAATTCCTTCCATGCCGGCCTCGGCGAGGCGCGGCCAGATCATCGTACGACCGCGAGCATAAGCGCGCCGCATCAGCTCGGCGCGTGCCGCATCGTCGTGGAGCAGGCGCGAAATCTCACGCGCGAAGCCTTCGACATCGCCGAAATCGACGATCACGCCATGGTCGTTGGCGAGGATTTCGGTTGCGTGGATATAGGGAGTCGACACCACCGCCTTGCCCACGCCGACGGCATAGGACAGCGTGCCCGACGTGATTTGCGCCGGGTTGGTGTACGGGGTGACGTAAAGATCGGTCGCCTGGAGATAGTCGAGCAATGCGTCATGCTCGAGGAATCCGTCGATGAACCGGACCTGCTCGGCAACGCCCTTTTCAGCGGCAAGCGCCTTCAGCCGGTCGCGATAGGCCTCGCCTTCGCGTGCGACGAGATTGGGATGCGTCGCACCCAGCACGACGTAGAGCGCGTCGGGATTGGTCGCGACTACCTGGGGCATGGCCGCAATGACGCTTTCGATCCCCTTGTTGGGGGCGAGCAGGCCGAAAGTCAGCAGGACCTTATGGCCTTCCCAGCCGAACCGCGCCTTCATGCTGTCGGCCTCGACCAGCGGGCGGTCGGGGACGCCATGCGGGATCATCATGATCGTGCGCGGATCGGCGCCATAGACGCGCAACAGGATGTCGCGACCGATATCGGCCATCACGATCACTCGGGCGGCGCGCTTGAGCAGCCCGTCCATCACCCGGCGCTGATCGTCGTTAGGGGTTTCCAGGATGGTGTGCAGCGTCACGATAACCGGAATGGTCAGGCGATCGAGCAGCGCCAGCAGATACTCGCCCGCCGGTCCACCATAGATGCCATATTCGTGCTGCACCCAGACCGCCTGCGCACCGCTGGCCTCGATCGCCCGCGCGGTCGTCAGATAGGCAAGACGGTCTTCTTGAGCGATCGATCCGGTTACCTCGGGGGGATAGTCATAGCCTTCCGCACGATCGTCCATCGCATAGACGTCGACCTTCACGTCGGGAAAGCGATCACGAAGCGCCAGATACGTATCGGTAGTATATGTCGCAATGCCGCATTGCCGCGGCAGGAAGTTGCCAATCAGCGCGAGGCGTTTGGTACGGGGCAGTAGAGGCGAAGTCGCCATTGTGACCCTTTCACAAGTAATTTCCGGGCATTGTTGCCCGACTCACGCCTCCCTGAACGGATTGAGGGGAATATGGTTGCGTTTATGCTGCATTGCAACAAAGGATTCGCGTTGACCTGTGTTAATAGCGGGCAAGTCAGCCCCGGCCGCGATAGCTCGGCACACCTTGGTCGGGCAGCCACAGGCCCTCGGGCACCGGCCCCGATTGCCAGAACACGTCGATCGGAATCCCGCCGCGCGGATACCAATAGCCGCCGATCCGCAACCATTGCGGCTTCATCTCCGCGGCCAACCGCTCGCCGATCCCGACCGTGCAATCTTCGTGGAACGCGGCATGGTTGCGAAACGAGCTCAGGAACAGCTTGAGCGACTTGGATTCGACGATCGTCTCGGCGGGGACATAATCGATCACCAGATACGCGAAATCGGGCTGGCCGGTCACCGGGCAAAGCGAGGTGAATTCGGGCGCGGTGAAGCGGACCAGATAGGGCCGGCCCTGGCGTGGATTGGCGACATAGTCGAGCACCGCTTCTTCGGGCGATGCGGGGAGCGAGCTGCTCTGGCCAAGATGCTTTGGGGTCATGCCGGCGATATAGGTGCCTAGTCGCCAACCGTCACCCCAAGGAGGGTCGACCGATTCCTAACTCGTCACCCCGGCCCTGTGCCGGGTCTGCCTATCCACGACCGAAATCAGCCGTTGTTGCGCGGCGGACCCCGGCACAATGCCGCGGTGACGGGTTGGGAACGATGCATCAATAGAACAACCTCGTCCTGGCGAACTTTGTCTGGCCGCGCAGCCCCGACCGAGTTACGATACGAGCAGCCGTCCCTTTCCTCCCCAGGGCGAGTTGGCTTTGATCCACTGCAAGAGGAGACGATAATGGACGCGCTGGTGACCACCGAATGGCTGGCGAACGAGCTGGGGGCGAACGACCTCAGAATAGTCGACGCGACCTATTTCGGCTCGGTGCCGGGCAGCCCGGACGGCGACCCCGCGGCCAATTTCGAGCAGGCGCACATCCCGGGCGCGGTGTTCTTCGACATCGCCGAGATCGCGGATCTCAACAGCCCGCTGCCGACGATGCTGCCTCCGCCCGAGAAATTCGCCAGCCGGATGCAGTCGCTCGGGCTCGGTGATGGCAGCCGCATCGTCCTTTACGACAATTCGCATTATCACACCTCGGCGCGCGCCTGGTGGATGCTGCGCCTGTTCGGCGCGCACGACGTCGCCATCCTGGATGGCGGGTTCGCCAAATGGCAGGCGGAGGGGCGGCCGATCGAAAGCGGCAAGCCGCAGCACCGCCATCGCCACTTCACCGTCTGGGCCGATGACGGCCAGGTCCGCACGCTCGATCAGATGAAGGCCAATATCGACAGCGGCGCGGAGCAAGTGCTCGACGCGCGCTCGGGCCCGCGCTTCACCGGCGAGGAACCCGATCCGCGCCCGGCGACGCATGCCGGCCATATCCCGGGATCGAAGAACCTGCCGTACCAGCAGCTGTTCAACGACGACGGCACCTGGAAGACCGGCGGCGCGCTCAAGGCCGAATTCGAGCAGGCCGGAGTCGATTTGGCCAAGCCGCTCGTCACGACCTGCGGATCGGGCATCACCGCCGCGGTGTTGCTGTTCGGCGCGCACCTGCTCGGCAATGACGGCGCGCTCTATGACGGCAGCTGGTCCGAATGGGGTGCGGATATGTCCACGCCAAAGGCGATGGGCGCGGCCTAGCGCTTCTTGTCCGCGCGCGCTTCCCGGCCTAGCACGGGCCGATGGCCGGCAACGAGAACGACAAGCCCCCTACCCGCGTGGTGACCGCGGGGCGGCGCAAGGAATGGACGCAGGGGATCGTCAACCCGCCCGTGTGGCGCGCGTCGACGATCCTCTACGATTCGATCGAGCATCTGCGCGAAACCGGACGCGGCGACACGCGCCATCGGCTCTATTACGGCCGCCGCGGGACGCCGACGCAATGGGCGCTGGCCGATGCGCTGACCGAGCTCGAACCGGGCGCCGAAGACACCTTCCTCTATTGCTCGGGCGTCGCCGCCGTGACCGCGGCCTTGCTCTCGGTGCTCAGTCCCGGCGACGAATTGCTGCTGGTCGATTCGGCCTATGATCCGACCACCAATTTCGCCGCCGGCTTCCTCAAGCGGATGGGCATCACGACACGGCATTACGACCCGCTGATCGGTGCCGGCATCACCGACCTCTTCACCGACCAGACCAAGGCGATCCTGCTCGAAAGCCCGGGCAGCCTGACCTTCGAAGTCCAGGATATCCCCGCGATCGTCGCCGCGGCCAAGGCGCGCGGCATCGTCACCATCCTCGACAATACCTGGGCGACACCGTTGCTGTTCCCGGCGATCGAACAGGGCATCGACCTGACGGTGCTCGCCTGCACCAAATATGTCGTCGGCCATTCGGACGTGATGCTCGGATCGGTCACCGCGGCGCCCGGCCATTTCGCCAGGCTGCGCAATCTCAGCTACCAATTGGGTCAGGTCGCCAGCCCCGACGATTGCTGGCTCGGCTCGCGTGGGCTGCGCACGATGGCGGTGCGGCTGAAGCAGCACGAAGCGGGGGCGCTCGAGATCGCACGCTGGCTCGATCAGCGGCCGGAAGTTGCCACCGTACTGCATCCGGCCTTGCCGAGCTGTCCCGGCCACGAATTCTTCGTCCGCGACTTCAAGGGGTCGTCGGGACTGTTCACCTTCGCACTCAAGCATGGCACCGAAGCCAGCCGCGCCGCGTTCATCGACGCGCTGCGGCTGTTCGGTATCGGCTTCAGCTGGGGCGGCTTTGAAAGCCTGGCGGTCACCGCCGATCCCAAGCGCGCACTCGGCGTGCCCGATCATGGCGGCGCGCTGGTCCGCCTCCATATCGGGCTGGAAGATCCGGCCGACCTGATCGCCGATCTCGATCAAGCCTTTGCCGCTTTCCGGACGGCGCAAGGGTGACTCAGGCGCTCGCCTGGCTGCAAGCGCAGGGGCTTTATGTTCCGCAAGGCAGCGAGGCGACGGAAACGCTGATCGTTGTCGGCCTGATCGTCGCGGCGCTCGCGCTGGGCGTGCTCGCCGGGCGCTGGCTGGGGCCGCCGGTCGAGGCGCTGTGGCGGCGCCGGCTGGGGGATCATGCCGAGGGTATCGGCCCGCGCGTTCCGTCGGTGGTGCGCCATGGCGTCGCGGCGCTGTTGATCGCGGCGTTGCAGGCAGCCGGGCATTGGCCGCCGCTCGCCGCCGGGCTGATCGGCTTCTTCCTCGGCGCGGCGGTAGCGCGGATGGCGGCGCAGGTCCTGCGCGGCCTCAGGCTGGCGCGCTGGATGGCGTGGAGCGTCGCGCTCGTCCTGTTCGTGACGATCTTCGGCCATTCGATCGGCGGACTCGCGCCGGTCAACAGCACGCTCGATTCGATCGGCTTCGACCTCGGCTCGTGGCGCTTCTCGTTGCTGCGGCTGATCATCGCGCTGGTGACGGTGATTTGCCTGCTGGCCGCGATCCGGCTGGTCAACCGGCTAGTCGGTCACACCATCCTCAGCACCAGCAGCCTCGACCCGACGCAAAAGCTGCTTGCGCAAAAGCTCGCCGGGATCGCGACGATCGCGCTCGCCTTCTTCATCGGCATCGATCTGCTCGACATCAGCCTGACCAGCCTGACAGTATTTTCCGGCGCGCTTGGTCTGGCGGTCGGGTTCGGCCTGCAAAAGACCGTTGGCAACCTCATCGCCGGCATCATCCTGTTGCTCGATCGCTCGATCAAACCGGGCGACGTGATCGTCGTCGCGGAAAAGGACGTCGGCTGGGTCAACAAGATCGGCGTGCGCGCGGTCAGCGTCATCACTCGCGACGGCAAGGAGCATCTGATCCCGAACGAGGATCTGATGACCAAACCGGTCGAGAACTGGTCCTATACCGACCGCAACGTCCGCGTCCGCATCCCGGTGACAGTGGCCTATGATTGCGACCTGCCGCTCGCGCAGGAGCTGATGCTGCGCGCGACGGCGGAAAGCCCGCGCGTGCTCGACACGCCGAAGTCGAATGTCTGGCTGACCAAGTTCGGCGAGATCGGCATCGAGCATGAGATACTTGTCTGGATCAACGATCCCGAAAGCGGGGTCGGCAATGTCCGCTCCGACGTGCTCAACCGGCTCTGGTTGCTGTTCCGCGACAATGGCATCGTGCTCCCTTATCCACGCCGCGACGTACACCTCGTGGCGCCGTCGGCGGCCGACTGATCGCAAGCTAGTGTTGCATTGCCGCAACATCGTTGCGCTCATGGGGGCTATTGAGGTCGAATAGTGTTGTGCAGCGCAGCGAAAGTCGGCACTACTGCCTGCGTGTGACCGGCTCAACGGCCCGATCGGCATCGCCGATACAGAGGCTGGACCGGCACCGCAGGCGGGACGAACGCACTTTTCGCTTCGAAAGGAAGATAATGCGCTTCTCCCACATCAGCCTTGGCGCGCTGGCGCTCGCCATTGCGACTCCCGCCTTGGCGGACCCTCTGCCCGCGAGCACGCCGGCGCCCGATGCGGCGGCGACTCCCGCGGCAACCACTCCCGCGGATAGCGGCACGCCCGCTGCGGTGGCCACGGTCGACGATCCCGCGCCCGCCCCGGCGCCCGCCGCTCCAGCGGCCGACGGTGCAACCGCGCCTCCGCCCGCCTTCACCATCAACGGTTCGGCGACCCTGATCTCCGACTATCGCTTCCGCGGCATTTCGCAGACCAATCTGCAGCCCGCGATCCAGGGCTCCATCACGGTGACCCATTCGTCGGGCCTTTACGCCACGGTATGGAGCTCCTCGACGTCGGGCTATGTGACCTTCTCGGGCACCGGCAGCCAGGAAATCGACGCGATCGTGGGGTTCAAGAAAACCTATAGCGGCGTCACGTTCGACGCCGGCGTGCTCTATTACATTTACCCGCGCTCACGCCCCACCGGGGACAACAGCAAGGGCGATTTCTTCGAGCCTTATGCCGACATCGCCTATACCTATGGGCCGGTCACCGGCAAGGTCACGGTGAACTATGCGCCCAAGCAAAAGGCGCTGGCGCTCGACCAGGGCCAGACCGGGTTGTTCAAGAATAACGACAACGTCTATCTTGCCGGTGACCTGGCGGTGGCGATCCCCAAGACCCCGCTGGGGCTGACCGCGCACGTCGGTCACACCTGGGGCCCGAGCTGGTTGTCGCTGGGCAACGAATATACCGACTACGGGTTCGGCGCGACGCTGACCTATAAGCAGTTGGTGTTCGGCGTCAGCTATGTGGACACCGATGGCGTGTTCACGCTGGCGAATGGCAAGAACGCCGCGCGTAGCGGCGTGGTCGTGTCGCTGGGCGTTTCGTTCTGATGGCTTGTCACCGGGGGAGCGCTTGCTTCCCCGGTGACGGCTGACGCTTGGTCGACCGGCGATATCGGCACGGCCGATTTTTGTCGATGTAATATTGTAACGTCGCGCGCTTCGGCCTAAATGGCGCTCGATGCATCCCGCGATTCGCCTTTCCTGGTTGTCCCGCTTTCCCCAGCTCGATCGGTTCGCGATGGGTCTGTCGGGACTGTGTGCGGTGCATTGCTTTGCCAGCGCGGTGCTGGTGGCGCTCGCCTCGACCGCCGGCGGCATGCTGCTCAACCCCGCCTTCCACGAAATCGGGCTGACCGTCGCGATCATCCTCGGCGCGCTGGCGCTGGGGCGCGGCATCTTCGAACATGGCTATATGGCACCCGCGGTTACCGGATCGCTCGGGCTCGGCATGATGGCCGGTGCGATGCAGCTTCCGCATGGCAATGGCGGGGAGACTTTGTGGACGCTGATCGGCGTCGCGATCCTGGCGCTCGGCCACGATCTCAACCGGCGCGCGGCGCACTAAGGGCCCGTACCGGCGCGGGCCGAGGTCGGCCATTGCCCTGCCCCGCCACAATCCCTAAATTCCCCGCCATGGGTGCGCATCATCATCACGACCATCATGAGGCCTCCGGGACCGAATTGACCAAGGTCGCGCAAGCGACGCTGGAGAAATCCGGCGAGCAATGGACGACGATGCGCGCAAGCATCTTCGAGGCGCTGGCCAAGTTCGACAAGCCGGCGAGTGCCTATGACATCGCCGATGCGGTATCGAAAGCAGAGGGGCGCCGCGTCGCCGCCAACAGCGTCTATCGCATTCTCGATCTGTTCGTCGGCGCCAATCTGGCGCGCCGCGTCGAAAGCTCGAACGCCTATATCGCCAACGCGCATCCCGACTGCCTGCACGATTGCATCTTCCTGGTCTGCGACAGCTGCGGCCAGACCGTGCACATCGACGACGACAAGATCGCCAACAATGTCCGCCACGCGGCTGAGGCGGCGGGCTTCTCGCCGGTCCGTCCAGTGATCGAAGTGCGGGGCAAGTGTTCGGATTGCGAGGACGCTGTCTAACTGAGCGTCGCCCGGGGTATTTAGCCGCCGCATCCCTTTGCCAGTTCGGCAGTCATTTTAGTGCTGCGGCCAATCCATTGCCCGGCGACCATGCCGCGTTGAGACTTCACGCGGATCAACTCTACCCGTTGTGGGTCGAGCCTAGTTTGGGAAAGTCTGGCAAGGACGGTTGCTATACGTCGCTTCCAAAGGCGCGCGGACGAAGCGCCGTCGTTGTAGACAATCAAGCGAACGTTGTTGGCCGAAGACGCTCTAGACGTTTGGGCCAAGTACCCCAGGATTTCGGCGCTGGGGGGCTTTAGATTAGCCGATCCATGGACGAAACCCACCATCCAAGGACCCATGTCACAAGCGGCCGCCGGAAGACTTCCAATTGCTAGAGCCAGTCCCGCTACCGCCGAGATGTTACGAACCACAACGCCCGCCCTTCGTTGTTCAATCCCCGCGCAGCTTATCGCTCATCTAACGTGCAGCAAGTTGCTTCCCAACCAAAACGAACCTGAGCCCGAGCGCAACCAAGCTTTCCAACGTAGCTCAGAGTGCCTTCCCCATCCTGACCCCCGGCACCGGCACGTCGCGATCCGCCATGCTGTCGACGCGCTCGATCGCCTCATACCCGCACGCGCGATAGAGCGGCTCGCCGGCCAGCGTCCCCATCAGCTCGGCTCGCGTGAACCCTGCCGCGCGCGCCGCCGCCTCGTTCGCCGCGAGCACCATCCGGCCAATACCGCGCCGGGTGAAATCGGGGTCGGTGTACATTGCCCGGATGCGCGCCGGGTCCTTGGCGGGATCGAGCACCGCCGCATCGCGCGCCACCGCCCCCGCATCGCCGCCATAGAGGGTCGCACGATAGCTCCAGCCGCCGCAGCCGACGATCCTGCCGTCACCATCCTCGACCACGACATAGGTGCCGTCGGCGATCAGCTGCGTGTCGAGCCCCATGCTGAGCCGGCTCGCCGCGACCTGCTCGGGCGTGAGGTAATCGCGCTGCAATTCGCCGATCGCGCGATCCATCAGCGCCGAAATTGCGGGAATGTCGGCTTCTATCGCGATCCTCGTCCTAAGCGCGTCGGTCATTTACCGTCGAGCATCGAGATCGTGGCGGTCGCGGGCGGCTCCTTGGCCATCGACGCGGCTACGCGCTCGGCACCCTCCATCGCCCGCAACACGTTGCCGCCGGCGAGCTTGGCGATCATCTCGTCGGTCCAGCCGCGACGCATCAGTTCGGCGAGCAACGCCGGATAGGTCGCCACGCTGTCGAGCCCGTCGGGCAAGCTTTCCACGCCGTCGAAGTCGGAGCCGATCCCGACATGGTCGATGCCGGCAACCTTGACGACATGATCGATATGGTCGGCGACCATCGCTAGCGTCACCACCGGACGCGGATGCGCCTTGTCCCATTCCGCCAGCGCCGCCTTCGCCCGCTCGGGCTGGCCGATATAGAGGCCGCCATAAGGCGGCGCATTGTAGCTCGCCTTTTCGCCATTGCGCGCCGCTTCCCATTGCCGCCGCGCTTCCGACACATAGCTCGGCGCGTAATTGACCATGATTACGCCGCCATTCTGCGCGAGCAATTTCAGCACCTTGTCGGACACGTCGCGCGGATGATCGTCGAGCGCGCGCGCCGAGCTATGCGAAAAGATCACCGGCGCCTTGGATACGCGCAGCGCGTCGATCATCGTGTCTTCGCTCACGTGGCTGAGATCGACCAGCATGCCGAGCCGGTTGAGCTCGT
>Ga0307517_10014264_pt1 | contig 10695 bp, 9 predicted proteins | sample 23_EM_MG_FD_194515 | JGI IMG/M metagenome (GOLD analysis project Ga0307517, IMG submission 194515) | Populus trichocarpa ectomycorrhiza microbial communities from riparian zone in the Pacific Northwest, United States - 23_EM | ecosystem: Host-associated > Plants > Roots > Unclassified | place...
TTATGGATTTGGTTCCTTTGGGTTTTAATTTTCTTGTTGAGTCTGTGCCACAAATGGAATTGGAATAGTAGATCCATTCCTTTTTTTTTGTTTTTCATATTCGTGGATTTCTACAACCCCCCTGTCATTTGATTAATTACAATGAAATGGATGAACTTTCCCTTGAACAATCAACGCTATGTGCAGTTGGACGTTGTTGCGGTCAAGGTTGTAGGAGAAGCAGAGAGGACCATTGGGTTTGAACCGGTTTGGAAGGGAAAAAAATCGAACCGAACCGAACCGAAATTAATCGGTTTGAGCCGGTTTTCGGTTCGGTTCGGTTCAAAAAATTAAAAAAAATCGGTTTGGTTGTTTATTTTGGTTTAAAACCGGACCGAACCGGAAATGCTCAGCCCTACGACTAACCTATAAAGGAAAAGGTAAAGATTTGCTTTTGCCAAGTTTACAAGAAGCATAATCAAATAACAATGAAGAAAACTCATTTGTATTATTCAAATAGTCATGTTTTATAAGATGTGTCAGAATTACAGAGTTAGGATGACCCAATTTATGATGCAAAAATTGACTATTATTATTAGTAATAGCAAAACAACCAATAAAAATTGAACAAGGAAAAGAAAAGGAATGAAGAGGGGGGGAAATCTCATTTTAAGCTCTCTTACTATCTCTTATACCGACATTTGATCCTGCACAAAATAACCAGAACAAAAGGAGCAACTTTTTTTCTACTAATTGTCCAACTAGAATAAGATTGACAGATAAATCAGGAGACACAAACACATTAGTAAAGGATGACCCCAAATTGCCAACCACTGTAATAGGAAGAGTACAACCATCGGTGATTTGAATATGTTGCTTACCATCATACTTACAAACATCATGTAAAGTAGTCGGACTATCAGTCATATGATTGGAAGTCGCAGAGTCAATTAACCAAAGAGAAGTAATATTAGAAGAAAAGCTCGAAATAGTGGTATGTGTAAAAGGTGTAAGCATAAAAGTGGATTGAACAACAATATAAAGAGCATAAACAAATTAGTTCTGAGGAAGGACATTACAATCCTTAATAATATAACCTTTATTCTTGCAATAAATATAGAACTTCTTGGTGTCATATTTTGCAATGTGCCTAATTTCCTTGCAGCTATAACACCATGTTGGAGGTCTAGATCGTCCTCTGCCTTTAGTAGCGTAGGCCATATTAATCATTTTTAAACCACCAGCACCTTGAGCAAGGTTAAATTATGAGGTAAGACATTGTTCTTCACGCAAAAGTTCACCCAGGAAACCTCCAAAGATGGAACAAGTTGGTGACTGATTAACTCATCTCGTGCACTTTCAAACTCAGGTCGGAGCTTTATCAAGAATTGATCTCGCTGGCTCTCAAAGTAAACCACTTGTAGTGCTGCTAAAGCTTCTTTGGGAACCTAAGAATGCACCAACCCAGAATAATCATTACATTAATTAATAAAGCCATAATGAAATTGTTCAATAGAGATATTCCTCTAGCGATTGTTTTTTATGTCTAATTCCAATTGAAACTTTTGGGTAGAATTATCTTAATAATAAATTTGCTGAAGGGAATCCCACATAGTTGAAGTAGTAGTGAATCCATGGAGATTGTTAATCATATAGGGTTCAATAGAGTTGATGAATTAGGAAACAATTTTGGCATCTTTGTCTTCTAATGAACTAAGTTCCTTAGGATCAGTACGAGTCATAGAAAACTCATCCAAATGACCCTATAACTCATTCCCTTTCACAAACATCCAGAACTGGAATTCTCAACTAGCACAATTCTTGCCAGTAAGGCATACAATAGAATTTTCTCTTGATATAATAACCACTAAAAAAATTAACTGGACAACAAAAAATCACCACACAACCAAGAAGCTAAGATATAGTTGAGAACTCTACAACTAGAAATTGAACCTCCAAACCAAAGGACCACTTCTTTCAATACTTAGAAGAATATCGAAGATCTTTTTTAATTGTTACCTACAAAAAAGTACCACAAGCAAAAACAAGAAACCAAAAAATTCAACCAAGACAAGAGAATACTATGAAAAGAATTCAAGACTTTGATACTATATCAATAAAAGTTTTAGTTTGAATGCCTCTCCTTATGAGAGTTGCCTTCTTTATATATTGAAAATGTGGCACATCACAAGGTTCAAAATAAGCCATTACATAGTACTATACAAGGTAAGAGTAAAGCTATCAATTATATTCCTATATATAGCTAGATTAAATAAGTATAACATATCAAGTCGTCGATTCTGCTCACAACTATGGCTTTGATGAAGAATTTAAAGTTGAATCCTGATTATTATGGACCTCATTTGATGTTGCAAAGAATTGGGAAGCTTGTTTATAAGCTGGAGTTGCTCAATGTCTGTAAGGCAAAGCTGGCTTAAGCTAAGGGTCACTTGGGCAATGGTCCAAGGTCCCTGCTTAATAAAATACCTCAATAATAAGTAGGGTATATTTTCAATTATACTTTATAAATTGAAGATTGTTCATTCTTAACAAAAAGTCTTATGTACGAAATAAAGATTACTTAAGGCCCTATTTGCCAAACATACATAAAAAAATGATACGATATTTTATAAATATTTTAAAAAGCCTCATTTATAGTTCTGTCCAAGGTCCTATTAACCATAAAGCGGTTTTGTTGTCAGGTATATCTAATGTTTCTTATTTCTTAAGATGATACTGTTACTATCACCCTGCCAGTGTTGGATGATGATGGTGAATTCAAGATACATCCAGAAGCAATTTTCGATCGTGAGAAAATGAAGAAAGGTAATGTTGTTATGGTCATCGGCTAGGGCAGTAGACTAGTTTGTCCAAGGATGATGCCACTTAGGAATAATTGCAAGAACAAGAGGAGCAATTTCCAAATTTCAACATATATCCTTGGAAGGGGTATGTCAAAAGGGTCATTAATAGAATCTTTAGTTTTAGTTTTATAAAGTCTTTGGTTAAAATGTCTTGTTTCGATTAATGATTTGCACGTGAATGAATTGTAAATAAACAGTTATAGCTGTTGACTAGTAGCTGTTAGGCAACTCTATTTTATTTGTAGAAACTTAAAAAAATGTTAGATAGGATGTAAACGAAGAGGTAAATTCATTGAAGAAATAATAAAAGTCATCTTAGTGTTACAACTAACAACTCTCTCTCTCTCTCTCTCTCTCTCTATTTCTCTTTTTCTTCCCTTCTTCCTTCTTCATTGTCACGAGTTATGCAATTAACATCTCTTTTAGAAAAGTAAAAATATATGTCACGATTCTTGGGAGTTTCTATGAATACAAATTAAGTATTACTCTAAAAGGTGTGAGTTTTTCACTGTGCAAGGCTCCACTGTTCATCCTCTCATCCTCTCATATATTATTATAGATGAGCTATGCAAAATTTTATATTTGTTCAACTTGGTCCTCAAACTTTTTTTTGGCGATTCAGTCCTATTTGAAAACTAATTGACTTTGATTTCTTATGAAAAGGTGCGATTGAAAGAAGAGGGACCGAAATGAAAAAAGCGTTAAACATGGTTGGCACGCCATAAGTTTTGCAGAAGATGCATTTTGGTCTTTGAACAAATCACGCAAATTATATAATTTTAGTACCTCAATATTTTTTCAATTCAATTTTGGTACAAAAGTTTATTTTTGTTATTGTTTAGTTCCTAGCATAGTTATTAAACCCGGACGGGCCCGGCAGGTCGACCCGATGGCTGGACCAATCTGGGTAAGGCAAAAGATCAGGATGAGAAAAAACCCGGCAAAACCCGGTTGACCCGCCGGGTTGTCCCGTAACCCGGGCGACCCGGCAAAACCCGGTTGAAAACCTTTTTTTTCAAATGTATTTTTTCTCCTAGCCAGAGACCCCTTTCTTATATATTTTTTAGTTGGTTATTAACCCTTTTCAAAGTTCACTATATAAATACTAGAAGAATATTTTATTTTTTCAATGTGGGATTTGAAACCTTTTGGTATATATACTCTATGTTCACAAGAAAAAAATTATTTTTTCAATGTGGGATTTGAAGCCCTTTAGTATATATACTCAATGTTCACAAGAAAAAAAGTTATGTTTCTTCAATGTTGGATAAAAATACCTTTTTGGTTTAAATACTTTAACTTAAAAGGATAACATATTAACATAGTATTTTTTTCAATGTAAATAAAAAACCTTTTGAAATAATCTTTTAAACTTCATTATTCATAACACGTATAATCTATATTCACATGGATTATTTCTTAATTTTTTCATATGAAATATTAAATTTTCAAATATGTTTTTTAAAATTTTTACAGGTTGACCTGGGTCAACTCGTGTAACCCGGGACCCGGCTCCTTGGCCGGGTCAACCCCCGGGTCGGGTCTGATAATTATGATTCCTAGTTGAGAGGGGAGAGAGAGAGAGAGAGGTCATTGGATTCTGGTGGTAGAGAGAGAAAAGTGTCGTTGGCACCGATTTAGGCCACCAAAACGGACGATATTTGTGTCAAATGGTTTTATTTGATTAGAAGAGTTTATATTAGGTTTTTTTCACCTTTAAAGTCCGTGAAAAAATATATCTGAGTTCGGGTTGATTTTTGGATTCGGGTTGATTTTGGTTTTTGGGGCGGTTTTTAGAGTTTTTGAGGTCATGAATAGGTTTATCACGGTTCCTATAGTGTTTTGGGTCAAAATGGGTTGAAAAATAGGTTTTTAGGTATAAGAAACTTAAGCCCTGATTTCCTGGCCATCACAATGGCCGGAATCTGGACAAATTAGACGACATGTCGTCTAATGTTTTTCAAAAAACTTTGGGGCGGACGACATGTTGTCCACCCTAGTTGCAAACAAAAAAAAATTAAGGGCCTAATCGCGTCTTTTTCTCTTTTATTTTATTCGATCAATTTAATTTGTATCTCTATTTTTATTATCATTTGCTTAAATAAAAAGATTATTTTAATAAACAAATTTAGCAAACACAACCGGATAAATGTCCCGTCTTCCAAGATTGAATATCTTGATCTACATCTATCTCTCAATTTTTCAACTTTTATTTTTAAGTATCGTTAATAACTTTTATTCATTTATTCGCACACATAGTTCTCGATTTATTTGATTATATATATGCATAAATGTTTTTATTTGAACTTAGCTTTTTAAAACTATAAAAATGCGTTGAAAAAACTTGTATATACAGTTTTTTTATATGAAATAAAAATATCTGACCTGCGATATAGCACAAATTATATTAGTTTGATCTATTTTCCAGTGTATAAATCAAAAACAATATAATGTCATTTTGAAATGACTTTTATTTAATTTTTTTAATTTTTTTTAATTTTTTGTATCGTTTTAATATAATGATATCAAAAATAATTTTTAAAAATAAAAAAAATATATTATTTTAATACATTTCTAAATAAAAATATTATTTAAAAAATAATTATTACCACATTCTCAAACACTTGAAGATTTCATAAGAAAATATAAAACAAACAATCAAATTATATGTTGTTATAAGCTAAAACAATCATGAAACTCTAGCAGAACCTACAGTTTTACCTTTTTTTTTCAAATAATGGATCTGTAAAATCTCTTCTTTTTTCTTTTTTCTTTTTTACGTGTGAAGAACTTATTTACAGCTACAAAACTACAATCCTTTTCAACATCCGAGCTCTCCCCACTCTCGAACCAACAAATTAATTTACCACACCAATGCAGCTGCTGGTAGATATTGACCTCAGAAGACAGTACATGTCGATTTCCACGTGTGGACACGCAGCTGTTGGTTGATGCCGACCTCTGCAGACAGTACATGTCGGTTTTCACGTGTGGACACATCGAGAAACCAAAAGCAAATCAAGGGTCTTGCGATTACAGGAATGTTATTTATATTGAAATAATATTTTTATTTTTATTTTTATTTTTCATACTAGCATATCAAGGAATATTAAAAAAGAATTTTTTCAAAAAGATAAAAACGTACAGTCCAAATCAAGGGTCTTTTAACTGAAAGAGGGGGACGAAGATTTTCCAAGCCCTGAAAACTGATGAACGGATTTATACACCATCATCAACTTAAATTGTGCTTGTCATAAGCTCAGTTCTTGTTCCGGAATTGGTCTTGTTGTGGTAACTACTCTCATCGGCATTTGATGTTCATCTTTGCGGTCCCATCTGAAATTGATTCTGTGCCTGACATGATGCTCTTGAGCTGGGAACACTGGCAGGTAATTCGACCTTTGTTCCATCCAGGGAAAGAAGATGAGGATGGCACAAAATCTTGCAGAAACGAATATACAGCCTTCCCAATCGGAAAATCTTGAGCAACTGAGCTTTTCTCCAACATTCCCTCCCTGTCTTGCTCGTATGAAAAGAAAAACATCATCATACGGCAAACCAAAGTTTCAAACAATTCAATTGACAGGTCTATACTACAAAAAATATGGTATAGACCAAAAAAGCTTCATCCAAACCAGAAAATCAAACCCAAATAACATAGCACAGACTATCTATCACCTTGTAACTTTTCAACCTTTTCACTATATATGTACAACTGTGACTTGGCAACTACAGTATCATCATCTCACTGATTGTTAATACCTATGACTACGACATGCATAATTCAACTGTTAAGGTTCACCATGAACGCATTCACTGGACCTGATCTCAGATTGATCTCTCTAGAATCCAAAATAGATTGGAAATACAGATGTCCAACTGAGTTGAGTAACATTCAGAAGAAAAACTTAACAACAGTTACTAACTTATTATAGCCCAATGAATTAACTATGCAAGTAAACAAGCATGTATTTCAGTATTTACCCACAATTTGTGCACAAAATTACACACACACACACACAGATATATATAGAGAGAGGGTTCTGCAAGACCAGATATTCTACAGACTAAGGGAAAGCTGGTCAAGATGGTTCAATCAGAAGTGGCAGACAATGAATGCACTAACAAGTTCAAGACCTTGGATTGGATTTTTACAAAATGATGCAAAGGTCCACACACTGTATACGGCTAAATTCAACATAACCGATAAAGGATTATTCAAGATCTTTTTGTCCTAACAATGAGGCCCATTGGATCTGCACAAACACAATATGGTTGAGCTCAAACAACAATAGAAAATCCAAGCATGGTACTTAAACTAGGAGAGATCAGTATAAAAGGTAGCCATACAAACTATGTACTAAAGCAAATGGGTTTGCTCAAAAGAGGCAATGAGACAAACTGGGTTAGTTAGTTTAAAATATCTTCAAGTAGAGGCACGAGCTGGTTACATGTCATATTGCTGAGTTGCTGACTGTAAGTGATTAGAAATCAGTTGAGCTAAAAGCAATCTTCATTGCACCAGTCAACTTCTCTCCCCTCTGTTAGTACCTCGTAAGAAAGAAAGGGAATTGTACTGAGGTCCTGAGGAGAAAAGGGCTTACACCACAACAACTGTTGCAAGTGGAGGAAGATCCTCCCTGTTATGAATGTTCCATACATTTTCTCGAGCCAAACAGATATTGCTGTGTATGCACTTCCTTCCCAAATCCTGCAAAACCATCAACATAAAAGCTAAGTGGATGTCATTGGAAGAAAAACAATTTTAAATTTCATACAGCAACTGTGAATATCCACAGGCCATAAAAGCTTGCTTTTAAGGAAAATTTCAGGGAAATGCCCTCTCTTTGTTGCTCCACCAAGAACTCTTACAGCCCTTCTTTCTGACCGAGCCACCATAGTGTTTCTAGAAGCGCATTATAAAACCTCATTCCCAAGCCACACCCTTCAGCATTAAGTTTGTCAAAAACACACACTACCATTTGCCAGTTAGAGTCATCATCAAAATCTCCCTTGATCATCTGCCCGATCACTTGATGGATATTTGATGCTCTATTTGTTGACATCTCATTAAGCAGCTCATAAGCATCATTCCACCTGAAAACAAGGGGCCCAAGAAGTGAGAGAGGATGAAAAGCCTTAATATGCATCTGCAGCATTAGCAAAAAAAATTGAACTAACCATGACAAAGTTTTAATTCAATGAAAAACAATATCTGAATCAAGTTTCTAGCTTTAAAAAGCCATTATAACATAATACACAAAAACTACAAGATAGCATCGTAAGGAAGCAGCAGTGCTACCCTAATCTTCTCACCCAATTCACACAGAAAACAAAAAAGAAATATATGTTACTACCAAGATTCTCTTCCCAGCGTATTAGGTTTGTTGAGAAAGAGGATCTTTTCATCTTGCATTCAAAATATCAAACTTAACATTTTAGTCAACATTAAGTTCTTATAATTTCCTACTAAATTGTGTGAATAGATGAACATAGATGATCTTGCTCATGCTTTGCTTCAATTATGACTTGGAACAATCTTATACCTATATTTCTTAGGTAACATAAAACAGTATCTTCAACATTGTGCTGGCCTGTGTAGGCAGAAATCAACAAAAACAGATGTTACTGCTGCTGAACTACCAAGCCAATACTTAATTTTGATGCAGCAACAATGACAACTACATAAAATCACAATTAATTTCAGAACATTTTTTCAGTTCATGTTTGAACTCTGAAGTAAATGCTATTTAAAAATAAAGAATGTTAGCCAATTCTTGATTTCCCAGTGAAAATAAAACTACCACAAGATGTTTTACAAAATTAAACTTTGGTAGCAAACCATATATAAATAAGAATGCTAAAACAGCATCCTACTCACAGTCAATTAGACAAGGTCTATCTGCTCATTTATGTCTAAGGCTACATGATCACTCCTATATTCTAGGAAGAACCCAACTAGATTTTGTTCTGGTTACTAACATCTACAAAATATTGACCATGATAGCTTGCAGTCTGATAACTACATCACTAATGCCCACGTTTTCAATTTGCGTTTACAAACGACAATAAATCTAATCATGAACACAAACGCACTCTTGCATAGATTTCAAGTGTTTAGAGAATTAAGTGAATACTGAACTGTCACTCTTAGCATAAACAGCCAGCATACACATGACATTCGGCAATATTCCCAATGCTCTAATTTCCTGATATTGCTCCTCACTCTACCTGCAATGCAGTAAACACTTCAGACAATCTCAAATGTCTGCTCATCAGGACCTAATCTTCCCCTTTCCATCTCAACATAAGCCTTAATAGCTTCTTCAAACTGACCATCTTGTCTAAATCCTTCAATCACACCATTGAAGGAATCTCTGTCCCTAGCAACCTCAGATTCACCCATTTTCAACAAAACAGCTTCAGTTTTCTTGTATAGCCCACCTCTAGCAAACATGTAAATCGTAAGTCTCAATCGTTGGCTTGCTGCCCATTTCATTGATAGTATTAAACATCACAAGAGCTTCCGCGTACATAGCGGCTTGTCCATATGCTTTAATAACTCCAGTATATGCCTTCGAACTTAGCATCATGTAGCCTACCTTTCCCACAAGCAAATATCAACCCCTCATAAGTTCCCATATTCGGCTCCACATTTTCCTCCACTATATCATGAAACAATGTCACCACCTCCTTAAAATACCCACCCTCACCAAACACATCTACAAGTATATTATATGTAGCAACATCAGGCTCTGTGTTACTCACTTTCATCTCCAAAAATAGCTCCCTTGCATCACCATACCTCCCATTCTTCCCATACAAATCCAACATTATACTATATGTCTCTGCATTGGGCACACACCATGCTTCTTGCATCTGCCGAAACACTCCTGTAGCATCCTTAATATTCCCTATTCTTGAATACGCCTCTAGTAACATTATACGATGAAATCTCAGGTAAATTCCCAGTAGAAGCCATCTCCTTAAGCAATTCAGTAGTCTTGTCTAACCTATTCAATTTCCCAAATGTCTGAACAAGATAACTATAAGCTGTTATATCCGGCATTACCCCGCCTTCATTCGTTTTACTAAATACCATCGCTGCCTCATCCCCCAATCCCCTATTAGCACAAGCACTAAGCAAAGTATTATAAGTGACAATATCTGGTTGTATTCCTTCATGCTTTATTTTTGCAAACAAACCTAACAAACCCACCCACCTCTAGCACATGAATTAATAACAGTATTATAAGTCAAAATACTCCGCGAAACCCATTCCTTCTTCATTCTTTCAAGTAATTCAAGCGAGACCTCACACTTACCATTCCGGCCATATGAATTGATCAGTGCGTGGCACTCCGTGCGCACCCATTTCCTCTAAAATATCACTGCATTTTTCCAGGAGGCCTTCGCTACCTAACAAACTGATCATGATTGTATAAATATGGTCATTTGGCTTGCACCAAATTTGACGCTGCATATGCTTGAACAGCCGTAACGACCTTTGCAAATCACCGCGTTGGGCGAATTCCTTGAACACTAAAGCGAAGTCTTTTGAAGAAAGCTTTAAGCGGAGTTAAGCGGCTTGGTTTGTTAATTAGGGTTTCGACATCGTAACTGTACTTGCCTTTCTCCACGACCACGGAAGGGTTGCGGAGGAACAGTTCTTTAGGTTTAGCTCTGGCATTTGCGGTGTCGCCAGAGAAGGAGACTAGTCGGCGGTGGAAAGGAAAGTTTGGGAAAGAGAAGGTGTGTTTGGATTTGGTAATTTGGATAGGATGAGCTTTGTTGGGACGTCGAGAAAACGTGCACGCATGGTTAGAAAAAAAAAAAAAAAAAAAAGTGCAGA
>Ga0307517_10014265_pt1 | contig 10694 bp, 5 predicted proteins | sample 23_EM_MG_FD_194515 | JGI IMG/M metagenome (GOLD analysis project Ga0307517, IMG submission 194515) | Populus trichocarpa ectomycorrhiza microbial communities from riparian zone in the Pacific Northwest, United States - 23_EM | ecosystem: Host-associated > Plants > Roots > Unclassified | place...
CGGCAGCTGCGCCGGCGCCTATACGCTCGGGCTGTTCACGCGGCGGGCGAATTGGCAGGGAGTGGCGATCGGCATCGTGCTCGCCTCGATCGTGACCTTGGCGGTGTGGATCTTCGGGCTCATCCACCCCTATCTCTATCTTGCGCTGGCGATCGCATCGTCGATCGTCATCGGCTATGTCGCCAGCCTGCTGTTTCCGCCGCCTGCCCATTCGCTCGAGGGCCTGACGATCTTTTCGAGGCGGACCGGCAAGGCCGCACCGGAGGAGTCCGCGCTATCGACACCAGCTTCCTGAAGACCTTCGTCACCGTCGTCGATCGGGGATCGATGGCCGCCGCCGCGCGCGTGCTCAACATCAGCGCCTCGGCGGTCGCGCAGCAACTCCACGCGCTCGAACGCGAGATGGGAACGCCGCTGTTGCTGCGCGTCGGTCGGACGATGCGGATGACCGAGCAAGGCGCGCGCATCCTGGCGCCGGCGCGCAAGCTGTTGCGCGACGCGACCGATCTGCGCGGCATCGCGCAGGATGGCGAGGTCACCGGCGAATTGTGGCTAGGCGCCTGCACCACGCCGTTGACCGGCTTGCTGCCCGACATCCTGGCGGGGGTCAGCAAGACCTTTCCTCAGGTCAACATCCACATCCAGTCGGGCAATTCGGCGCAGTTGTTCGTCGATGTCGAGGCCGGCAAGCTCGACGCCGCCCTCGTGCTCGAAGCGCCCTATCCGCTGCCCAAGACGTGCGACTGGCTGTTGCTGCGCGAAGAGCCGCTGATCGTGCTTGCACCGCGCGCGCTGGCGGATCGCGATCCGCTGGATCTGCTGCGCGAGGAGCCGCTGATCCGCTATGATCGCAACCAATGGGGCGGGCGGTCCGCCGACATGTATCTGACCGAACGCGGCATCGTGCCGCACGAGCGCTTCGAACTGAATGCGCTCAATGCGATCGCGATGATGGTGGACCGCGGTTTGGGAGTCTCTCTCGTTCCGGATTGGGCGCCGCCCTGGCCCGAAGGTATCGATATCGTTCGGCTGCAACTGCCCGAACCGAGGGTCGGTCGACGCATCGGGATCGTCTGGTCGCGGTCCAGCGTGCGCATGCGCCTGGTCACCGTTTTGCTCGAGGAAAGCGCGCGCCTTTCGCGATCATAGGGCGACGCGGTCAAACGGCGCCATGTGCCAACGGCCGAACCTCCGTTCATGCTCAAGCGAGCATTGTGGGGACTGGTTGGCGGCGCGGTCAGTCTAATGCGAGCTGCTCTCTGGATTTCTGCGGGTTTCCGGAGAAGATGCGAGCCTGACGCCCTCAAAATCGACGATTGTAAATGACGCTAAGCGCCCTGCTCAACGGGGTCGGTCTTTGAGGGGCTTGCTTGCGGATGCGGACTTCCAGCGATCGAATGCGGCAAGCGCCTTGGCCGGTCCGTTGTTGAACCAGCTATAACCGTTGCGGCGCTCGAGACTCAGTTCGTTGACGTCGTCATGGATCGACTTGTCGCGATCGCCGAAGATCGGCTTGCCGGTGGCAATGTCGTAATAGCGCGACCAGAGCGGTCCGGCGCCGTCTTTTGCGACCAGCTTTCGGCCATCGCTCCCCGGCGCGTTTCGGGTGAAATCGACGCCGTAAAGCGCATGCGCCTTCAGCCAGCCGATACCGTCAACCACCGCGGCGACGATCGCGGGTGAGGGGTTGGGCCGCTTCATCAGGAACAGCAACAGGTCGGCGCTTTCGTCGGATGACAGCGCAATCGGCTCGAAGTTGCGCGCACCCGCGGGTGCCAAGGTCAGCGCATCGTGCTGCTGACCCCAGACCGTCCGCTTGCCCGCAACCACGACCTGCGTCGCCAGGATGATATCGACCGCTTTCGCCTCGGCCGTCGTGGCCTGGGCGGCGAGCGGGGCGGGGACGAAGGCATAGTCATCCCGGCGTCCCGCAACATCGGCCAGCAGCTCGGCGACCTGCGACAAAGCATCGTCATTGAAGGTCAGCGCGTCGTGATAGCCGCCCTGCAACGGATAGACCTGTGGCCAGCCGCCATTGGGGAATTGCGCATCGAGCAGGTAGCGCACGCCTTTCAGGAAGGCACGGCGATAGGGTTCTCCTGCCGCGCCCGGCGCCTGCGCCTGGACGCGCGCGAGGAAGCGCAACTCGGACGTCGTCGCGTTGTTGTCGATCGTGCCGACATAAGCCCAATTGGGATCGGCCGTTTTGATGTCTTCGCGGGCATTGGCCGGCAAATTCTCGATCGGCACGTAATGCTGGCCTCGCGCGCGGAGCGGTCCGCTGCGGTCCATGTTCTTGCCCCAGCCGCCTGCCGGGGTCTGAAAGCTGACGATGTTGTCGCCGATGTGCCGTGCCTCGTCCGATCCATACCAGGCCGCGGGACGGTCCATCGGCATACCACTGCCGCCCGAACGGCCGGGATGTGGCGCCTCGGGATAGGCCGCGTTGCCGCGCTCTGCCGCGAGCGATGCCTTGTCCGCGGCCATCAGCGCGCGCGATTTGGCGAGATAGGCGGTCCATGCCGCGCGCTGGCCTGCGGAAAGCGTCGCGATCCGCGCATCGGTGATCGGCGCGGCGGCCGTCATCGAGCCGATGACCTTCGCCTCGACCATCGTCGCCGATCCCAGTGCGCTGCCCAGCAACAGGGCCATCGTCCAGCTTCGCATTTCTCTCTCCCTTTCGAGTTCGGTGTCAGACGCGGTCGCCGGCGGCGAGCCAGCGCACGGCATTTTCCAGGAAGCGGCGCTGCAACGGCGCCACCATGTCGGGCATGCGATGGACCGCGACGCGCATGCCGGCATGGCGCGCGATCAACGTCGCGGCGCCGCTGCGGCGATCGTGATCGCGGCTGTAGCGGGCGATGACCTCGACGCCGTCGCCGTCGACGATCAGGCCGTTGGACGCCTGGCCTTCGACCTGATGGAGGATGCCGGTCGCCATGTCGGCGGGAATGCCGTCGAACAACGGATGCGCGCGCAGATAATTCCAATTGCCCATCCACGGCGCGCGCAAATCGCCGACCTGGCCGTCATAAGCGAACAGGCCGAGCGCCGAGAGCTGGCGCGCGACTCCGTCAGCCAGGCCATCCTCCGGTACGAGCGCGAGCAGCGGGGTGCCGGCTTTCACCGCGTCGAGCACCGCCGCATCGAGCTCGCCCAGCACCAGCTTGGGCTTCTCGCCCTTTTTGGGCTGGGCCTCGAGCCCGGTCTGCTCGCCGACCTGGCGCCGCGCGATCTCGTCGGCCTTGAGCCCCTGGGCGACGATGCCGTCGTAGCGGGCACCCGCCTTCCAGTCCTCGATCGTCACCCCTGCCAGTTTGGCGAGCTCCACGCGCAGCGACTGCGCGATGCCCGCGACCGCGATGCGCACTGGCCGTGATGGCGGCGCTACGGGTGCGACGACCCAGAAGAGGCGCTCGAACGTGGCGTCGGGATGCGCCGAATGCGCGAAGCGGAGGCGGTGCGCGCCGGCAGTAGCAAAGGCGGGCAGCGCGACCTGTTCGGCGATCAGATGGCGCATGACGTCGGGCTCGAACGAAGGTGCGGGATAGCTGGCGACTTCCCGCTCGCGACCATCGGGCGCGACCACCGACAGACGCAGCGTGCCCGGTACCACCACGCCGGTGTCGTTGAACAGATAGAGGTCGAGCGACGCGCTCTCGCCGACCGCAAAGGCCAGCCGGCGCTGCTTCGCGACCGGGCGGACCGGTAACAGGCTCGCGCGGACGAGCGCGGGGTCGGCCTTGAAGTAACGGAGGTTGTCGACAATCCCCGAATGGTTTTCGATCGCGGTCGTTTCCCAGCCGCTGATGCAGGCGACGTCGATCTCGTCGCCGATGCGGATATTCTCGAGATAATTCTGCCAGCTGTCATAGGCCTTGCGCCCGATCGACAGGTACAGGCTTTCCGCGGTCGGGAAGGCCTTGCGAAACCCCCATTTGTCGAGGAACGCCTCGGTTCCCTTGAGGATTTCGCGATGGTCCGCGAGATCGTAGGAGCGGCCGTGTTGCTCGATATCGGCGACCATTGTCGCATGATTGTCGGCGACCGCGCAGCCTTCCATCTCGCCGAATTCGACGATGAACGGCTTGCCCGTCTGGCGATGGATATAGTCATCCCTACCCTGGTAGAATTTGTCGTACCACTGGTCGCCGGCGCCCTGGTGATTGTTCCACCACCCACCCCATTGCTCCTTGTCGGAGCGATGGAGATGATCGTCATAAGGCAGGTACATCGCCTGCGCCGCGCCGCGCTGGACGAAGCCGTCGTTGAGCACCACGACGCGGCTCGGATCGGTGTCGTGAATCGCGGCCATCACCGCTTCGACATCGGGATTGGCGAGGTTGGCGCCGAGTTCGTTCTGCAATGTGTACTGGACGAGCGACGGGTGCGATCGGAATGCCTTGGCCATGGCGACGCATTTCGCGACCAGGAAGTCGCGGCTGAAGCGATCCGCCGGCGACAATTGCTCGCCGGGCTTGAGGTCGCGGCCGATCGCGAAACGGCCGCCGCCCGGCTCCATCACCCGCAGCAGGCCCATCTCGTCCTGGGCGGCCAGCACCTCGGCCTTGCCGACATTGCGGTGGAAATGGAGGCAATTGAGCCCCAGCGCCTTGGCCGAGGTGACCTCGCGGCGGGCGAGCTCGGGCGTCGGCCACAGGCCGTTATAGCCCCAATAGCCCCAGGAGATCGCCGAATAGAGCCGCACGCGACGGCCATTGAGGCGCAATACCGCGTTGCTGCCGATCCCGTCGGGCGCGAACCAGCGAAAGCCGAAGCGGACAATGCGGGTGTCGTCCACCCAGCCGAAGCGGGCGAGGTAGAGCGTCGGACGGTCGAGGCTCCACAACTCGGCATCGGCGGCGCGTAGCGTGAAGGTGGCGGTCGCGACCTTGCCGTGGAGCGTCAGCGCGTCGAGCGTCGCCGCGGCGGGGACGGTAGCGCCCTTGGCGTCGAGCAGGGCGATCGTCGCGCGGGCCTTGAGCGCCGCAATGTCGCGCGGCGGCTTGTCGAACGCGATTTCCATCCGTGCCGTGACAATGCGCGGATCGGGGGTGTTGAGCACCCAGGCGTCGCGGATATGCGCGTCGATCGGATGCGCGCTCAGCGTCATGCCGCGATCGATCCCGCCGAAGCCGTGCGACAGGAACAATTTGGCGGCGCCCCATTGCATCGTCGTTGAGTCGCGCCAGTCGTAGCGGCCGCCGGGATTGGTGATGCGGATCGCCAGCCGGTTGGCCTGGCCGGGCAGCATCGCCGCGGTCAGGTCGCAATCGATCGGCAGTTCCGACATGATCGAATAGCCAACCAGCTTCTGGTTGAGATAGATTTCCGCCCGCATCCGCGCCCCGCGCAGGTGGAGCATGACGCGCTTGCCGCGCGCGGCCGCCGGAATGTCGATCGACCGATACCACCACGACACGCCGCGATAGGCACCGTTCTGGGGGACCGGATCATCCTCGGCATAACGATATTCGTCGGCCGTATAGGGCCGCTCGCCGAACGCGCCCCAGAGATGTTCCTCGACCGTGGTCGGGAGCGTGACGGTCAGTGCTCCGGCTTTGTCGAGCGTGCCCCAGCCTCCCGTCGGCGGATTGACCGGCAGTGCGGCGAGGTCGACGTCGGAAGGGAGGAAGATGCGGTCATCGAGATAGCGCGCGGCGCGATCGATCCACAATTTCCAGCCGCTGTCGGGAATGTCGAGCAGCACCGGTGCCGCGTGCGTGGTGCCGACGAATCCCGCGGCCATGCCGGCGCCCGCCACCCCCAGAAAACCGCGCCGGTCCAGTTCCAAGCTTCTTTCTCCAAAACGGCGAGCAGTGGTGCGGTGGTCTATCAAGAGAAGCGCCCAGGGCGCAGCGGCACCGGCTTGCCCGGCAGGATGTCGACGTCGATCGATCGCCCGGCGTACCGAACACTTCGCCGCCCGCGCTCGCTGCCCAGGATCGTTGCCCGCGAAAGCTTGCCGTTGCGCCAGGATAGATCGACGGTGCAGCCGCCACGCGCGCGCAGCCCGCTGACCGACCCCGTCGGCCACGCGCTCGGCAAGGCGGGCAGCAAGTCGATGATATCGTCCTGGCACTGCATCAGCATTTCGGTGATCCCCGAGGTGCCGCCGAAATTGCCATCGATCTGGAACGGCGGGTGCGCATCGAACATGTTGGGATAGGTGCGCTCCGGCCCCAGCAGGAAGGCGAGGATCGAATGCGCATGGTCGCCGTCGCGCAGCCGCGCCCACAGATTGATCCGCCACGCGGTCGCCCAGCCGGTCGCTTTGTCGCCGCGAATCTCGAGCGATTTCTTCGCCGCGCGAGCTAGGTCGGGAGTGCGCTCGATATCGATCTGGTGGCTCGGGAACAGGCCATAGAGATGCGAGACGTGCCGATGATGCAAGTCGTCCGCCTGCATGTCCCAGTCCATCGGCCATTCCTGGAGCTGGCCCTGCGCGCCGATCTGCAGCGGCAACAGCCGTGCGCGGGTGTCGGCGATCTGTTTGGCGAGATCAGCGTCCCGACCCAGGATGCGCGCGGCGGCGACGGTCTGGTCGAACAGGTCGCGCAATATCTCCATGTCCATCGTCGGCGCATAGATCAGCGACGACCCGTGGCCGTGGCCGTTCTCGGGCGACATCGAGGGATTGGTGACGAGGTAGCCGGTGGTCGGATCGACCTGCAACGTGTCGAGGAAGAACAGGCTCGCGCCGCGGAGGATCGGATAGACCGAGGCCAGGAAGGCCTTGTCGCGATTGTAATCGTAATGCGCCCAGAGATGCGTGCACAGCCAGGCGCCGCCCATCGGCCACAGCCCGAACTTGGCACCATCGATCGGCGCGGTCGCGCGCCACAAGTCGGTATTGTGGTGGCAGACCCAGCCGCGCGCCCCGTACATCTCGCGTGCGGTACGCTCGCCGGTCTGCGCGATGTCGCGGATCAACTGGATCAGCGGTTCGACGCATTCGGGCAGGTTGGTCGGCTCGGCCGGCCAATAGTTCATCTCGGTGTTGATGTTGATCGTGTACTTGCCGCCCCAGGGCGGGCGCGGGCTCTCGTTCCACAACCCCTGCAGATTGGCTGCCTGCCCGCCGGGCCGCGAGCACGAGATCAGCAAATAGCGGCCATATTGGAAATAGAGCGCGGCGAGCGCCGGGTCGGCGACGGTCTCCGACTGTTTGATGCGGATATCGGTCGGCTGGTCGGCGGCCGCGGTGCGGCCGAGATCGATTGCTACGCGGCGGAACAGTCGGCGATGCTCGGCGGTCGCATCGGCGGCGATGGCCGCAAAAGTGCGTGCCGATGCCTTGTCGATCTGAGCGCGCGTAATCGCAGCCGGATCGCCAGTCACATCGTCGTAGCGGCGATAGCTGGTCGCCATCGCGATCAGCAAAGTGACCTCGTCTGCGCCTTCGACGATCAGCGCCTCGCCGTCGGCCCGGATCGCGCCGCCACGCGATCGCGCGCGCAGCCGGGCCTCGAACGTCAACGCGCCCGGGATCGCGCCTTCGGGATCGTTGCGGCCGCTCAGCACGAGCAAATCGGCGCCTTCGACCGCCGCGCGCGACGCCTTTTCGGGCGAGGTGAATGATAGGCGGCAGGAAATCCTGCCCGGACGGCTTGCCGACAACCGCACCGCGATGACCTGGTCGATCGGGGACGCCACCACCTCGCGGCGATAGCTGACTCCGCCCGTCGTGAAGTGCGTTTCGGCGACCGCGGCATCGATATCGAGTGAACGACGGTAACCGGTGGCATCGGCGTCGGCGATTCCGGTCATCTCGATCGCCAGATCGCCGACCGACTTGTACGATGCCTGGCGGAGCGGCGTCGCCATGACATGCGCATTGGCGAAGGCTTCCGCCTCGGCATATTGGCCGGCGAAGATCAGGCGGCGCAGCTCGGGCAGGCTGGCTTTGGCTTGGGCGTTGACCGGATCGTATGGGCCGCCGCCCCACAGCGTATCCTCGTTAAGTTGCAGACGTTCATGGGAGATTCCGCCGAATACCATCGCGCCGATTCGGCCGTTGCCGACCGGAAGTGCCTCGGTCCACACCGACGCCGGCCGTTCGTACCAGAGCATCAAGGCTGATCCCGGATTGCGCACGCCTGCCCAGGCGTCGGGAACGAAAGGCAGCGCCGCAGCGGCGGACAGCGACCCCATTGCAGCGCGGCGCGTCAGCCCATCCGGCCCGTTTTTCAGGCGCATCACCCTCTCCCTGATCCATCGTTGACACCGGTATCAGTACGATGGTATCGCTACCATCACAGTCGGGACATGGCAACATTTCCCCGGCCAAAAAAGCGGCAAAGTCGCAAGGGGAGAGGATATGGCTGGAATTGACCGCGACCCCATCGGGGTTGAGCGGAGCCATTGATGGGCGTCCACGCCCTTGATCGGCGGCGGTTTATCGCCGGCGGCGCCGCGTTGGGCGTCGCGTCCCGGGTGGCTGCGCGGCCTTCGCGCCCGTGGGATGCGATCGTCGATCCCACCGGGCGGCCAGGCACCGTGCCGACGCTGACGGCAGCATTGCAGCTCGCGGAAAAAGCGGCCGGGCGTCCCTTCGCGATCAGGCTCGAACCTGGCGTCTTTGCCGAGAAGTGCGTTGTCCGCGCGCCCAATGTGACGATCGAGGGCCGCGGCCCGCAAACGGCCCTCAGCTTCGGTGCGGCGGCCGGGCTCAGTCGGCCCGATGGCGGCAAATGGGGGACCGGCGGATCGGCGACGCTGACCATCGAGGCGCCCGGCGTCGCGCTGCGCAATCTCACCATCCGCAACAGCTTCGACTTCCTCCAGGACCGCGTCACGCACGCGAGCGGCGGAGCACAGGCGGTAGCCCTGTCGCTCGGCCGCGCTGCCGACCGCACGAGGGTCGATTCGTGCGTCATCGAGGGGTTCCAGGACACGCTCTACGTCCAGGGCCGCGCGTTGTTCACCGCCTGCCGGATTTCGGGGTGCGTCGATTTCATCTTCGGTGGCGCGGCGGCGTTGTTCGACCGCTGCGAGATCGTCACGCGACTCGTCCCCGGCGCGGAGATCCAGGGTTATCTGAGCGCGCCCAGCACGCCGGTCGACCAGCCATATGGCCTGGTCTTCGCCGATTGCCGGATCGCGCGGGAAACCGGCGTACCTGATGCCTCGACCTATCTCGGGCGGCCGTGGCGCGCCGGTGGCAACATGCGGCTGGTCGGGGCGTCGGCGTTCCTGCGTTGCTGGATGGACGCGCATATCCGCGCCGAGGGCTGGACCTCGATGGGGTTCACCGATCCCGAGGGGCAGAAACGTCAGTTCCAGCCGGCCGACGCGCGCCTTTTCGAATTCGCCAGCCGCGGACCCGGTGCCGGCCCTGCCGCCATCGGGCGCCGGCTGCTGACCGCCGATCAGGCGGCCGCCTTCACACCCCGTGCCGTCCTCGGCGGCTGGCACGGCTGACCGGCAATCGACCAGATCATAATAGGGAGGATCAGCTATGTTCAGGAATTCGATCAGAAAGGGCGCCATCGGAACGGTGTCCCTGCCGGCATTGGCGCTTGCCGGACTCTTCGTGGCGCAGGCTGCTCACGCCCAGGCGGTCGATCCGCAGGACGCCACCCGCCCGCAGGGCACCGGCGCGGGCACGACCGAGACCGCGAGCACCGACGGCAGCAAGGAAATCGTCGTCACGGGTTTCCGCAATTCGATCGCGTCGGCGCTCAACGACAAGCGCAATTCGGACGTGCAGATCGATGAAATCAATGCCCAGGACATTGCCGACTTCCCCGATTCCAACCTCGCGGAATCGCTGCAGCGCCTGCCTGGCGTGTCGATCGATCGCGACAATGGCGAGGGGCGCGGGATCACCGTCCGCGGGCTGGGCGGCGACTTCAACCGCACGCGGCTGAACGGCATGGAAGCGCTGTCGACCGCCGGCTCGAACGACTCGGGTACCTCGCCCAACCGCAGCCGCGCGTTCGACTACAATACCTTCGCGTCCGAGCTGTTCAGTTCGCTCCGCATCCAGAAGACGTCGTCGGCCGAAACCGACGAGGGTTCGCTGGGCGCGACGATCGACCTCGTGACCGGCAAGCCGTTCGATTACAAGGGCTCGAAGTTCGCGCTATCGACCCAGGCGAGCTACAATCAGAACAGCAAGAAAGTGAATCCGCGCCTCGCGGGTCTCGCGTCGGTCCGGTTCGGCAAGGACAAGCGCATGGGCCTGCTGATCTCGGGCGCCTATAACCGCGAAATCAACACGATCGACCAGTATCAGCGTGCGCCCGGCGCGTCCGACTATCTCTATCGCAGCAGCCAGTTCCTCGGCGAGGGCAACCCGCAGCGCTCCGGTTTCTCGGCGCCGGTCGGCACCGCCCTACCCTATAAGAACCCCGATGCGCTGGCCTTCCAGACCGGGTCCGATCCGGTGGCCTATGCCAAACTGTATCCAGGTGCGCCCTTCAACACGCCCGGCCGCTTCGACGATTCACAGGTCCGCATCCCCGCGCTGCCGTCGCTGACGCACCAGGTGGTCCGCAACCAGCGCCTGGGACTGACCGGCTCCTATCAATGGGATATCTCGTCCAAGACGCGGCTGACCATCGACGGCCTCTATTCGCGGTTCAAGAATATCAGCGAGAACGACCAGCTGTCGCCGGTCGGCCTCAACCGCAACAACACCAACGCGGCCTATAACAACGCCACCGGACGGCTCGCCCCGGCGACAGCGC
>Ga0307517_10014266_pt1 | contig 10694 bp, 9 predicted proteins | sample 23_EM_MG_FD_194515 | JGI IMG/M metagenome (GOLD analysis project Ga0307517, IMG submission 194515) | Populus trichocarpa ectomycorrhiza microbial communities from riparian zone in the Pacific Northwest, United States - 23_EM | ecosystem: Host-associated > Plants > Roots > Unclassified | place...
TTACCTAGTCTTTAGTTGGCTAGGCTTTTTGCAAGAGTCTCTCTTTTTATCTTTACGTGTGTTCTCCTTTTTTTATGTGAATGTCTCATATTTATATTGTTCAGAATACTTTACAAAACAGAAAAAACTAAACTGAAAAAATAATGTTTGGTGATTTGTATTGTTTCCTTCTTGATTATGAATTTCTAATTAATTTAATTTCCTTTTCTTGGTGTGTAGGATCTTTTTCAATAATTTTTCAATTTTGATCGATCATCTTATTTTTTTTTCCTTTTTTGCATATTCTTCCTCTGTTATTTTTCCTAGTCCCTAATCACATTTGACACGTTTTTCTTTCTTGTCTTTAAATTTACCCTCCAAAATTCTTTTTATTCTTGAGAATTCAAAAAACAACAAAAATTAACTAAATTTTATTGAAAACATTTAAAAAAAAATACATGAAAAAACTAGGGGTAAAAAATGAGTAGGGAGGGAAAAATTGGTTTTTACAAATATATATACAAAGATTAAATATGTATTTGGTTAAAATTGTTGTGATATAGATGTTTTGCATGTAAAATAAATAAAAATCAGTCTTTATTAATGATAAGCAAATTATATTAGCTTATACAAAATCAAGATTTAAAATACATTAGTATGTCAAAAAGTAAAAATTATTGGAATAACCAAATATATTATTCATTAATTTATTTTTGAGCAAAAACTACGCGCTATACCAAACAGTTTTTGGTAGCCTTTGAGCATATTTATGATGCGGCAGTGGTTGATAAGATGATAACAGAATGGCTTAAAAATCCACTTCAAGGTGGAGAAATCTGCTTTGGCTCTTTCGATTAGTCTCCCTCAATCAATCTCTCTCGCTGTCTCGGATTCCAAAACAGTAGTCTGAAACAGAAAAAACAAAAACAAGATCGTTATCTTAGGGTTCTATTGGCTGTCACTACCACGCATCTGTTCTGATGTATTGCTTAGCTTAGAGGATTTGACCTTGCTACATAACCAGAACATGTGCATGGCTCCAAGCCGACATGACTCTAGGGATCCATCCGGTTGGCTAGCTCTTTTGAGCCGTCATTTCTTTCGAAACGTGGACGTCTGTCATCAGTCCTCATGCTCACCGTCTTTACAAGAGAGCTTATTAGTTAGTATTGCTAATAACAAGCTAGAGGAAGTCTTAATTTTAACGTTCAACAGAAGAAGATGAAGGTTACACACATAGATTTAGCTAAATAATTAATGTGTTCTTGTTGTTTTTAGTGCAGTGAAACCCGAAACTCGATGATTGTAGTTTCTTTCTTTATATTTTTATTGTATATCCTAAAACTTGGTTAACTTTCATATGAAATATATATTACAGATTGGAAAACCTAGCTAGAATTACAAATCATAAGCTGTATAGGATTAAAGGATGTCTATCATCTGTGACATTCTCTAATGAAATGACGGCAAAACACTTTCTTTCATGTCAGAATCTATTTCTGATTTAGAAATGTTAGAAATATATGCATCAACAAGTAATTTCAAGCCCAAAGTTTTCAAAAAGGTTGGGGGGCTTTCACTTTCTTATCGGTTTTTTTCCTATATTTGTTGATTCACGGTTTTTACTGGAACAATTTCTAAATAATTGACACCCCATGTTTTTATCTTGCAATTAGTGCAGCAGACTCTGCATAAAGTGGAAGAGAGATGATAGGGAGCCACGTTGCAAGTAATATAGTAGAGAGAAAGTGATGCCCGGGTCACCTTCTAAGTTTTATATATTAAAATTTACAATTTTTAACAAAGATAAAAGAAAGTATAGAAAGCAGAACAAACCTTCTGCAGTTCCTCGCTCTTCGTAGTTTGTCACTCTTCGCCTCCCTCAATTTTATTTTGCTATGGTTTTCACATGGAGAACATGCAAAATCACAGAGGAAAAGCTCTCTGCAATTTCTTCTTTTTCCGACTTCAAGACAGACCCATTTTTAATTTCATTTTTGTTTTCTTTTCTTTTTTTAAATCCATTTATACTTCTATAGATCTATTTTAGGTTGTCACATATGTTACACCTGGACATCGCGGCGACCGGATAAAAAAAATCACTCGATTGAAAAAAAGAACAGATATCTGACATCTTATTCTTTTAGGGGAAAATATTTTATTCAAGGAGTCGCCACCTAGTATTATGGTCACTAGGAACCCTAACTGGTCAACAGAGATTCTATGGTACGAGACTGGTTACGCAAAAGGGAAGATGCTATCACCCCCTAAGCGTCCTACCTGAGGCAGACTGCATTGCTGGTTTTGTCTAAAATTGCTAAGAATTTGTTCTCCTTTTTCACTTTTTTTATTCTTCCTTTCATGTTCCTGACTCTTGCGTCAGTGAACAATTCCTACGAATATTTCCAACTCTGGCGTTGGTAAATATCGCACAAATCCAAAAAATACGATACTCCTGACTCTGGCGTCAGTGAATATTTTCGCAAAAAAAAAATGAATTTGAAGAAGAAATTTTCTATTTCATTTTTTCTTGTTTATCATTTATTATTATTTGCCCTTTTTAGATGGAAATAAAAAAACATTGCACGACAGATTTGCATTTAACAATAACAGGCCACATATTGAGCACATAACTTAAAAAAAAAATACAAAACACAAAGAAAAAAAAATAAATCAAAGTGCGAGGGGCCCATAAATAAATCAACAAAGATCCCCAAATATTTTTGGAATTTTTTGATATCGAAAAGGGGCTCGTTTGGCCAAATATCAAACTAAAATGGACATAAAAATTATGGCAAATACATAAGGGTGTGTTTTGCCAAACACACCTTTCATAAACATAATTTGGGCCGGCTGGGCCTAAAGCCCAGATCCGGCCCACTAATTACCTTCACACTGTTTTCTTGCAACAATTACACAGAAACAAAGAGAAGAAGACTTTACCTGGTGAAGCCGAAGGCGAAGATAACGGTGCAGGCACCGACTGGAGAATGCTCTCCTCCTCCTCTTTTCAATCTCTCCTCCCTCTGTTCTTGTTTTTTTTTTTTGGTTCTTTCTTGTAATGGCCTCCTCTAGGGTTTTTTGTGTTTGTCCCCCTCTAGGGTTTTTTTTTATCTTCTCTCTTTCTCCTTTTTTTGCATACACCGAGGTCTGTATTTATAGTGCCAGAGTCCCTTCGCGTGTGAGAAGCAAAGTTTCAATCAAACTCATTTTTTTTTTTAAGTTTGAATTTGATTAAGAATCAAATTTGAAAGCGGATAACTATCATTATCTTGAAGACATGGATTATCTTGAAGATAAGGATAGAATGACAAAAGTACATTGTAGTCCCTAGTTTTCATGCAAGTTGACAAATCACACTTTTCATCGAAATAAATCTATGATCTTTTAATTTTACATTTTAAACCCTGTAAAATTAAATTAAAAAGTCAATGGGCCAAAATTGGGTTACAACAACATACATCATAATGAGATACCTGTATGTAATGTACAATCTGTCAGTATTTTTATCGGTGTAAAACAATGTCTGATGCCAATTTATATTTATATTCCCTATCTATTTATCCTGTAAATAATTAAATTCATAGTTGTACACACAACCCAATAACACCAATTCGCATCACAATAATAAAATAAATATTTCATTGTTATTCAATAATAAATTAACATCATTGTCATTACATTGAAATGAATTTCATCAATAAATATTACATTATAGTTTATGGCATCACTCATTCGTGTTGTGCAAATTAATCAGAATTATCTTCTTCTTTGTCAATTGACTCGTCCTCATCTCCATTGCAATCTTCTACATTGATTTCATCGTTATCATCTTCAATGACATGTGTATGTATGCTGGAGCTCAAAACATCATTCAATTCCTCAGTGTCAACATTACACAAAAATATTCTTAATTGAATTTTCTTATGTCATTAGATGAAGCAACTCGATATGGATCAACTAACTCACAAAGTTGAAAGACATCATCTCCCATAGTTAATTCATCGTTGCCATCTTAAACAACCTTGACACGACCCTTGGATTTGGTTTTCACTATGGATAACCAATCAACTCTTGAACGATCCTTTCTAAAGGAAGGAATATATGTGTAATAAACTTACTAGCATTGCTTGGCGAAAACAAAGACATCATCAACGTTGCGGAGTCTAGCATTTGAATTAATTTCAACTAAATCATGATGAGGATCTACTCTGATTCCTCTGTTAGTGGTGTCATACCAATAATATTTGAATAAAAATACTATATTCTGCTCACTATGATATTGCAATTCAACAACCTTTTCAGACTTCCCATAGTTGTCAACTTCAAACTCATTAGAAGTCGATCCCGACCCTTAACATAATCTCCATTGTTATATGTCTCTCTACTCTGCCCATATTTTCAGTATGAAACACGTGTCCATTGACGAAATACCCGTTGTAGCACTTCACCTTTCTTTCAGGACCCAAACTTAGTAAAAATAAAGTAACACTAACATTCCCTCCTAATTGATAAACTTGTTACTTGAAGTACAACCATGAACAATTAACAAGAAATGTAAAATGAAATGAAGTATCCCAGAAGATAAGAATAATTAAACAATACTTACATGTATTCTAAACCACTTGGAAAATTGTTCATCTTATAATTGAAAGATTTAGGATTTAATCAGTTGTGAGTTTTGAGATAGTAACTATTGACGATGTTGCCTATAAGGAATTCAACAATGTATTAGTTTATGATATTATAATAGATAAATTATTCAAAAATAATGTTATGTTAAGTAGTATACTTACTGAATAAAAGGTCTCAATTCATCGCAATTAAATAACATATAATTATATGCTTGTCTTAATTTTATTTCTGACAAATATTTTTCCCTCACAACTTTTTTTAGTACGGGTCATCTAGGATGGTATAATATTGACAAGTTTCCACACAAAGGTACTTCTCCATCATCATCATTCTTTGAAACACAGTTGATTCTTGTTCTCAATTGAGGCTTAAAATAGTACATGATAAATATTGAGATCTCTTCAACAATATAAGCCTCGCATATCGAAGCCTCAACATGCGCTTTGTTTTTTACTTTTCTCTTAAGATTGAACAAGTACATGTATGAAAATAAAAGATTTTTAAATTTTTTTGCAAAGAAAGACAATAAAATTTTAATTACAATACATGTGTAAACCCTAACCTCTCGAATGGATACATGCATCTATATTGGACAAGACCTTCAACTTTTACCTCAAATGGTAAATGTATGGGTAGATGCTCTATCCAGTCAGAAAAAAAATGAAGGGTATATCATCTCAAGTTTGCATGTTGTATGGATGATATTTGTTTCAATCTTCTCCATGTGTTGTGTTTGTAACTTGTTAGAGGATGTATCTCTGAAGAAGTGACTGATCTCTATGAGTGCATCTCATATCCCCTTTGGAAATAAATCTTAGTAAGCTAATGAAATGAGTGTTTGCATAAACAAGTGGAAGTCTTGACTCTTCATTCTACATAATCTGTTATCCTCTAAACTCACCAACCTTGATATGTTCGAGGCATGTACATCAAGAAAACACAGACTTTTAAGTCATTGGTAGACAAGTAACTGTGCATTCTTGTTTAAGATAAAATCGACTCTGGGCTTGCGACCTGTGACCCAACATAAACCAACTCCATATTTTTACAGTGACAAAACAAAGCTATATTCATTTTAGCCTTGATTTTTCACCGGTGTTAACACCAGCACTTTTCGTACCATTCTTTTCTTTTTAATCGAGGGTTTACATTTGCCTTCCCCTTCACATCTATAACTGTGTTGAAAATATTCTCAAACACATTCTTTTCTATATGCATGACATCAAAATTATGGCGGAGCAGATTGGTCTTCCAATAAAAGAGCTTCCAGAAAATACCTCGTTTTACCCAATTGTGGGTCAAACCAAAACTAGAAAACTTTTGCTTATCGGATTGAAAACCAAACATAATATCACCGTACTCCAACACGATGTCATACAATTCTTCACCCGAAAGAAGTGGCGGTTTAACATCACTTTCAACTCTGTCAACAAATAAGTCCTTTCTGTTTTTTCTAAATTTGTGATTCGTTGGCAAGAACCGCATGTGACAATAAAAAAGAGATGCTTTACCGTCGTTTGTTAGCGTGGATACCTTGTTATTTTCCATATAGTATGGACATACTAGTTTTCCATGTGTGCTCCAATAAGAAACCATTCCATAAGCTGAAAAATCATTATTAGTCCATAACAAAACTGCCTTCGTCAAAAAATTATGTTTCCTCGATACATTATAAGTCAAAGCCCTGGATGATCACAACTGCTTTAACTCATCAATCAACGGTCGAAGATAAACATCTATATTCCGATCCAGACTATTCGTCGGGTATGACCATAAATAAAAACGTAAACTCCGACCTTATACACATTCCTTATGGCAAGTTGTAAACCGTGAGTATCACCGTCTAACAAGAATAAAGAGCAGCAAATAACCCGAATGGATTGAATTTGTATATACATAACCCAAGACAAGTATTCCTTGTCTTCACTGAAAACTAAAGATACACATTGCTAAAGTGTTTCCAAGCTTTACCATTAGATGAGTGCATCATCACTCCATCCACCGTATCATATGATTGGTGCCATGTCATTTGCTCAGTAGTTTTTGATGACATGAATAACTTCTGCAATCTAGGTGTGATAAAGAAGTATCTAAGTTTTGTATGTGCGAAAAAAATCTTTCCCCTACCAGTTCTTGGTTATAACAAAAATGCCCACATGTTTTGCATTCGGTCAAGTTTATATTATTTTGTTGTCGTTCCCACATGTTCTGCACTCAGTCAACTCTATATTATTTTGTTGTCCTTCCCTTGCAAGTCTAGGTGAATTTTAGTTGTTATTGAAATATTTTATTATTATTTTGTTGAATTTTAGTTATTTTTTTTTTCAATTTTGTTGTTCAATTTTAATTAAATGTCTAGGATTAATTTTAATTATTATTTTGATTTTAATTAAATTACATACGGTATTTCTATCAGTTATATGGCAAACTTTCCAATAGAAATACCGACGGAATGAAGGGAGTAATTATTTTTTTACGCGCTTTGTCTGTCTATAAATCCATCGGTAAATTTATTACCAATGATAGTTTTTTCAACGAACTAGTTTTGTCCATGAGCCTGTTGGTAAAATACATACCGATGGACTATGAGTTTAAATACCAACAAAACTTTTCATCAGTAAAATTGTTAAATTTGTTAGTAAGTTATGTAGAGGAGGTAGGTTTTTTTTTTCTTTGATGAGATTTGGGGAAAAAGATAAAAAGGTGACTATTTTTGCAAAAAACAAAATTCACTATTTTTTTTTTTTTGCTCTGTACTTTTCCCTTCAAAAGCTTCTATTTAAGGTTGTGTTTGTTTTCCAGAAAGTGGTTTCTGGAAAACCACTTTCCAAAATTTCTTGTGTTTGTTTGCTATTAGGAAAGTTGGTCAACGGAAAACACTTTGCAGTCAAAGAAAAATTTAGCTTGGTTTTCAGGAAAGTGTTTTCCATTTATTTTGGGCGGAAAACACTTTCCGGAAGTTGTGAAAAATTTAGAAATGTCATATTATTTGTTGATTATATCAAATTTGGTCCTCAAACTTTTGATTGCTATATAAATTTTGTTCTGAATATTTGTTTTTTAATTTCATCCCTTAGAATTTATTTTTTATATTAATTTTGGTTCTTATTTTATAATTGTTATTTGCTTTTCCCTTATCATTTTTAATTGAAATTTTTTATCTATCAAATTTGGTCCTCATTCTTTTGATTGTTGCTTATTTTATTTGAAATAATTTATGAAATGTTAATTATTATTATTTTAATTTCTCTATCTTTCAATTTTTTTTATTTTTTAGATTTGATCTCTATTATTTTGATTATTATTTATTTTATTTGAGATAATTTATGAAATTATATTTTTTTCAATTTCATTCTCATTCAACTTTTAATTTGTAAGATTTGTTCCTCATTATTTTAATAAACTTGAAAAAAATAAAACATTAATAAGTTATTTTCCAGCTCATTTTCCATGACATAACCAAACACTAGAAATTGTTTTCCAACTTATTTTTCATTACACTACCAAACATCAAAAAATAATTCACTTTCCCAATTCATTTTTCTGGAATTCACTTTCCAAAATGAAACTACTTTCTAGCAAACAAACGGAGCCTAAACCTTTTTCTTTGTTTTCTCGTTTTCTTTCTGTTTGCGTGTTTATGTTCTCTCTAGTTTTTCTTGTGATTTTTCTTCTCTTTGGGTATCTAATAGCTCTCCTGTGAATCTTTTTTTGTGTTTTTATCCTTTTATCTATTTATATCTCACTCTCTATTTACCTTTTTATCTCAAGTTCCTTCTTCATTTCTATCTTCTTTCCTCCTTATTTCTATATTCTATAATTATTTCGGAGAGAGATTCACTCTGTTAGAGAATAATATAAATCATATCTTGGGACCTCACCTAACAGTTTAAGCTATTGAGTTAAGATGGTTCTTTGACATGGTATCAGAGCCTTGATGACCAAGTGGTCTCGAGTTCGAATCTCACCATCCCCATTTATTTGATAAAAAAAAATTAAGCACAAGGTAATGTGGGTCTGTGCAAGTTTCAAGCCCAAAGGACTTTCACTTGAGGGGATGTGTTAGAGAATAATATAAATCATATCTTGGGACCTCACCTAGCAGTTTAAGCTATTGGGTTAAGATGGTTCTTTGACACTCTTTTATTTATTTTGGTCCGCTTGTTGTTTCACTCTTTATTTTTATTTTATTTTTTTTTTTTTTCAAAATATGTTAGGAAATGAGGGTAAAAATGTGATATTACATAGGTTAACCTTTTTTTTTTACCAAAAAAAAAAAGGTTTGAGCATGAGATTTTAAAAATAAACACAAATATTATTTGAGCTGGAACTTATTTAGTAATATAGATTAGTTAAATAAGTGAGTTTAGATGGAAATGAATTCATTTGTCATTAAAAATAACAAAGCCGTCTTTGCCTTTTTGGTGATGCTGGACTGCATTCAAGAATAAAGATTCGGAGAAAGTGTTTATCAGAGAGATTTTCTCTTCATAAACAACTCATATATAGTTATATTTACAAGTTCGAACTCCTTAAAAGTTTTAATTGACTATATATTATATCTTTAATATAATATTAACATATATAATAACATATCTTCAATATTAATATGTAAATCCCATCTCACTTATAATTAAAAAAAAAAAACTAATATTGAAGAAACTCTTAGAAGATAAATTATTAAAAACTAAAAATAATTTAATTCTATTTTTCAATTTTTTTTATCAAAGATAAGAAATTCCATTAATAAACCAGTACTAATACATAATGAGCTTTATAGCCTTAAATAATACATTAAAAAAAAAAAAAAAAAAACTGGAGCAAAACAATTATATGGCATAAGAGATGAAAGATGAACAGATTAATTAATCTTAAATCTACTGACAATAATTAGAGTAACTCTATAACCTAGAGAAAAGACACGCACATTGATCTACGATCTAGTAACAATCAGTGCATGGTTCTACTTCCTCGTAGACATTTCTTTCTATTTGTTAAGCATAGTCGTCCATCAAATCATCTTCTATTTATCTAAATCCATGGAATAATGAGTCTCCACTGACAACTTCACATGAGTAAGAAATAATAATAATAATAAAAAAAAACTGTAACTCTAGAAAAAGATCCAGAAAGGTAAAAATAAAGGCATCAAGCCTCAATCTTAAAAATATGCTACCACAATGCTATTGTCAGCGACGATATATAGCAAAGGAAAATCTCAAAAAAAAACTCTTAAAACCTTAGAGAGAATTATCTTCTCGTTTATCAACCACATATATAAAACCTAAAATAATATATGATGTTGGTCCAAATTCACTACATTATAATATATGATACAAAAAACACATTTTCATTTTCTAACCATATTGAAAAACAGATTGATGCAGGATTTTTCGTAATTATTATTGTTAAAACAGATATCTACAGCTGAAAACATGTGAACGCACTTAAAACCCACAGCAGATCCATGCCATTTCTTAATGTTTCTGAGCTGTCGATAGATTTGGTCAAACAGTAGATTGAGAGGACTATTTCCGATTCAAATCGCCCAATGACAAGATTTATCGGGTGATTAGACTTCTTATGGGGTTGGGGAGATGCAATTTCTCGAGTCGCACATGTTGTATATACGGTATACCAATCACCACCGAGTTGGCGTAAAGGTGCCTTGACTTTCGAAGGTAAAGCACAAAATCATTCAAGAGAGTTTGAATACTGTTGATGATAATCTTTCCATTTGAAATACACAGTAATCCATACAATCTATACACGTGTACTTACATAAATACCACACCCATCAACCTAGTGGAAATTTAGGAGGATCCATCGTCCATCTATACTGGTCAAACTCGTCTCATCGCAGCCAGCTGGCAGGGAATGAGGATAGTCCATTGTATTGCCTAGCTAGTTGCCCTACAAATTGCAAGTCTTGGCTAGGTAGAAGCATTTTTTATCTACTTAAAACTTTTGAAGTCGTTCCTCCACCACTTAATTAATTGTCCATATCATGATATGCCAATTAAAGAAAGAATTATTAGAAATACCACTCTTATTCACTAACGAAATTATATATATATATA
>Ga0307517_10014267_pt1 | contig 10692 bp, 8 predicted proteins | sample 23_EM_MG_FD_194515 | JGI IMG/M metagenome (GOLD analysis project Ga0307517, IMG submission 194515) | Populus trichocarpa ectomycorrhiza microbial communities from riparian zone in the Pacific Northwest, United States - 23_EM | ecosystem: Host-associated > Plants > Roots > Unclassified | place...
ACTCCGTGGACGCCCACGGACGCCGCGGCGTGGTCTTCCGCTCCCTCGACGCCTCCCGCCTGATCCCGGTGGCCGTCGCCCGGACCGCTTTCCGGCTGCCGTACGTCTGGTCGCGGATGGCCATCCGCGACGACGGCGACACCATCACGTACACCAGTCGGCGCCGACGCGGTGCCGCGCACAGCCGGATCGCCATACGCATAGGCGAGCGCGTCTCGGACCCCACCGACCTCGAACACTTCCTCACCGCCCGCTGGGGCATGCACAGCACCTTCTTCGGCCGCCAGATGTACCTCCCCAACACCCACCCCCGCTGGCCCCTCCACCGAGCCGCCCTCCTCGAATGCGACGAGACCCTGACCCCCGCCGCCGGCCTCCCCCACCCCCTCGGACCCCCCGTCAGCGTCCTCTACTCCCCCGGCGTCCCCGTCCGCTTCGGCCGCCCCGCCCGCCCGGGCGGCATCCCCACCCCCTGACCAGGAGCCCGCGTGACCGACGACCCCCCGATGACCCGCCACCCCATGGACCTCCAGGCCTACGAAGCCCGCGCCCAAAGCGGCCCCTGCTTCATCTGCGCCTTCGTCTCCGGCGACCCGGACTACCCCCACGAGACCATCTACGAGGACGAGCACCACATCGCCTTCCTCGACCGCTGGCCCACCCTCCCCGGTAAAGTCCTCGTCGCCCCCAAGGCCCACCTCGAACACGTCGTCCGCGACCTCGACGAGGCCGCCTACACCCGCACGATGCTGGTCGTGCGCACAGTCGCCCTCGCTGTCGAAGCCGTCCTGGAACCCGAGCGCACCTACCTGCTCTCCCTCGGCAGCCAGCAGGGCAACGCCCACCTCCACTGGCACATCGCCGCCCTCCCGCCCGGCGTCCCCTACGGCCAGCAGCAGTTCCACGCCCTCATGACCGAGAACGGCTACCTCCAACCCACCCCGCGGCAAGCCGCCACCATGGCCGCTCGCCTACGCGAGGCGATCGCCGGACTCGCCCGCTAGCGCGGTCACTCCTCGCCGCGGGAGAGCAGGTCGCCGCGCAGGTTCGCGAGGATCTTCGCCGCGTGGGTGAGGCCGGCCGCCTCGCAGCGGGTGATGGCGGGGGTGAGTCGGGCGATGGCCGCGTCCGGGGTGTCGAGGCCGTTGGCCTCTATGAGGGCGGCTACGCGGACGGCTTCGGCGCGGGGGGACTCGCCGTCGGGGCCGCCGGTGGCGTGGGTGGAGATGGCGCGTTCCATCTCGGCGAGGGCTTCGGGGAAGCGCTCGGCGGAGGCGAGGGCGCGGGCGCGCTGGTAGTGGGTGGAGCCGGCCTCGTACCAGTGGGCGAAGCCGTCGAGGTCGGAGGGGACGGCGGCGAGGAGGGCGTCGGCGTCGGAGAGGTGGGTGAGGGCGGTGTCGAGGCCTTCGGGGCCTTGGTCGGCCATGGTGAGGGCGGCGAACTGACGCATCATCTCGCCGACGGGGCCGGGGTTGGGGCCCTTGGCGTGGGAGGCGGCCGCGCGGGCGTAGGCGGCGCGGGCGGCGTCCCAGCGGTCGCTGCGGGCGAGGGCGACCGCGGCTTCGGCGGCGGCGAGGGTGTGGACGACCTGCTCGTCCCAGTCGGCGACGGCGTCGGCGAGGAGCAGGAACTGCTCCGCGGAGGCGCGGTGTTCTTCCAGCTCGCGCAGGCCCCGGGCGAGGCTGAGCCGGGCCTGGGCGAGGATCCGGTCGTCCAGGGCGGCCGAGGCCTCCTCCGAGACCAGGGATTCCAGGACGGCGACGGAGTCGGCCTGCTGCCCGGAGCGGGCGAGGACCTCCGCGAGTTCGAGGCGGGTCTCGGCGGCGCCGTTGTCGTTGCCGTCCCGGTCGAAGCGGGCGGCGGCCTCGGACAGGTGCCGGACGGCGCCGGCCAGGTCGCCGGTGTGGGAGGAGGCATGGGCCAGCAGGGCGTGGGTGCGCGCGACGGGGAAGTGGGGGTCGCCGAACCGGGCCGCGTGGGCCATCGCCCGGCGCAGCAGCTCCATCGCCTCCTCGTGGTTGCCCTGCTGGAGCAGGACCTGGCCGAGCAGTGCCTCCGCGCGCTGGGCCCGCCAGGGCGTGTCCTGCGTCTCGAAGATGCCGAGGACGGTGCGCAGTTCCGCCGCCGCCTCGTCGAGCCGTCCGCTGCGGGCGGCGAGATCGGCGGCGTACGTACGGGTGGTGGCGGCCTGTTGCGGAGAGTCCAGCCGGGCGGCCTCGGCCAGGGAGGCCGCCGTGAGGGACTCGAACCGCTCGCGTACCGGCGCCGAGATCTCCGGAGTTTCCTCCAGCTCCGTGATGACCTCGGCGCGCGCGGCGAACGTACGGCACTGGAGCACCGTGAGGTAGTGGCGGCGGCTGTCGGCGTCGGTCTCGTCCAGCAGTTCTTCGGCCTCGGCCAGAAGCGCGTCCAGCTCCGCCCAGGCACCGGGGTCCAGCGCGCCCCCGGCGGAGGGGAGCGAGGCGATCCGGGCCCGGGCCACGAGCACGCCCCAGGGCCGGCCGGCCCGTTCGAACAGCCCGGCGGCTTCGGCCATGGCGGCCTTGCCGTCCGCCCAGCGCTCGTCCTCGTACGCGGCGAAGGCGCGCTCCCTGGCGAGCTCGGCCAGCAGCTCGTCCTCCGGGCCGAGTTCGGGATCGTGCAGGTGGTCCTCGGTGGCGACTCGCTCGTCGATCCGCGCCCACAGCACGGCGTCGCCGGGGTGGCCGTCGGCGTCCATCTGCCGGGCCCGGGCCACCAGGGCCGCGAAGTCCTCGGGTATGTCCTGGGCGCCGGGGACACCCGGGGCGCCCGGGGCGTCCTGCTGTACGGGGACGCGGACGGGGGCGACCGCTGTCGGCGTGCGCAGGCCGAGCTGCAGCGGTTCGGCCAGCAGTGGGGACCGCGACAGCCTCGCGCGGCGGCGGTCGCTGACGGCGGTGGTGCCGTTGCGCGCGTCGAAGGCCGCCGCCAGGGTGTCCGCCTCGCCGCTGACCTTGGCCAGCAGGGTCTCGGCGGTCCAGCTTCGCCCCAGCGGTCCGGCGACGGCGGCCGTGGCGTAGCCGTCCTCGACCAGGCGGCCCAGCAGCACCTGGACCCCGGTGAGGAACTCCAGCAGCGCGAGCGGGGCGCCGGCGACGCCGAAGAGCGCCCGGTTCTCCGCGAGGATCTCCAGCCCCCGGCCCTCGTTGCGGGACAGGGCGCAGAACTCGATGTGCAGGCCGACCTCTTCGGCCATGCCGGTCTTGCCCCGGGCGAAGCGGTAGCCCACCAGGTGGTGCGAGCGGGCCTCGTCGGTGCGGCCGAGGCGCAGCAGCGGCAGCAGCGCCTGTGCCTGGCTGACGTACGGCTCCTCCGAACAGCTCTGGCCGCCGCCGAGAACCGGTGCCCAGACGTCGAGGGCGCGCTGGTCGTCGCCCGCGCGCAGGTGGTGCAGGGCCCGGTGCCGGGTCTCGCAGGCCTCGCAGTCGCTCATGCGCTCCCGGGGCCGGGTGACCCACAGGTCGTACGCGGGGAGCTGACCGGATCCGGTGTGCGCGGCGATGCGGTGGCGCATGGCGGCCACCGGCTGCATGCCGTGTCCGGCCTCGCGGTACCGCTCGCGCATCTGGCCGGCCCACCCCTGGATCGCGGCCAGCGGGACCTCGGGCACCTGGAGCAGGGAGGTGGCCACCCACTTGAAGCGCCAGAAGACCTGCCCCGCCTCCCATTCACTGAAGGCGCCGGGCTTGTCGTCCCACACCTTCAGCAGACGGGCGAAGACGACCGGTGACTTGCGGTGCTCGCCGGTGTACTCGTACGCCTCCATCAGCTCCAGCAGAGCCGTCACGAGGGCGTCCGGCTCCTCGAACTGCTCCGCCGCCTCGACCAGTTCCTCGGCGGTCACGGTGCGCTGCAGTCCGTAGGGGCGCTGGTGGTTCTCGCGCAGGGCCTCGAACACCTCGTCCGGGGTCTGGAGCATCACGCCTCCTCGGCGGACTCGTGCGACTCGTGCATGGCGTGGGTGAGCAGCCCGATGAAGGCCCGGTTGAGCAGCGCGCTCTCCGCCGCCCGCAGCGGGCGGCGGGACATCAGCAGCGCCTGCCCGTACAGCGCCTCGGCGGTGGTGACGGCCAGCCCGCGCTCGGTGATCGTGGTGGCGCGGCGCACCAGCGGGTTGAGGTGGTTCAGGACCAGCTGCGCGCGGGGTGTCTCGGCCCGCAGGGAGCCGAGGATGTCCGCCCACAGCCCGTCGCTGCTGCCGGCCAGGTCGGCGCGGGTCCGCTCGTGGCGGGCCTCGCGGTTGTCCAGCAGCAGCGCGGGGGCGGTGACGGGCTGGAAGGTGCGCAGGACGACATCGCAGTCGTACCCGCCGATGACCTCGCGCGCGACCGCGAGGAAGCCGGCGGCGGCCAGCTCGGCGGACGGGTCGACGGAGTCCAGGTGCGCGGTGACCGTGGCCGGGTCCAGGTCGCTGACGCTCGTGCCGGGGCGGATCTCGGGCAGCCGGTGCACCAGGTCACGGTCGTAGGTGTAGCCGCCGTTGACGACGCCGAGACCGGCGGCCGCCGCGATCGGCGCGACCTGCCGGAACTCCTCGACGCTGCGGGTGACCAGGACCGTGCGGTGGGTGCGGGCGAACTCCTCCAGCGTGACGTTGCCGTCGGTGGTCTCGAACGGCAGCCACGGCAGCAGCATCCGCAGCAGCTCGTCGTCGTAGCGGGCCAGTGCCTTGACCGCGAGGTGGTGGCTGTCGATGAACCGGTGCAGCAGATCCGGGTCGCTGGCGGCCAGGCCGGTGAGCCAGTCGCGGATGCGCGCGCCGAGGGCGTCGCGGATGCCGGCCAGCGTCTCGTCCTCGTACAGCGCCTCGCGCGAGGCGGTCGGGCGCAGACTCGTGGAGTCCACGACGCAGCGTACGAAGAAGGCCCACTCGGGCAGCAGCTCCGTCGCCCTGTCGGACAGCAGCATGCCCTTGAGGTGCACGCGGTGCCCCGCCCGCTCCGACGGGCTGACGGCGGTGGGCAGCACATACGCCACTCCGCGCAGCCCGGCCACCGGCAGGTCGAGGTCGATCGTGTCCAGCGGCGTGAAGCCGAACGTCGCACGGCAGTGCTCGGCCAGCGCCTCACGGCGGGCCAGCGGGGAGCCGTGCTTGCGCTCCCACGGCGGGGTGTCGTTGACCCGGGTCTCCTCGCCCCTGGGGCCGACCACGGTGACCTCGTGCCGCAGCAGGCCGCCGTAGTGCCGGGCCAGCTCGGTGACCTGGTCGGGGGCGGTCCACTGGGCCGCGTCCGGGCGGGGGGTCAGCGTCACGGTGGTGCCCGGCTCGGGCTTGGCGTCGGCGGGCAGCGTACGGATGGTGTAGCTGCCGTCGGAGCGGCCGCGCCATTCCACGGCGGGCGCGCCGGGGGTGGCCGCGTGCCGGCTCAGCACGGTGATCTCGTCGGCCACGACGAAGCAGGCGAGCAGCCCGATGCCGAACTGGCCGATGAAGTCGCCTCGCGCCGCCTCCAGTTCGCCCTCGGCGGCCCGCTTGGAGCTGCGGCCGATGGTGGCGAGGAAGCTGTGCACGTCGGCCTCGCTGAGGCCGATACCGGTGTCGGTGATGGTGAGCGCGCCGCCGGTGCGCACGGTGATCCGGGCCGGGGCACCGGGCTGCACGGCCTGCCTCGCGGTGATCGCGTCCACGGCGTTCTGCAGCAGCTCGCGCAGGTAGACGCGCGGGCTGGAGTAGAGGTGGTGGGAGAGCAGGTCGACCAGGCCACGCAGGTCGACCTGGAACGTGTGAGCCGTGCCGGGCTGGTTTTGCTGGGCTTGCTGGGTCACGAAAATGCCTTCGGGATCAGGTCGGCGGTCAGCGCGCGTACTTGGACCGGAAATGGCGGAACGGCACGGTCGGATCGCCGCCGTTCAGATAGCTCCACGGGAACTCGGTGACGGCCCCGCCGATCCCGGCGAACATCTCCGCCGCCGCCTGCTTCTCCTGCGCGAGGGAGAACGCCATCGCGAAGGTGTTGTACGTGTGGATCCAGCCCGGCGGCCTGCCGTCGCGGGCGTAGTCCGGATGCCGCACCGAGCGGTCCGCCGCCTCGTGCAGCTGCTCCGCCACATGGTCCTGGATCACGTACTGGGCGTCCTCCCCCGACTCCAGGTCCAGCCAGTGCTCCAGGTGCGCCAGTGCCACCAGCTCACCCAGCGAACTGCCCTCCGGCGCCGCCAGCATGCTCTCCCGCGCGAACGCGTGCATCTCCTCGTGCGAGCCGCTCCACTTGGCGCAGACCTGCTGCAACTGCTGCTTGTGCACCCCCAGGTGCCACGGATCCCGGCGTACGGACGCCTCGAAGCGCAGCCGCGCGGTTTCCTGGCCCACCTGCAGCCCACGCCCGCTGATCTGGAGGTAGTACCAGGGCGCCACCCATTCCGGCTCCCGCTCCGCCACCTCGTACAGCCAGTCCTCAGCGACCCTCAGCCGTTCGTGGAAGACCTTGAACTGCTCCCGCGACACGTTCTGGGCCCGCGCCGAGGTCCGCGCCTCCCAGGCCCACGTCACCTGCCGCGCCCCCGCCACCAGCAACGCCAGTGCCGACTCCGGCTCCGCCTTCACTACGTCCTGGATCCACACCTCGACCCCGGCCACGTCGTCGAACGCGGCCAGCAGCCGCGTCCGCCCCTCCCCGTCCGGCACCCCCTCCAGCCGCTCCCGGACGACCGGCCATCCCCCGGCCTCGGCCGCCGCCCGCACCTCCCCGATCACCGGATCCCCGAACGTCGGATCCAGCCGCACCGCCGGCTTCGGCGCCAGCCGCTTCAGCAAGCCACCCAATGCCATGACATCCCCCCTCCAGCCCCACACAGCCCACCCACCACCCCGGCTTGATGAATATCATGCCGCCTCCCACTGACAACGGCGTAGGCGGCCCGTTCAGCGCAGGATGTTGACCGCGCGGGCGACGACGAGACCGACCGTGACGAGCGAGATCGCGGACTGCGTGAGCATCAGGAGCTTGGCCCAGCGCGACAGCGGCATGGTGTCGGTGGGGCTGAAGGCGGTGGCGTTGGTGTAGGAGACGTAGAGGTAGTCGAAGAAGGCGGGCTCCCAGTCGCCGCTGACCAGGTCGGGGCTCTGCATCTGGGGGTAGAGGAAGTCGGGGTTGGGCTGGTGGGCGTGGGCCCGGGCGACGGGGCCGCCGCGGTCGAACTCCCAGTACCAGAGGGCGAAGACGACGACATTGGCGCCCCAGATCGCCGCCCCGGCGAAGAGCAGCGGACCGGCCGTCCGGCCTTCGGTGCCGGTGACCAGGCCGTGGATGAGCAGCACCAGGGACCACGCGTTGGCCAGGCTCACGACCCCGGCCAGACCGAGCGAGACGGCCCGCAGCGGTGCGGATTCCCGGTTGATCCTCGTGGGGTTGATCAGCATCAGGAAGGCGAGCATGGCCAGCTCCAGCACGGGCAGCAGCCAGTGGGGCCGCAGGGCGAGCCGTTCGGGCTCCGCGAGCTGTACGCCGGTGATGACGGCGATCGCGAGTGCCACCTGCCAGCGGTGCTCCCCCTCGGTGGGCCGCTGCCACGCGGGGACCACGGGCTCGCGCACAGCGCCGTTCATGTCGACCGATCTCCCTGTCCTGCCGTCTTAACCACTTGCCTTGAAGCGGACTCCAACTCCTAGAGTGCGGCGGGTAGTTGTCCAGCCGCCGCACGACAACCAGCAGGGGAGCCCGCCATGCGTTACCGCACCCTCGGTGGCACCGGTATCGAAGTGAGTGTGCACTGCCTCGGAGCCATGATGTTCGGCGCGATCGGAAACCCGGACCACGCCGACTGCGTACGCATCATCCATGCTGCCCTCGACCAGGGGATCAACTTCGTCGACACGGCGGACATGTACTCCGCCGGGGAGTCCGAGGAGATCGTGGGCAAGGCGCTGCACGGCCGCCGCCGCGACGAGGTCGTGCTCGCCACCAAGGTCCACTTCCAGATGGGCGAGGGCCGTAACCGCAGCGGCAACTCCCGGCGCTGGATCCTCACCGCGGTCGAGGAGAGCCTCAAGCGCCTCGGCACCGACTGGATCGACCTCTACCAGGTGCACCGCCCCGACCACACCACCGACGTCGAGGAGACCCTCTCCGTACTGGGCGACCTGGTCCGCGAGGGCAAGATCCGCGCCTTCGGCTGCTCGACCTTCCCCCCTGAGGAGATCGTCGAGGCCCACCACGTGGCCGAGCGCCGGGGCCTGCAGCGCTTCCGGACCGAGCAGTCCCCCTACTCGCTCCTGGCGCGCGGCATCGAGACCTCCGTCCTCCCGGTTGCCCGCCGCTACAACATGGGCGTGCTCACCTGGAGCCCGCTCGCCTCGGGCTTCCTCACCGGCAGGTACCGCAAGGGCCGGCCCGTCGACCTCTCCACCGGCCGCCCCACCCTCTTCCCCGACCGGTTCGATCCCGCGCTCCCCGTGAACGCCGCCAAGCTCGACACCGTCGAACAGCTCACCGAGCTCGCCGACGACCTCGGCTGCTCGCTCCCCGAACTGGCCGTCGCCTTCCCCGCGGCGCATCCCGCGGTCACCTCGGTGATCACCGGCCCCCGGACCATGGAGCAGCTCGAAGGGCTGCTGAAAGCCGCTCCCCTCACCCTCGACGACGCGGCCCTGGACCGGATCGACGAGATCGTGCCGCCCGGCACCAACCTCTACCAGCCGGACGGCGCCTGGCGCCCGCCCGCGCTCGCGGACACCGCCCAGCGCCGCCGCCCGCTGGCGGACCGGGCCGCCGCAAGCTGAAAGGCCACAGGTCCCTGGACCCTGGACATAAGCGCCCGCTTGGTCCAGGCTCCTCACTCATGGCCCCGACCCTCCCCGAATCCATCGGCACCGCCGCCGAGCGGATAGCCGACCTGCTCCGCACCTGTACGGATGCCTCCGTACGCATCCCCGGCGCCGAGTGGACCGTCGCCGAGGCCGCGGCCCACCTCGTCCTGGCCAACGAGCTGATGGCCGACCTCGCCGCGGGCCAGGACCGGCCCTACGGCGACGGCACCCCCGGCAGTCTCGCCGCCGCCAACGCGGCCACCCTGGCCCGCTTCACCGAGCGCGACCCCTCCGTCCTCGCCGACGGCATCGTCCGCCACGCCCGCGCCTTCACCGACGCCGCCGCCCAGCGCCCCGCCGGCGAGCCGACGCTGACCCCGCTCGGCCCCATGGACCTGGAGACCCTCGGCTCGTACCTCCTGACCCACATGCTCGGCCACGGCTACGACATCGCCGTCGCCCTCAAGCAGCCGCACATGATCGACCGCCACGGCGTCGGCCTGACCCTGCCCTTCCTCACCACCGCGATGCCCCGCGTCGTCAACCCCCGCGCCGCCGCCGGCCACACCGCCTGCTACGACCTCCGGGTCCGCGGCGGCTCCCGCCTCGCCGTCACCTTCACCGACGGCGCCGCCTCCGTGACCCCCGCGCTCCCGCGCCGCCCCGACTGCACGATCGTCGCCGAGCCCGTCACCTTCTTCCTCCTCGCCCTGGGCCGCTGCACCACCACCCGCGCCGTCGCCCGCGGCAAGATCCTCACCTGGGGCCGCAAACCCTGGCTCGCGGCCGGCTTCCCCGCCCTCTTCACGGCGCCGTAGGCCGCTCGCCGGCCTTGTCCACCACCGCCCGCCGCTCCGACAGCACCTGACTGTCCTCCCATGTGCTTCACACCATCTGTCTCTCCGCAGCGGACGCGGGGTTCCTGTGTGCTGAGTCACAGCGCCGGACACATCCCCCCTTCGGGCGATGGCAGCCTCATCAGTTTCGAAGTACTTTCAAAGTTATGAGCACCGAGAACGCCGCCGTGAACTTCTCCGAACTGGTGAACAAGAACAAACAGACGCTTGCCCGGCTCAAGGAATCGCCACGGCTGCTGCTGCACCGCAGAGACGGTGAGGACCTGGTCCTCACCACAGCGGCACGTGCCGAGCAGGACCAGACCGTGGTGTCCGCCGCCACCCGGATGCTGGCCGCGCTCGCGCGACGAGAGCCCGGCAGCACCGAACTGCTCCTCGACATACTGCCGGACGCCTTTCCCTGGGTCCGCTTCCTGCCCGAACCCGACCTCCATGCCTTCGCCGTCGACCTGGTCGACACCATGCGCGCCGCCGACTCCATCGGCAACAGTGCCTCCGTCGCCCAGATGCTCATCGCCTGGCAGCACACCGCCGAGGTCTACTCCGACCCCGAGCTGTTGGCCGCGCTGACCAGGGACCACGACGAGGACTACGGCCCGGTACCCGCGGCGACCGGGCCGCGCCCCCTGCGCCAGAAGGCCAGTGGGAAGTCCGCTTCGCTGACGCAGCCTCGGCCAAAGGCTGGGAGAACCTCGCCCAGCAAGCCCACGAGAACACCTACCGCGCCTGGATCACCATGCGCACGGATCCCAGGCCGACCACCGGAACGCCCCGACACCACCAGCTGAAGGGCAACCTGGCACACGGCACCCACCGCGGACAGACCTGCGAACAATGGCAGATCGAAGTGACGGGCGGCGGCAAACCGGCGGTCGTTCATCGCACCCGGTACACCGACACCGGGAGGGAAATACAAAGATCCCGCCTGATCATTCAGATCAGGCGGGATCTCATCAACCATGTTGTTGTGGACCTGAGGGGATTCGAACCCCTGACCCCCTCGATGCGAACGAGGTGCGCTACCGGACTGCGCCACAGGCCCTTGCAACGAGGAAAACTTTAGCATCC
>Ga0307517_10014268_pt1 | contig 10691 bp, 14 predicted proteins | sample 23_EM_MG_FD_194515 | JGI IMG/M metagenome (GOLD analysis project Ga0307517, IMG submission 194515) | Populus trichocarpa ectomycorrhiza microbial communities from riparian zone in the Pacific Northwest, United States - 23_EM | ecosystem: Host-associated > Plants > Roots > Unclassified | place...
TTGTAACTTAACTTACCTTCATCCGTAGGTTTAGGAGTAATGCTTCCGGCTTCCTCCCGCACGCCTCCTCAGAGGAAATGGGATAGCATGTAATCATAGTGATGATTAATCCAGCGTTCATCTGGTGGCGAAGAACCAAGCCGTACGTATGACTCTGGAATGCCAAGGACATTTGGATTCGTAAACCCGTGCGGCCCCGAGCGGTTCGCGAGGACCAGCCCCAGTCCAGACGAGCGTGGTCACGAAGAGACATTACATCAGATCCAGCGCATCAAAGAACTACCGACCGAGAAAACTGGGACGATCAGTTTGTGAACCTCCGGTACGTAACATCATAGGATGTCTATTCCTATCATCACAGGGCCTCCCTCGTGTGCTCGACAGGAAGAAAAAACGGTGTTGGGATGTCGCCGATGTTTCGGAAGGTTCCAATTAGATGGTTCATCAGGTCTAGCCGAGGTTAACGAACGATGAAACCCTGAACGCTCCATCGTCAACATCGGATTACAGACAAGTCCCCGAGGCACGAAGGTTCAGTCAACGGCCCCAATGTGATCTCGAACTGGTGTACACCATCGCCTCGAACCGCCCTCGTAGATCCACATTGGGTTGCCTCAGGAGTGGGAGCAGAACCCCCAGTAAACACCCCACTTCCATACCGAACCAAACTGCACCGATGGAGGTCAATGAGCGGGAACGTAGGTACCAGCCACCCGCATGTGGAGCCTCAAGCAGTGCACCTCGTGGAGAAATTAGGTAGGGGTACTTGGTCGTTACTAGCTGGGCTCATAAGGTTCGTGCCTTAGCCATCTCTGTCTGAACGCACCCCACGTGTGTGATCAGGAGAATACTACATCCAACCAGCAATCAGCCGTGTCACTGCTTATCGCGGCTATCGCATGTATCCCGAGGGGTGGTGGATGAGTAATCCGCTCGGTACACGTCGCTCGGATGCGAGACGAGTATTAAGGAACTCAAAGGCGAGGGGCCCTTTCAGCAGACAGTAAAGCTGTACATTCACAAAATGAAAACAGCCAATCATAATCAATTTCCCGGTTGTGGAGAATGAGCGGTGTACCGCTGTATGATTGTTTCATTTGCCTCTGGAGTAGCTCGACGTTGGGCGGGTAGAATTTTACGCCCGATGGTCCCAAACGGCCAATGAGCACTCGCCTGGAACGTGGCCGCAATCCAAACGGGGAGAGCCAGAGTCCACGATGCTTCCGATCAATGGCGATCGAGGTTCTTGAATCGAAGGACACAAGGGGTTGATCCGAGTGCCCACCATCACCCGTGCACCAAGAAGTTGCCCACGCCACCGAACGGGATACCTGGGTACCCCAAACATCGGAACGAGTCAGCAAAACCTTCTGAAGAGCTGGCACAAATTCGGATCATGACATGAGACTGAGGAGGTGGACGACCATCATCTCTCGTGGTGCAGCCCCCCAAAATATTCGGACAGTTGCAGGTTCCTGGTGCCGGGCTCCTGCGTTGTAGAACGATTGGATGCACCGGAAACAGGATGGATGACGATGGTTCGGGTGTTACGGTCTCCGAAATGGATTGCTAGCACACTCTACCAAGTGTATGAAGCACTCGCAAACCTACTGCGGTCTGTCAATCAGAACGTGCAGGAATCAAGTTTTTCCGCTCCCAGCTACACCCATGCAGCCGGGTTGTGGAAAAACGACCACGTGAAATGTAGTTCAGGTTACAACTCCCTGATGGTAGCGTGCTGCCTTCGAATGGCACACGAAACCGGGTTCAGGAACACAGACACGGAAGAGGGGACGCGGGCGGGGGATATTATTCAAGGGATACAGGTATCAAATGTACAGAAAAACAAAACACGAATGAGCGGTGAGCAAATGCGATTATACTGAGTGAGATATGCAAATGTTACTAGTCTATCTTCAATCTAAGTGGCCTTGGTGATAGCGGAGGACGAGGGCTCGTCCTTGATTTCCACTATCTTGCCGTGATCCTCGTCTCTGGAGTGGAATAGTATGCCCCACAGTTCCGGGCCATCTCTGATGAGACACTGCAGGAGGGAGATAAGTCTGATATTTCCACGAAGAAAACAAAAACATACAATGATTATCTCCACGGCGATAAGCAGGATGATGATCAATTTCATCCTCGAGGCGGACGTCTAGGATAGTATGAGGTTGCGGTGATGAGAGTGCCGTTATGGCCGTGCACCCACCTCAGCGAGCAGTTGACGGAGCACAGATTGCAGTTCGGCGGCGTGAGTGATTTTTTCGTTGATCGAATGCGTCCTAACTTTGATCTCCAGAGCGTCGCTGACGGGGTTGAAATAGCCTGAAGTTACAACGTTGTGAGCGAATAACGAACCAAGGATCTTGTTGCGGCAAGTTCAGACCTTCCAGAACGGGTTGGGACCAATAGCCTTGCGGGCTGTCTGATGCCGTATACTTTCGTAGCACAGAGTCCGGTGAATCTGGCTTTCCATCACGACGGGTACGACCGCTGGTCAGTAGATTTGTGTCCCAATGCTCTTGACATGCGCATGGCACGGCGACGGGGACATACTTTGAGATGACTGGGCCGGTGTTACTACACGTCGCAACGTGCCCAGGGCGAATTATAACATAATCTCCAGCCTTGACGACCTTTCCAGCCGGAAGCCCAATGGCATACTTCTGGATGACCTTTTCAATCACGGTTTGGGGTATCCTGCCAGTCGTTTGCATCGCGAGAGACCTTGCGCCGCGGGAAACGCCAAAACATTTCTCCGGTAGGAGGGCTTACGGATCCATGACCGGCCTCGAGAGGTTGAGCAGGGTAGGGGTTTGGACGGAAACGTGGTTCCGGGCAGCGGAAGTGGCTCCCAGCAACATGTCAGATGGAGGATATGATTGGCTCAGGGATCGGGCGTTCGGACATTGCGACCGAAAGATGAGAACGCAAGGGTATCATCATCGAATCAACTGTCATCTATACTGCATACAAAATGCCACTGAGTCTAAACAACCTCTACGACAACTTTACCCCTGCCGCAATCGGTTAAAATCTTGTCGTACCCACTGACCACCTCGTCAAACTTATTCACGGAATCAACTTGATATGTTTGACCTTGGCGACGTCACTCAACCATTCCGCAGCGATCTTGATCCTGGTTGTTCTGTTGCACAAACAACTTACTCTCAGCGTGGCAGACCCGAGCAGGGTGATCTGGGCGGCCCCCATCCCACTTGAGATGTGTGCATACACTCCAGAGTACGCTAAACCTCTCATCCAGCCTACCGGTTGAGGCGTGTACTGAAGACCTTGCGTTACGGTAGTCCCAAGCCGCAGAATTCGGCGAAATCAGGTCCGGTGAGGGTATTTGGGTTTGATTGTAGATACTGGCAGCCTCTGAATAGACGGGCGACCGTGGACACGTATTTGTGGGGGCAGATGACTACATTTTTTCCACCCCAGGAGCACGTGAGTATTGGAGAATGTACTGATTGCCTTGCCATTTAGCAGAGAGATGGCGGGCACCCGTTCCAGCGGGTAACAGACAATCCAGTCGGATCCCCTAGTTCAGAGAGCCAGTTTCTGTACTGGATATCTTCAGGGTCGATTTACTCATACCACTTGTATGCGGCGGGGATCACTCGACCACCCCGGGATTTCCACACTTTCGGGTGTTTATATGGATTGTCACGCAATACCGGCCTATCACGTATCACACTTTTCGAAACCGAGGAGATAAAGCAGAGCTTCACGTAATAACAGCACTCTGGGGACAATATCATCGAACAGGGGGGGTGTAAATGTACATCGGGATCTCATTATTGGCCCAGTAACTTCACCCAAGTGCGGCTGAATCTGTAACAACCGAGGTGTATCTAGGACATAAGAAATTCGTACACACAAATAGGAGAAAGAATTGACATATAACCGCTGGGATGGCTGGGCTATATTCGACCAACAATCAAAACTTGAATCCGCCTGTCAAACCCATGACATTGTTGGGGTCGATCCGGGCTTTGAGTGCTTGCAACCTTGGCAAATTGTCCCCATAGATATCGACGAGAGGCGTTTTGGCGTCCACGTAGTTCCCGTACAGTGCCAGAGGGTCGTCAGAGAGTATTCCCTCTGCCTTGGCAACGGCCGAGAGGCGGTTCGCAGACTCTTCCGCAGCTGCAACGAACTCGCCGTCGTAGAGAGGGTTATCCCAACAGAAGTATATGAGAAGCGGATTGGGAGCCTTGCCCGGTTGGCGAGCGGATGAGCTTGGAAAGGCTGATGGCGAGTTTGCGTGGGAGAGGTAACTTTGGAGGAAGGGTTCAACGGCGTACGTGAAGGAAATTCCACCCTTTGGGGTCAAGTTGGCCGTCCAGTACTGTGGAATGGAGAATGTTTGAGTGTTGTTCAAAGACGAGAGAACGTTCCCCTGACCGTCATCTCGTCCTCAACCGCTTTCAGGAGGGTCTCACTGAAGTGGTTAACGCCCAGCATTTGGAAGGAACCACTATAGAAGAAGATCAGAAGAGAAGTCGAGGAACGGGACCTGAAGTCACTTCACCGAAGACCAGCGGTAGAGTTGCTGTCACCGCTCAAGATCATGTCAACGTATGAGCGGACCTTCAGGTCGCTCGAATTGGATGGAATATCTGTGAAGTTGTTAAAGGTGCCAGGTGGCGGAGCCGGGCCATCATAAAAGACCAGCTGGGTGATGATCTGACTCCCTGCTTGGCTGGAGAACACGGGAATGATCACAGCCTTTGGATCTTGGGAATAGACCGAGAAATCCGCAATGGCGGTGCGAACTTGATCGAAGTTAGAAGCGAGGTACGTGATTCCCCCTCCCTGAAATAGAGTTAACACCGTCTCGGTGAAAGAGGACAAAGTGGACTGTCCGTACCCATACTTCGGTCTGCGGGAATGCGGTCATCGTGAAATCCGTCACGATCCCCTGGAACACGGTGGGTTGAACCAAACAGTAATGGTGCCGCAGAGAACGACTCACGAAGTTGTTGAATCCTCCCTTCAATCCAAAGAAGAGGTCGGGGTGAGTCGACTGGGTCACGTAAGTGACTGTGCCGTTGGGCAGGACCAAATTGAAGCCGACGATGGTGTCGATAGCAAGGCCATATTGATTGGTCTTGTAGGAATATCCTATCGGCGATAGGTCAGCGTACAAAGTGGCGGAGGAGCTCCGGAGACCAACCTCCGCCGAGTAGAAGGCCGCCTACACCGACCTGTTACGTGACAGGGTTGAGGATGACCCGACCGAGGGAGTTGCGGCGCTCACTCACCCCAGTCACACGCCCACCAACAACGATGACATTATGTTCTTGGAGTCGCTGATAGACAGTGTCCCAGATCAGGCCACTTCCGACCACGACGGTGCCAGACGTTGGATCATATGTCACTTGAGAGAACTTTCCGGTGTAGATGTGGATTCCCTTGGTCGAAGAGAACCCGGGATTCATGATGTGGCCACCACTCTTCACCTGACAGGTCGGGGAGTGGAATCAGACATCTGACCTTGACGCGGGGTCATAAGAACTTGGGCGGTGGTCACTTACTGCGAACGGAGTTTTCGTAGCACCAATCACTTTGAGCTGGTCATTAGAAAGAGTGAATCGCATTAGCGAGAGAGGCGAAGGATGCTGGATGACGCCGAATGAAATGGACGCACGACTTTGCCGGCATCCTCTGGGGTGCCAGGTTCCACCACGCAGGCAGGGTCTTCTTGACTAGATACGGCGTAATGGTAGTTCCCTTTGGCGTATAATGGGTCGCCTGTCCATGTATGAGCTCCGGGGCTACCATCGTGACAGTCGCTGACACTCGTACTCACCCGGATAGTAGACCTTGGACGCGTCGGATATCGCGGCATCGACCGCCTCGCAGGCCGGACGGTATTCATTGCAAGCGGTGGCGAATGTTAGTCCGGTAAGTGCCAAAATCGTCAGGAAGCGGTCAAACATCTCTCCTGCCGAAGAGTGGGGTGAAAGAGCTTCAGTGTCAGGAGGGGACGAACTCTCCGAGGGCTTTTATGCCAGCTCGTTGGTACATCAGCAAGATCGCGATCCCATTTGTTTACTTCAGTCGCTTCATCAGCATTCCCAGTATCCCTTCGACTGCCCGGAAGGGGACTCGACTCGGTTTTGGAGTGGGTTTTGAGTCGAAGCATTGAGTTCTCCCATTCAAAATCCTCCACCAGACTCGGTTACTCAGTAGGCAGCTGAGTGATGATGTCTCTTGAGTGGGGCACTTTCGCCACGCCTTTTGCTTTTAGAACCTGTGAAAGTACCCGTGAGTTTTTAGTTTTTATGTATAACTTTGATATGACCCTCTTTTTCACCTTTTCCTCCCTTTTGTGAGTAAAGGGATGGGAAGACAGATAATCAGTGGCAAAGACTCCGATCGCAACTTTGCCGGTGGCCAGGGTTCGCGTCAGTGGCCCGCGGTGCCGGGGTTGGTGGCGCCGGGGGGGGGGGTTATGTGGCGTCAGTAAGCCCGTCGCGTTTTCACCAGGAAACGTCTGTGGCGTAGCTCTGTTGAACATGGAGTGATGTGATCGCAACAGTGCGGCTGGCTTATCCATACACACATTTTACGGGGAGAAGGAGAGATAGGAATGGAGGGAGAAGAAACGGAAGGCGCGTAATAGAAAGGGAACGGGGAGGGTTAGAGGCCTACAACGAATGAGGGATGATCACAAGCTCGTGGGGGCGGACAACGCGCTGCTAGATTCGACTCAGTTGGAAATGGTTCCGGATAATATAATCCATAGGTTGCGAGGGGGAACTGTCAACAGGGCATCCTTATTTCAAACCACACTGGGCTTTCCCCGGGTCCCAGGAGCAATGACCGTATGCAAGTTACTACTTACTAGAAAACGACGACGTAAGAGTCGGTTGTCGTCGCCACGTCGATGGGCGGTATCTACAACCTTTCTTCGATGAGAACAGCACGGCTGGACCAGAGCCGGTTCGTTGTGCCCGATGAGTTGCTACGGGTGCGGAGGATTGGCGAAATGTACCTTACTCTCTGCCACCAAGGCAAAGCTCCCACGAACGGCATGCGTTTCGCTTGGATGCCGATTTACCGTCATGATGGTCATCCAGTTATTGCAGATTCAGAAATAGTTGGCCGACGTCATTCTCAAAGGAAATAATAATAAAATAAAATTCTCGACCCAGAGTCCTGTCCCAGCGCATATCTGGATTCTCTCCCTCATGCGCAACACTGTTTAGTCTCCAGCAGAAACATCCTTGCTGGTACTATCAGGCAAAGCCCCGGAACAATGAGTGAGGAAGATTGTATTGCACAAGATCTACATTTTTATGAAACCGAGAGCGAACGTCTGACACATGGTCCAAAACATGTCAAAACATATAGCACGGTTTCTCATTGCATGGGATTGATGCTGTGATGCTGGGCGTAAGCGACAGAGGTCTTCAGAAAACGGTCAGCGACACATGTGATGCCCTGGCGCGAGGGAATCAATCAGGGGTATCAGAACGACTATTCCTCCACCCAGGACTCACGCCAAAACAAGGCGCCGGACAAAAGCGACAGACCAGGGCGGCCAAATATGAGTAGTTGGGGCTCGGCAAGTGACCCTTGTGTTGGGATATACGGAAGATAGAGTCGAGCAGAGGAGGTCGAAAATTATTTTCTTATTTTTTTTCTTTCCGCGCGGGAACAAATCTGGCCAACCTTTTCCGGAACAGCTATAACGCTTCGTGGATCGATTTTTGCGTATAATCGTCGAACTGGACTCCGGTTAGCGCGATCAAACGTTTTGGTTGGGTCGATATATGCGCACCTCCTCAGAAACTTTTTGTTCTTTCCCAAAGCTCTAGCATATAAATTGCATCTGAGAGCCTTGGCAATCCGCATCGCTCGCGGTTCCTCCGTTGAAGATCCTTTGGCCAGCTTCCAACCTGCTGAACTGGTGCAAAGTCGCGATACTGATCCCACCGGCTTTGTGGGATAAAATACCCTCTTACCGAGCGGTGGTTCTGGCCGGCACATGCGGCTTCTTGACTCTTCTGGAACGACTCTTTGATAGGGATCAACCTGATCCCCGACCTCGAGCCCAGGATTTCAGTCCGCTTTGACGATCTCGCCCGCGAAGTCGTACCATCATTAGGGGTGCTTTTTGATTTTCTCCCTCGTCTACCCCTGGTTTCTCTCGTACGGTGATGAGGTATGGTAACTTTAAGAGCACGGTGGGTAGGCACGGATTGCGAGTCGTGTGATGGGTGGGGATTAACGATCATTGTACTGAATTCTGTCGGCAAACGCGTATGAGTTATGTGACACTGGTGGAGCCAGGATTACGGCGAGCTACTCACACTGTGCACGGTGGTTGTCACCCTCGCCCGCCGTAACCAGATCCACGCGAAGTCGCCCACCCTTGGTTGTTCCGTCCACATCGCTTTCCAAGTACAGAACTAAGGCGGTGATCTGGCGTCCCTTCTTCAGGCCCCAGGCTCCAGGTCCCAAGCTTTAAGCGTTGTGATGACTGACCGTTTAGACGAGCGGAAGTTGGAGCGAGTTCTGAAATGTTAAAGCGCGTACTGAAGAGCTTGCGTCGCAGTCCCGAACCACGGAATTTGGCAAGATTAGGTCCTGTGAGGGTACTTATTTGGATTTGGCTATGAACACTGTCAGCCTCCGAATAGACTGGGGACCGCGGACACGGACTTGTGGAAGTGGATGTACTCACGGGTTTGCCACCCCAGGCTGCGCAGCAGGAGTGCGAGGGGGAGAGTTGATTGTCTTCGCATTTGACGAAGAGATGGTGGGTGTCCATTCCAGCGGGTAGCAGATGATCCAGTCGGATTTCCTGGTCGGAGAACTCGATTGCGCCAAGAACTCCCGTCCACATCTAAAAACAACCGCTCGCCACGCTCTGGGAATGAGGGGAACCGCTCTTGGTTGTCCTTGCGAAGGTGTTATAATCGGGCACTCTGGATTGGAGGAGTAGTTTCGCACCTCAGAGGATTGCCCGTGACGCGTAATCCTTCACAAGAGGATCGGCCGGGGTTCTGACAGTGTGCATCTTTGGTGGACCGCCGAGTTCTAGACGAGCCGATGTGACGTTCTCTTCTGCATTCAGCAGAGTCATTTCCCCTTAGGGATCCTTCTTCCCGGCGACGACTCCCCGCTCGGCCGGCTTCCGACACGCTGCCGTTCATCCGCCGCCTCGCCACAGAAGGGATTCCCAAGGAGTTGATTCCACTTCCAAACGCGTGGTCCCGGAATCTCCTGCCTCTCTGCACCGCGCTTGTAACCCCGACTTTGAATTGTACGTGCCCGTGCACCGTCTCCATGGAATTCCTTAATTACTTACCCACGCATCCACCACCCAACATAGCGTTTATTTGCAAGCCACGCCCGAAGCAATAACCAACTAGTTTGTTGTGCGGTCAACTGTTATTTATTGTTCCTTGGTCTTGTTCACCTACGACCGAGATCGAATTTGTACTCGCTCAGGTTCCAATAGTGTTTCCCGTGAGTCCGGGATGATTTCCCCCACTTGCCGAAAAGCAAAAAGGCTGACATCTGTTCTCGGGGCCGTTGCTATGCCGGGGTCCAGACTCAAATTCGAAAACGCCTTTAGACCCATCTCCCCTGTCACCAACGCTTCGACGACACATTTGCATCTCGGGCGTAAATCCTATGAATAAGCATAGCTCGGCATTCACAGCATGTTTGTCAATAGGTTCACCGTGCGGAAATCGATATTCAACTTCGTGGGATGGACAAAGGGGAAGAGGAGGGGTCAGACAGCTGTGCCAGGTACTGCGCGACCGCTCGCTCAACGTGAGGACTCTCTCTGAGTCAATTCCCTCTGATCACTGCATATTTGTTGGGGTTAACGTTCAAACACACGGAAAACACAAACCGTATGCGTTGTGGTAGTACGATCTCATAGACTCCTTCCGAAATACCTGAAGCTTTCGTTACGGATAGTTGTAGCAGACAATCCAGTTTTCACTAGACTCCGTTCCTTATAAAGTTTCCTGTTAAAGTCACCATTGACCGTCCGACCAGCCCATGGCTCCCCACATCAGTGGGGGTAGGTGACTCATGCTTTCGACACCAACGAACAGTCTGAAATGCAATTTTCTGACCAACAATGGCTAGAACTAGGATGATAACCTCATCGATTGCCCTGTCTAAAGGTTCTTGGGGAAGTTGTGTATGGCTATTGCCGGTTGTGGGGTGGCAAAAGATTTTGACTGGCAAGGGCGCCCCCACATCACCCAGTGAAGGACTCGGCGGCAAGATCAGCACAGCTAGTAATCGTTGAAGTCAAGGGCAATTTCATTTGGCGGATGTTCTTAGTGATCTAGTGGTCTCCCCAACACGTCATCTCATCAACGTTTTCCACTCCCGGTCAACCCCAACCTGTCTAGCCCGAGGTGCAGAGCCGATGAACGAATGGGCAGTGGGATCAGAGCGGCGGATAAGCGGGGGGTGGTGATCTCCCCCCTCCGTTGGGCAGTAACGATGATTAGGATTCCGTGAGAAACGCTGGAGTTGTTGATCGCCCTGTTGGAGAAAATCCTTCCGGTCTCGTTCCTCGACCGAGCGATGACGAACATCAAGGTCATGGGAAACTCGGAGTCCGCTGACGGTACCAAAAATCTTTCGAGGTTCCAGTACGACGGAGAACCTGGTCGGCCAAATGATCGGCCGAATGGTTG
>Ga0307517_10014269_pt1 | contig 10691 bp, 14 predicted proteins | sample 23_EM_MG_FD_194515 | JGI IMG/M metagenome (GOLD analysis project Ga0307517, IMG submission 194515) | Populus trichocarpa ectomycorrhiza microbial communities from riparian zone in the Pacific Northwest, United States - 23_EM | ecosystem: Host-associated > Plants > Roots > Unclassified | place...
ATTTGGGCAAGATGGGGGTGAGTATCCTGGACTTGCTTCGAATGATCGAGTGCCTGCAAGGTATCCTGTCAGGCTGGGAATTCGAAAAAGAAATGGGCGTACATCTTTCACTATCAGTCCACCGAGAGAGTGTGCGATAAATATGATGGGACTATCGTGCTACATGCATTTGAGTTGTCAACGAATTTCTTAAGGAAGGATAGCATCCGACTCACTGCATCCTTTCTCCTCACTCGCGACAATTCTTGAACTAAATTGATTGAGTGCTGAAACAGGGTATTCAAGGATGCGTGGCCGTCGACATTGACGATGTTTGCATCGTATCCAAACGTGAGAACACGGACATGCAACAACGGCTCCTCCTTCGATAACAGTTCTTGAGGCCAACATACGTTGTCTTTGGTCCAAGTTTCTCTACGATGACCGCGCAAGCCGTGAACAAAAACGATACTTTACTCAGAAGTCAATGAGGTGAGTCGGTAAGCTGGATATTGGAGGAACTCACTCGGCTATGGTAGGAGATTTGCCTTGCAACAAGACCTCAGAGTCGACGGGGTGCGAAGTGCTAGGGGTGTAAGGCACATCAGCAGCTTGGCCATTCTTGAGCGTGTTCATAAGGAAACAATAGTCGGAGAGCTGGAGAGACGTACAATAAACCGCAAACGACTTCAAATGTCACAGGTCACTGCCATTGACAACCTATTTAAAATTCATCAGCAAACCACACAATAGGTTACTTTGCAAAACTTAGCAAAACTTAGTCCACAAACGGTACAAAGTACGAGAAGTTTGTAGCCCACCTTGCATAGCATTACTTCAACATCGAAAATAAATAAAGTCAAAGCTATTTTCAATTTCAGACTATTTTCAGAGAAAGTTTGCAAATCTCACAAAGTTTGGAACACCTTACGAAGTGATGTATTCTAAGCTAAATTTAGGATAGCAAAACAAGGTCCTGTGACATTTGAACCTAAAGGCAAAGTCTTCAGACAAGGTAATGTCTACATTGCAAAATATTATAGCTGGGTAAGTTCACCATTCACACATAATAGCAGAACCATAACAGTTGATTACCAAGCAGTACAGTAGGTTACTAAATCAGAAAAAGTCATGGTAACTATCGAGCAGAGGGAAAAGAGGTGACTAGCATAAAAGGGAAAAGTGCAAGTGCAGTGGTGAAAGATGGTCAGTGGTGCCAGCGAGGTGGAGAGACTGGTGATGAATTGCGGCAATAATCCTGACGGCCTATCACAGAAGTAGTTTTGGGCTGACGACGCGGCGATCGTGATCGCTCTGGGTTGCGAGGTGATGGAGATGAGTGACTACCGCGCTGAAGTCCAGGGACATTGCTGTTATGGGGTTGCAATGGAGGTGGTCCGGAGTGATCATATCGACTTGTAAGGGATTCAGGACGTCGCGGGGTACCGGCATTGTAACTGTTTGAAGATGTAGATTGTTTCGCCGTTGCTTGTGATTGATTTCCACCTCTCGAAATGCCCGGGCCTGATTGCTCCAGTTGACTGTGTCGCGGGGTAGACTGATGGTGTGAAGCTGGAACTGGTGGCTCAGATAACGGAGCACTGCCGCCGCTGTAGGACTTCATAAGTGGCTATTCAAATCAAGGTATGAAAGGCGAACGCAACAGAAGACTTGGTGTCCTTTCTCTTGTGGGTCGTTGAGCCCCTTTTCGAGCTGCCCTCTTCGCTCGCAAAAGGTCGGCGGTTGATGGTTCTCGATCTTGTTCGTCATCACTTGTGCTGTACAGAGTACCAAAAATATGACTAGGATGTCTGTTAATGCGACAGCAGCATACATATTCAAACGACTCGCCTGTTCCACCATTTCAAGGTATCCTTTACCCACTCGTCATCTGGATCATCAAGAAGGGCGACCATGGAATTGAAGAATTCCTCTCGATTGAAAAGATCATCTTCAGTGCGCCAATCGTCTAAGGAACTGATGCAATGCCGAAACTTGACAAATATTAACTGTCAGGTTCGTTTTGACTCGGAACTACGTACCATAAGTGCTGCGTATCCAATAGAGCCTGGCGTGACAGCTTTCATGTTGTTCAACATTGCCTGTGGGCGCTTTATCTTAGGCCTACTGCCCGTCGCTGTAAGGTCTTGTCTGGCAGACGACGGTGCTGTGAATATGTGTTTATAGATCTAATGAAATTACTTCAAGCTCCAAAAATATCGATGATACCCACACGTAACAGTATTGGATTGCGGAAGAGTCCGCTTTCCACATCGTCTGGGTCATATCCATCGTGGGGATACAAAAGTGCAGGAAAATCATCAGCGACCACTCGAACCTTGTTGTTGCGGAGTCTTGTACGAAATCTTAGAGAGGAATTGAGCAATGGTAAAGGATTCTGGAAATAAACCCACTCCTCTGGATTGGCATCGAATTCGGCAAGGTATTTGACTGGACATAAAAGCCGAGATAAGACCAAATGATTGTGACCTCGAACAATGTTCTTGGGAGCAGCTGGGTCAATATGTGGGATGATACACTTGCCTGGTTGCTCAAGCTCAATGTAAGAGATACCCTTCTCGCGCAAACTGTGTATGTCGGCGCCTCGAGCACCTGTAACGACATCGTTGAGCTGCAACATAATTCAGTGTACCGAAAATAAGGAGATAATGTGAACCCGCACCTGTTTTTGTAAAACTTCAAGTTCTTCAGACTCGTGTTGTAGCTCATAGAAGTCTTGGGTAAATTGGGGAACTCCGGCACGAAGCCGTCGGTAAACATGCAATAGTTTTGCGTTCTCTTCACGAAACCTTTCATAATGTTAATAAATAGTACAGAAAACATGAAATAAACACACGAACGCATCTCTGGATAAATCGCCGAATTGAGAGGTCTCCCAGGCCATACCCGCGTCCAAAACCGAATAGTAGTTCACGAACAGATTCTCACTCCGAGTAAAGAACGCAACAAATTTTCGGTATGGGTCCAGGGCGTCACTCCTATATGTGCGAGTTGTGAAATTTGGTTTGTCCGTCATGAAAAAATACTCACTTCCTTTTCTTCCGTCGTCCTAGGGCAAGACTGACGCGAAGTCGGTTCTTTCGGACATGATCCGTATCCTCTCCAATCGGAGAGTCGTCGTCTGCTTCCTGGCGATGCATGCAGTAGTGGAGGAGAATGGAAAAGAACAATCATGGGAATCGGACTTTCATATAAGTGAGTCGATTTCTGAGTCGATGTGACTCCAAATGTTCAAGATGTGACATTTCCGTGACATCCGTAACTGCAGAGCACTATCTTTTTAAATGCCCAAAACCCAGACTCTTCGGCACCTTCCTCAGGCTCATTACAATGCGGCACATTTTCCTTCTTATTCTACTCATGGCAGTCTGCAAAGGCTGTAATAAAGCATTGAAAAATGATCACGGAGTCAAACGGCATCGCATCTCCTGCAAACCAGCCAAAGAATTGACCGCCAACCTTTTTCAAAAGCGGCAGGAACTCCAGAGGAGTTCAAGGAGATTTTCTTTAAATGCTGATAAACCACAAGCTGTCCCAGAAGTTGTAAGTATCAATCTTTCGAGGGATGGCCGCCGATTGACCTCTTGGTGAATTTCACAGCCAATCGACGGAGACTCGGGCATGATCATCGACAATGAAATAGACGAACCTGAGGTTATGAGGGACCCTACTCCCGAGTTTCAACCACCTCCGACAACTTCCGGTCGTCAAAGACGATTTCCCCGACATTATCAAGATTTCTTGCCAAGTTTGACCACAAATATTCCACATATGCCCCCCAAACAAATTGTTCAACCACCATCGCACGCTGAACCACAGCCACCAAACATCCGGTCTCCTTCACCTATTGCTCAGCTTCCTCAGGCTAATATCATAAAAACCGACCGAGACGAATTTGGCCTTTACCGAGAGTATATGTCTTATCCACGCACCAATCCCGACGAGATGCAAGACCTCGAGAGCCGCTGCGACGCTCCAGGTTTGGCGATTGCATCCCAAGATCGCGAAAATCGATGGTGGACAGGCCTTGGCTGCTCGAAGCCTAACCTCTCGCCTCAGCACGGCAGTATTTTTGCACCATTTCTTAACGCAACGGTCTTTCGACTGATGAATTGGTTTTATTCTGGATCATCCTCTAAATCTATCTCTGAGCTTCAGTCTCTCGTCGATGACGTTATTTTGGCTCCTGATTTCAGAGTTTCGGATCTCGATGGTTTCAGTGCGAAACGAGAACTCGGGCGACTTGACGGGGGGACCAACTCGAAAATTTCCACTTCTCCTCCCTTTGCTAACGAAAATGGATGGAAGCAATCATCAATATACATTAAACTTCCCTGCGAAAAAGCTAATCAAGAGGAAGATACTGCTCCCACCCTTGAAGTTCCTGGCGTGTACCACCGAAGTCTAGTCGAGGTAATTACGACAGCGTTTCAAGACGTCGCCGCCAACACATTTCATTTCACACCATTTAGTTTATACTGGCAACCAACACCGGAAAGCCCTCCTGAGCGGGTTTACTCCGAAGTTTTCAACTCGGACTCGTTCCTCGAAGAAGACAAGAAGATCAGGGAACTTCCGCCAGAACCTGGACCTCAATACGAACATTCTATTGCTGCGCTTATGGTCTCATCCGACTCTACGAATCTTGGACAGTTTGGAGCTGCCGCGCTTTGGCCTATCTACACATTCTTCGGAAATCAATCAAAGTATGAACGCGCAAAACCTTCTCAATTCGCCGCTCATCACACTGCATATATTCCATCGGTAACTATCCCTGTTTTTTTTTGGCTCCTAGCCGCAGTACTAACATTTAACTTGTAGCTTCCCGACAATTTTCAAGATCGGTACATACAGGCATTTGGTCAACCAGCATCTACGAGTACAATTACACATCTCAAACGCGATTTGTTCCAGAAGGTTTGGGATTTGTTGCTAGATCCTGAGTTTCTACATGCATACGAGCATGGGATTGTTCTCAAGTGTGCGGATGGCATTACAAGGCGAATTTTCCCTCGTTTTTTTACATATTCTGCTGATTATCCTGAAAAGTAAGTCTTCTGTGATCGACTCTGTACAACCTACCGATTTCGTGTATAGGATTATTTTGGCAACAATACGGTATCTGGGGGGTTGCCCATGCCCCCGCTGCTTTATAAAGAAAGATCAGATTGGTGCTTTGGGAACGAAAGCTGATGACCAACGGCGCAGTCACCTCCGTACAGATACTGAACACCGACAACATCAAGTCAACAAAACACGAACCTGGATATTTGACAAGGGGCGAGGCGTTAATAGTGCGTGGGTGGAAGGTCTTCTCCAAGCTGACTCATGGGTTCCTACTCGTGTACGTGCATTCATAAGTCTACTTTTTTCTTACTTCTTGACTTTCAATAGAATGCCTTTTCATCCAAGTTATTTCAATTCGGGTTCAATTTTTTTTCCATGGTGGTCCCCGACCTCCTTCATGAATTTGAGCTCGGAGTCTGGAAAGCAGTTTTTACCCATCTCTTACGAGTGTTGTATGTCGCTGGTGAGGACAGTATTCAAGCTTTGAATTGGCGGTATGTCCTTCAACTTCGATAACCTAGTTCAACTCGAGTTAATCATGAGCAGATATCGTCGAATTCCAACCTTTGGTCGAGGTACAATTAGACGATTCCATGAAAATGCTTCGGCCATGAAGAAGCTAGCAGCGCGTGACTTTGAGGATCTCTTACAGGTAGACAAATCATTGAATGATTTGTATCATGCTTATTTTTGCTAGTGTTCGCTGCCCGTTTTCGAACAACTCTTGCCAGAACCACATAATGGAATCGTGTTGGACCTCCTTTTCACGCTATGTACTTGGCATGCACTGGCAAAACTCCGCCTTCACACTTCCTCAACACTTCAGATATTCAAAGCGACTACGAAAGTTTTGGGTCAGAGGCTTCGTTACTGGGTAAAAAAGACTTGCGCGGCTTTTGACACACGAGAACTTCCAAAAGAGGCAAGCGCTCGATATCGGCGCAAGGCTACCGCAGCTAGTAAAGCAGGAAAGAGCAAAACGGTTTCCCGAGGGAGAGGAGGCCAGAGAGGGAGGGGGAGGGGGAGGGGGAGAGGTCGGATGCCTATTGACTCAACGCAGACCGCAAACGAGTCGCCTGATGTACATAACAGCAAGATTCGCAAGGTTTTTAACCTGTGTACATATAAGATTCATGCTCTTGGCCACTACATTGCTGCCATTGCACGATATGGAACGACAGATAATTATTCTACTCAAACAGTAGGTCATATATTTTCTGACCTTATTTCTACTGATTTCCTTTTTTCTAGGGAGAACTTGAACATCGGCGAGTCAAACGTTTCTATGCACGAACGAATAAACGCAAAACTTTTGGGTGGCAGATTGCGCGGCAGCAACGTCGTGAACGTATTTTGAAACGAATCCGGGAACAGTGGGAGGATCAGAGCGTGGAGAGGTTACACACCAAGGCTGCTTCTGAGGTTCTGCGGTCCTCTGCGCCCAATGTCTCTTTTGAAGATTGCGATCCGCTACCGAAAACATTGCCTGAACTTCATCACCACATTTCAAACACGACACGACTGAAGGAGAACATTTTTCGATGGGTAGATTTTCACGAACAGGCAGGCGATGAGGCTGTAAAGGTTATTTCGGTCGTAATCAATATGATCTGACATTCAACTAATTTATTTTGGCAGGGTTTTATACCGAACCTCAAGGACCATATCCTCTCCCAGCTGTTAGGAGGCACTTACGATGGGGATGAGGTCAATTACTCAGAAGAGGAACGGGACACCATTCACTTCGTCAATAACAGCTTATTTCGGCACAAAACCCTTCGGATCAACTATACAACGTATGATTTGCGACGTCAACAAGACTCTATCAACCCACGGACACATCCCGACATTATGCTACTCTCGCATGAGGGGCCGAATGAAGAAGTCGATACCCACCCATATTGGTATGCCAGAGTTGTTGGAATTTTCCATGTTGATGTTGTCCACCATGGCCCGAAGTCGACATCGCCTGAAAAACAACGAATTGATTTCCTTTGGGTTCGATGGTTTGGGCGCGATGTTTCATTTCAAGCTGGGTGGAAAGCCCAACGGTTGCATCGTGTTGGATTTCTAAATGGACCTGATGCTTTCGGTTTTCTGAACCCTTCTGTCGTCATTCGCAGCACTCATGTTATTCCAGCCTTTGCACATGGCCAAACAGCTGACCTTCTCCATCCACCCCAATCCGTCGCAAGGCTACCACTCAACGAAATCTGTGACTGGCAGTACTACTACATAAATATGTGAGTCGTGAATCATAATCAGAAATTATGACAATTCTTATTTTTATGCTTGCTAGGTTTGTCGACCGTGACATGTTCATGCGATTTTTCGGGGCTGGGATTGGACATAAGGCTACAAACAAGTATACTGAAACCTTTCGAAAGGATGTACGGGCGATGGCTAATGCCATGCAGTCAAACACTGATCCAATTGTCGACTCAGACCTCCAAATTCCTGATAGTGAGGAAGCTCAGCTGGCAGAGGAGCAGGACTATGGATACGAGATCAGTGGTGAATCAGAGGATGAAGTTGAGGATGATGGTGCAGACTTGGGGGCTGAAGATGGTGAAGAGCCGTGGGACATGGATGATATTCAGGCAGAAGGTTACGACGATTTATGACTACGAGAGAAGAGATCAACTCTCTGATTCTAATTCATCAATTCGCCATTCTCGTCAACCGTAACTCACCCTCAACTTCCAGCCTTCGTCGTCTCTGCAGTTCCCTGCCATACATTTGGTGCACTCACCGTTTGAATCTTCCATTTTCCTTTCTAACCCCATCTTCTTTCTTCTCTTTTTTGGATGCGTACATTTACTTTCTCTTTTACAATCTCTCACTCTCAGGCTTGCATCATTTTTCTTGCTACCGTACATATTCATCCATTTCGTCTCGTTCTACATTTTCACCTTGTATTAAATTTCATTTGTTATTATTACTCTATGCGGCGTTTTTGCCAAGCCGCCTAAATCTGAGTCCGAACTATGATCAATGTGACGCGAACTTGAACTACAACCACTGGCACGCCTTGGACCAAACCTCCGAACTCCAGGATGTCGCTTATCGACAGTCTGAAAGCGTTTCGAAGTAAAGCTGCACATAAAGTGAGGTTTCACAATTCTTGCTTTGCCGGTAAGGCTGTGTATGATCCTTTGATTGATTTGCCCCGCTGGGTGTGATGCAGGACTCGGAGGAATGTTCGAGTTCTTCCAGCACTCCCATGGCCAGCTCCAGTTTACAGAACACCAAGCTTGTCAAGGAATCCAATGAGTTCAACTACGCTAGCTTGGACCCAAAAACTGAAGCCATCTACGCATTCCGTACCATCACCACAATGCTCTCACTCATCCACTGTACAAGAGGCACTATGGGCAAGCGACCAAGACTAGGACGCCAGGAGAAAGAACTGCTCCAGTTACTGGATGCGTTCGCAGCCGTCCTTCTTAGGAATAATGGAGTAATCGCAGTCACAACAAAAACTTACGATGATTCAGGAAAAGTGGAGGTCCTTGCCTCTTATTTTTGCAACGAGGAACCACTCATTATTTCTCAGCCAGTATCCGCTACCAGCCATTTTTTGCATCTATTACGGAATTCTTATATTTCTCAGAATGCGCGCGATCCGGTGACCGTGAAAAAAGAAGAAATTGTTGATCCAGCGACATCGGCCCCTGATCTCCTCACAGGGATCTCGGATCGCTCTAAGCTGCTTACCACCTTTCTTACCCACATATGGTGAGGGCCCTCCAATAATTCCAGGCTGCCGTGTCTCTCAAGCTATGTATCACAGGCCTCCTCTAATCAGCCAGGCCATGATGGACTCAAAGAACTCATTCGAACTCCACACATGGATGATAGCAAGGCTCATCGAAACGTCCGGATCCGATATCGTCCCCCTCTCTCACTATGTCATCGCCACTTGCTATGAAAGGATGATTACACGAATGACGTATCGTGTTTCGAAATCTTTTCGTGATGCTCTAAAGAATCTGCCATCAACGTTCCAGCTCCCCAAACGATTTCCTCTCATGCCTAGTAACTCGAACGACATTCGCTTTATCACATTTTTACTCAAAGTCGTACCCCGCCTCAAACTTTATACCCCAATCGACAAATTGGTCAAACATCAAAATGACTTATACAACGAAGAAACCTACATGGATTTCCACTCGATATTATGCGAACTACTCGAACTACTCCTCAGGTTGTTGGATGAGTTGAAAGTTACGCACCAGAAGTTCGGAGGGAAGGTTCTTTCGTCAAAGCAACTCAATGACACCATAGTGAAGGTAGACTCCATTGCGATGGTTGGAACCCTTCTTAGACTGCTGGTTAAGAGTCGAGCAATCAAGAAGTGCCTTCATAGTATTGTTGGATTCCTTCCTGATAGGGCGGCTGGCTTAAAGGCTGAAGCTTATGACAAGACGGGAGATAGTGATGATGATGACGATGATGAGTTGCCAGAGGCGGATGACGAGGCGGATGACGAGGCGGATGACGAGGCGGATGACGAGGCGGATGGCGAGTTGGTGGGACAAGATAGCGGACCAATCAAAGTCCAATTTGAGCCCAAGTCGCAGGCATGTATGAGGTCGCTGAATTTGACTGTGGCCTATTTCGATGCCTTGCTGGTTCTCTCACACTTTGTCAAGATTCAAAATTCGAACTCTGTCAATATTGATATCGACGTCAAGATCTTATTACTGCCACACCTAGGCAATGACACACGCATGCTTCCCTGGAAGACATTACTACAACATGAAACGTACTTTCCGGGTAAACCCTCCCCATCTGCAAAAGAAATTATCGAATTTCTGAAGCCGCCGGAGTCGATCATGAATACCACTGGCGAGCAAAAGTCGAGCAAGAAGGGTCAAAAACCGAGCAAGAAGAGTCAGAAGTCGAGCAAGAAGAGTCAAAAGTCAAGCAAGAAAGGCGATATGCTGACCGAAGTCTGCCCTGAGTCCATCGCCAACGAGCTATCAATTCTCCATCGTGGCATAAACAACTCGAATATTGATGCTTTCACTGCCAAGATCACCCAAACCATTGATTCATTGAAGACATTGCATTACGGGGATGCGACACCTGGGTCAAGCCAGTACATTAACAGCATCATTAACAAGCTCGATTCTATCAAGAGTGTGTTGGTCATATACCGCTCGACATTGCACATACATGAGGATATCAACGACATTGTTGGGATGCTTAGGACCTTAGGAGACAATGCTAAGTTGGAAAGGATGTTGCGGACAGGCTCACCACTAGACACTGGCGTTGGTTTCAAGGGCAGACTTCACGCCGAAGCTTGTCTAACCTCCCACTGTACCGCCACGGGATGGTTTCCATCCGTGAGTCATTTTATAATGTTCTGCTCAGACCTTCCTGATGTGGTTTGTAGTTTAAGTCTCTACGAGGGGCAGGTGTATCGAAATTATGCTGTCCAATCTGTGGATTTGTGCTCGGGAAATTCGACCTCCCATTTATTTTCACAAACACACACAATACCATCAAAGCATGTTCATTGCCTGCCACTCTTCCGTTGGAGGTTATTAAGGCCGCGATTGCACAGTTTGGGGGTCTGTTGAGGGAGGAGCTTGGTGAGCTAATGAAGCGTACGG
>Ga0307517_10014270_pt1 | contig 10691 bp, 5 predicted proteins | sample 23_EM_MG_FD_194515 | JGI IMG/M metagenome (GOLD analysis project Ga0307517, IMG submission 194515) | Populus trichocarpa ectomycorrhiza microbial communities from riparian zone in the Pacific Northwest, United States - 23_EM | ecosystem: Host-associated > Plants > Roots > Unclassified | place...
AATATGTTTTTTTACATAGACGTTAGAACGGTTAGGCTTTACCCGATAAGATAAGGACCTCCTTATTGAGGAGGACTTTTCTTGAACTATCAAGGGACCAACAACTAGAAATACAATAACACCTTAGTTTTTTTTATCAGACAATCAAACAATGCAGCTTACCTTAGGTAGGGCGTATTTGGGGTGCTAATACCTTCCCTTTACGCAACTAGTCCCCGTGCCCGATCTCTGAGGCCAGTTAGGGTTCCTAGTGACCAAAATACTAGGTGGCGACTCCCACACCATTTTTTTACTGCTAAGAGACAACGAATTCCTTGTCTCCCCACATTGACCAGATATATATCCCCCCATCCCCCATATTACATTTTTTGTGGGTGGACGATCGCCGCGACGTCGCTCACGTGCGACAGATGATATTGAGAAACTTTTGTAATTAAGTTGTTAAAATGTTTGGTTATTGATTTTAAAAATAAAAGGACATTATCTATACTAAAGATGTCATTTATAATGGTCTGAAGTTTTGAATGAGTATTTTTTAATTCAAAAGGCATTACATCTCATTTATAATGAACAAATGTTATAATGAATGTTGTTTTGTAATGATTTTATTTTTCAAGTTTTATCTTTTGATATTAGATTATGGAGCTTTAAGCATTATTATTTTTTCACTTAAAAGAGAAATGGGGGTGGGGGGAGTTCATTGGAATCTAAAAGTAAGTTTGACATATTCATAATGAATAGAAGTACAAAATTAGATTAATTGAAATATTATTAGTTTAGTTATATAAATATAAATATTACATAAAGTTTGATGTTAGATTAATTGAAATATTATTAGTTTAGTTATATAAATATAAATATTACATAAAGTTTGATGTCATTTATCCACACACAAAAAAAAATCTAAAATCTCGGTAGATTAGAAATTCTTTTTTTGTTTTTTGACAGCACAACCTCCTTTTTTTTTTTTGGCTAGAAGTGGTAAAAAAGAGATATAGAGAGGAGATTAGATTTATCAGCTCATTTTAATACGCAGAGATTTAAACAATTAATGTAGTCGAGCTTATAATAATTAAAGGTTCTGAGCAATCGGGTAAAGATATGATATAATAAAGTAGGAATTTTATACTAGATAGGGATCTGATTTAGACAAATTATATGGATAGCCTAACATATGTTTTTATTAATCAATGAGACACATGTTTAGACCTAAGAGAAGGTTTTGTCATATCAGATTGGGTTAACACATTAAAACTACGGCTCTTATCAGACTATTGGATCTCCTAGAATTAGAAATCAAGCTAAGATGTTGTTGTTTAAGTCAATTTTGTTATTTTTTCTAGGTTTTTTTGGGATTTATTATTTTATTTGATTTTTTATTTTAATTTTCTTTGTGCTTTTGGATTTCTAGTTGTTTCCTATTAAATGTAGAGGTTTTTTTTTTTATCTATTTATAAGTCTTGTAAACATATAAGAAAGCAAACTTTATTAGTTTTATTTTTAGATAACTAAATTATAAATTTATAGTTCATATATGTAATCTTTTTCTATGCATAAAATTATCCTTATAGGTCTCGATCGGCTGCATCAACCATGCTTTGAGTTGTTTAATTGTTATTTTTTTTATTTCATATTAAGCATAAACAGGTAGGTGGGGAAAGGGAAATTAAGAATTATGCAGAATTGAACAAAATATAAAAGGTCAATTTTTAAATAGGATGCCCACTCCGGCGTGGAAGCTGGAATGTCAAAGGCAAATACATGTTGTTGGCAAAGTTCCAAGCCTTTGAAATGTCTAATGCACGTTATGAGGCAACAAATAGAGTGGACCAATTGGAAGTGGAAGAAGTGACCTTTGAAAGGCATCAAAGACTTCCAAGTCGTTGGCGTTATGCAATCAATAATTCCACATTAAAAAAAATCCGCACTTTCCAAGAAAATTAACTCTTAAGACATCATAATCAGACTTCTATATATTTCCGTAGATTTTTTTTAAATAAAAAACAAATTATGGAAATATATTGGTAACGTTCTGTAAATGATACGTCAGATTTTTCGTCCTTAACATGTGGACCTTCTTTATTGATTTTCATAAATTTAGATATAACTACTAAATTCACATTGTTTTATCTTATAAATTTATACAGTCATTTTAATTCTTATCTAATATATATTTTTCTTATTTTATCTACAATATCACATGATAGGTTGATAAGGATAATGATGTCCAATATTTTTCTGAAAATAATAACATGAAAGTTATCACTATATTATATACATGACAATCAATTTATTATTTTACTAATACCATATATCTACATGCAATAAATATATTTTCTATTTTTTTATTGTGCGTAAAGAAAATTTTATGATACTTAAAAAGTAACTAGTGATATTTTATTAGTTACTTTTTAAACTAATCTTGAAAAAAAATTAACAGAAAAAAATAAAAAAAAACTCATAACTCATCAAAAATATATATATATTTTTTATTGAATAATTCATCCATCTATCAAAGGTTCTTATTTGATATATGTTTTTTTTTTACATTTTAGAAATGTTTGAATTTTAAAGATGTTGTGCAATTGAAGCAATTTGGTATTTCTCTATATTAAGGTCTTGGATAATTTCATGATCAAAGGAATTTGGATGCATAGACATCCTACTATTTGAAGGTCTTGATCTAAATAATATAAAGATAATTGAAAGTATAACATAACAAAAACTAAAACAAACTATAGAACAAAACGAGAAATAAATTAACAACAAAATAGTTGAAAATAGTAAATGGTGATGGAGTTTAGCAAGGTATACCTTGTTAAAGAATAATATAAATTATATCTTGAGACCTTACCTAATAGCTTAAGTTATTAGGTTGAGATGATTCTTTAACATGGTATCAGAGTCTTGATGACCAAGCGGTCACGAGTTCGAATCTCACCATCCCTATTTAGTTGATAAAAATTAAGCACAAGGTAATGTGAGCCTGTGTAAGTTTCAAGTCCAAATGGCTTTCACTTGAAGGAATTTGTTTTTTTATTTAAAATATATGAAAGACTTATTTATAATAGGGCTTTTCGACACCCATTGAAAAGTTATTCTAATGTGGTTTTCATTAAACAAAATTTGAATTAAACATACCATAATGGGAAAAAAGAATTTTTATTTACAAAAAAAAGTCAACTCCTTTTTTTTGGTCTTCGAAATAAACATTTAAAAAATATCTTCTTCATCTCTTAATTTATTTTCATTCCAAGATCGATTGAACATCCCTAATTAACTTTTTATTGTAATTACTTACTTAAATAAAGTACTGGCTCAATTAGTTAGCACTTGCAAATATTTCCAGCTTGAAGGAATAGGGATGTTCATACGAAAAAAGAGAAAAAAAAAACAAAGAAGAAGAAAGAATGGGGGAATAAGGATGTTGCAGCACTATGCATACACTCATATTTCATCGTTGTAAAACTATTATTTTTCTCTTGAGAGAAAAACTCATTCCTAAGGTCTATTAGATTCATTAGTTATTATCATTTTGAATGGGTGTAGGTAGTTTTTTTAACATTTCAAATGAATAGTGTAATAGCTTACATGCCCTTAAAAGTATAAAAAAAGAAGAAGAAAGGATTTCTAGTCTTTTTGCACTTTGAATGCATAGTAAAAAAACCATTTTGCCTTCGTAAGAGAACTCATGTTTAGGGGCACTTAAGGCCTTTTCAACATGGTTATTTTATATATATCTATTTGGATGGAAGGCAATTCAGTCTTTCACCATATATAAAATTGATTTTAAAAAAGATGGTGTATGTCACGCATGTACCAGCAATTGTAAGACATTCACGTTCTTTAGACGGCATATATAGCATCTCTCAATGATCAAATGTTGTTGTCCGTTACAATGTCTGAAGCAGAGCATCATCCTTTTTGCAATGGTAGGGCACGTGTTCACGATGGAGGTGAGGTTGGGCTCTAATGAACTTTTTTCGTATCCTCTCTCTTTTCTCTCTCCTAACCTCAAAATTTGCACCAACATGTTGTATTTCTATCAATTTTAGTCATCATTGTTTTTAATTATTTCTATTTGTTTTTTCTTTTAATGCTTTTTGAACTTTATTTTTTTCAATTTTTCCTCTAAGAATTTTATTTCATTTAATTTTTATATCCAATTTTGATCCTCATTCTGTGATTGCTATTTTGTTTTATCATTTTCTTAATTTATTTTAATTTTCAATTTAGTCCCTTATTGTTTTCTTTCATTTAATGTTTATGCCAGATTTGGTTCTTATTTTTTTTTATTATTTGTTTTGTTTTCTAATTTTGGATGATTAGGGATTTTGCTATGTATTTTTTAAAGTTTCTCTTCTATGGTTTAATCTTAGTCTCATGATTCGGGTCACTAGTCTAAAAAATTATCCCGATTTAACTTTGATATTTTTATGCCATTTTCTTAAAATTGATTATTTTTCAATTTTATCATTTAACTTTAGATTATTGGGCTTTGAGTTTCATTGTTGTTTCCAGTTGTTTTTTAGTTATCTCAGTCTCTTTTCCTAGGTCATGGTTTTGTTGAGTGAACTTAGGTTCATTTGATATTTTTTATTTAATTTTTTTATTTTATCATTTGACATTAAGTTATTGGGTCTTTAGATTCATGGTCTTTTCTGCATTCCTTTATATGGGTTTCTCTCGATCTCATATCACAAATCTTAGATTTTTTTATGTTTTTTTTTTTAATTTTTTTATATCATCATTTGAATCATATTATTAGGCTTTGATCTTTATGATTTGTTTTTTATTTTTCTTTTTATAGGGTTATCCTGGGTTATAAGTTTGTCAAGTTAACCTGTGTTGACTTTGATTTTTTTCGATATTCCTTTTATTTTACTCCGGTCTTTTTTTCTATGTGCCTTTAATTTAAAATAATGTTTTTTATCTTGATCACATTCTGCGAGTTAGTCAAGTGAACCTCAACTAACTCAATTTTGTTTTTACATTTTTTTAAAATAATTTTTTAATTCAATTTAATTCTTTGACATTAGATTGTTGGGCTGTGATCATAGTGATTTTTTCCACTTTTCTTTATATAAGGTTGACTTGAGTCATGAGTTAGTCAAATTAATCTTAGTGGACTCAATTGTTTTCTTGGCATTTTATTTATTGTTGGGCTGTGCCAAATTCTTTTATTTGTCATGCATATATATATATATATATATATATATATATATATATATATATATATATATATATATATTTTGATTGGAGTCCAAAAGTAAGTTTGACATATTCATGATGAATAAAAATACAAAATTAGATTAATTAAAATATTATTAATTTAGCTATATAAATATTACGTAAAGTTTGATGTCATTCATTCACAAAAAAAAAGAAGCTAAAATCTTGGTAGAGATTAGAAATCCTTTTTTTCTTGACAGCACAAACTATTTTTTTAAAAAAATAAAATTCATATGAATTTATAATGATTCTATCCTTATAGTTAATTTTTTTAAAATCTTGGTAGTTAATTTTTTTTGCTCATTAAATTTTGCTATGTTTACTATATTGTTACTATCCTTATAGTTCTCTCCTGCATCAACCATGCTTCGAGTTGGCTAATTATTATTTTTTATTTCATATTAAGAATAAGTAGGTAGTGAAAGGGAAATTAAGAATTATGCAGAAATGAACAAAAAATAAAAGGTCAATTTTTAAAATAGGATGCCCACTCCGGCGTGGAAGCTGGAATATCAAAGGCATAGACGTTATGAGGCAACAAACAAATAGAGAGAGCCAATTGGAAATGGAAGAAGACCTTTGAAAGGTCGTCTGTGCTGTTTAGCAGTGACCTTTGAAAAGCATCAAAGACTTCCAAGTCGTTGGCGTTATGCAATCAATAATTCAACATTAAAAAAATCCCATGTCCAACGCACTTTCCAAGAAAATTAACTTTTAAGACATCAGAATCAGACTTCTGTATATTTCCGTAGAATTAAAAACAAATTATGGAAATATATTGGTAACGTTCTGCATGAAATGAAACGTCAGATTTTTCGTCCTTAACATGTGGACCTTTCTTTATTGATTTTCATAAATTTAGATATAACTAGTAAATTCACGTTGTTTTATCTTATTAATTTATACAGTCATTTTAATTCTTATTTAATTTTTTTTCTTATTTTCTCTACAATATCACTTGATAAGTTGGCAAGGATAATGATGTCCAATATATTTCGGAAAATAATAACAAGTCTTACAATGTTGTTATCAATTTACTATTTTACTAATACCATATATCTACATGCAATAAATATATTTTCTATTTTTTTTATTGTGTGTAAAGAAAATTTTATGATGCTCAGGAAGTAACTAGTAATATTTTAGTAGTTATTTCTTGAGTTGATCTAAAAAAACAAAAATTAACAAAAAAAACTCATAACTCATCAAAAATAATATATATATATATAGTAGAATAATATTTTCAGTTTAACCTATATATACTTTCTTTGTATTTAGGTTAATACTAAGCACTCATAATAATTATTGAGAATTATAGCCTCCTTTTTGTGTTTGATCTTAATTATTTTCACATGGTATCAGAGCTGGTTTTATGGAACGAGACTTAATCCTGAACACAGCTTTTGTGAGTTGGCTTAATCTCGAACACAAATTTTTTTGGAGTGATATTTTATCTTCTGCTTCTGTAAAATTTGGTATTTCGTCTTTCCTTCAACTTCTGCAATTTGATATTTGCGTTCAGTTTCTGCAATTATTTTGGTATTTCATCTTCCCTTGAGTTTCTGCAATTTGGTATTTACGTTTAGTTTCTGCAAATTTTTTTTGTGCTTTGGCATAATCGTATATTTTCAAGAAGATATTTGTTTAGTTTCTGCAATCTCTATTCAATCTCTGCAATTTGATATTTTGTTTTCCGCTGCTTTTACATTCTGGTTCTCTGTGATTGTTGATTATGGCTACTAGAAGACATGATTCATTTCAATCTGTGAGTGTGAGATTGGATGGGAAGAACTATTCATATTGGAGCTATAATGAGATTTTTCTTAAGGGTAAAAAGATATGGGGATATGTCAGTAGAACCTATGTGGTCCCTAAAAATAATGAGGAAGGGGATGCTGCTTTGATAGATGCATGGAAAGCAAACAATGCAAAGATCATTACTTGGATCAACAATTCTGTTGAGCTTTCCATAGGTACGCAGTTGGCGAAGTATGAGACAACAAAGGATGTTTGGGATCATTTGCAAAGGTTATTCACGCAATCAAATTTTGCAAAGCAGTATCAGTTAGAGAATGACATATGAGCTCTTCACCAGAAGAATATGAGTATTCAAAAGTTCTATTCTGCCATGACAGATCTTTGAGATTAGTTGGCTTTTACAGGATCGACAAAATTAAAGGCATGCGGTGCTTATATTGAGCGTAGAGAGTAATAACGATTGGTATAGTTTTTAATAGCACTTCGCAGTGATTTCGAAGGATTTAGAGGTTCAATACTACATCGCTCTCCACTGCCTTCTGTTGACTCGGTTGTCAGTGAGTTATTGGCAGTGATTTCGAAGAAATATGTCTTTAGTCGTATTTTGAAAAGGGTATTCTATTTGCTTCGAATCCTTTTGAACTAGCAGTATCCTCTAAGCAATTTTCCAATCACCAACATAAGTCTTACATAAGGGTTGGCTTCGACGAGTGCAGTTTCTGTAAGCAGAAAGGTGATTAGAAGGCTTAGTGTCCTAAGTTGAGACAACATAATCAAGCTTGGAAGCCTAATAGTCAGTTACAATCTAATGCTCATAGACCACCTCAAGGTTATAAACCACCACACCACAATACCGCAGCAGTAGCTTTCTTAAGCTCTATTACCGATCCTAGTACTTTGGCTGAGCAATTTCAGCAGTTTCTCTCCTTGCAGCCACAAACAATGTTTGCTTCTTCTTCCATAGGTCAGTTGCCTCATAGTTCCTCAAGTATATCAAATTCTGAATGGGTTTTGGATTCTGGTGCTTCACATCATATGTCTCCAGATTCTTCATCTTCTCCCTCTGTTTCCCCTTCTCCCTTAATTCCTGTTATGACTGCTGATGGCACTCCCATGCCCTTAGCAGGTGTTGGTTCTGTTGTCACACCTCACTTGTCTCTTCTTAATGTCTATATTATTCCGAATCTCAAATTGAATCTTGCTTCTGTTGGTCAACTATGTGAATCTGGTGATTATTTAGTCAATTTTTCCTCTTCTTTTTGTTGTGTACAAGATCTGCAGTCTTAGAAGCTGATTGGGACAGGCCATAGGGAGAATGGATTATACATTTTGGATGAGTTAAAAGTGCTAGTTCCCGCTACTGCTGCTACTACTATTGATTTGTCTTATTTTCGTTTGAGTCCTTCATCTTCTAGTTTTTATTTATGACATTCTCGTCTATGATATATTTCTTCTTCTCGTTTGAGATTTTTGGCATCCACAGGAGCTTTAGGAAATTTGAAAACTTGTGTAAACCCCCGGTTATAATTTTTGTAGGTGTTTAAAAGATGAGAAATTTAACCAATAGTAAAATGGGTTAAATTAAATTAAAGCAAACTAAATCAAGATAAAAATAGTGAAATTAATGAAATAAAAAGTGAATATAATACTAAATTATTGAAAAGAAAAACATTTGTGAGGACAAAATGAATACGTAAGATCAAGAGAGGTCAATATTCAAATAACAGAAGGTTGAGAGTTTATGTACAAATGATAAAAAGGGGTGGGGATAAATGTGCAATTAATAAGATGTTAGAACTATAAATATCATTTTATTTTCTCTCTTAGAGGGACTAGCAAGAGTAAGAGAGAGTTTAGAAAGAGGCTGGAGAGACATATTGATGGCAGAACATCCAATAGCTATAACTCCACCTTCCACCGTTGGATCAGAACGATATTCAGATATGTTGTTCTCATCCATGTTGTGTACATTGTCACTAGAGGGATTTTCTATATCAGTCCCCGTTTGAGAGATATCGAGGGAGGAAAATATCTGGGAAAATACACTTCTGGACAGTCTTCTTTACTGTCTGTTTTCTTCTTCGGGCACCATTGGATTACACTCTAATTTGGATATGTTGCTCTTCCTGATTTTTTCTAGATTATGAACGGTGGAGACTTGAAATAAACATTCGATATAAAAGTTGTGTATCTCGCACAGTAGGTCTGCAAGTTTGAGGTCAGTTCGGTTAAACCCATATTTCTGGAAATTTCACCATTGATGAAGTTAATATTTGTATATGTTATACTCATAATAATGCATTATAACTTGATAGTATGGATCGTTTGGAATATTATTCTTTTGTTATTTATGGTTGATTGAAACTGTTGTCAAGGATTGTGTTTAAAAGAATATTGTTAGGAAAGTTTGTAAAATCGATAAGAATATTTTATTTTGACGTTAAGAGGGAAGATTGAAATAAATAAGATAAATTGGCTCTTATAAAGTTTTTTTTTTTACACTCTTAAACGATATGTGATATGGCCAGGGGTTGAGATAAAAAGAGAAAAAGTTAAATTATGGATGTTGTGTGTAAATGGAAAGGTTGATGAATCTGGACAGATTCGTCTCCTGATTTTTGGAGAGAATTCGAGTAGGAGGATGAGAGAATTAGGATCAAGTTTCTTCATAGTAATTATAGTTTTGGATGTTAGCTAACTAAAAAAATTGGTCTTGCTCAATATGGAGCTGTAGAACCCCAGCTATGGGTCATCAACCGAGATTGGGTCCTGACAGACCCTGTAGGGTAGTGTTTGTTGATGAGCAATTTTGACCATCTTAGAGACAGAACTGGGTTCTCCTTCCTTCAGAGAACTTGTAGCCTCGTGTATTAGCTTTCAAACGAGATTAATCTCACTTGAAACGGAGCTCTATAACTCTAGATATAGTTAAAAATCTGATGAGTGTTTAGACAATAGAGTTCAATGTCTAGACAATAACAGTTGGATAGTAACAGTTCAATGTGTAGACAGTAACAGTTCAAATATCTAGACAGTAACAGTTGGACGGTAACAGTTCAATGTGTAGACAGTAACAGTTCAAATGTCTAGACAATAACAGTTCAAAGTTAGACAGTAATAATTCAATGTCTAGACAGTAACAGTTCAAATGTCTAGACAGTAACAGTTCAAAGTTAGACAGTAACAGTTCAATGTGTAGACAGTAACAGTTCAAATGTCTAGACAGTAACAGTTCAAAGTTGGACAGTAACAGTTCAATGTGTAGACAGTAACAGTTCAAATGTCTAGACAGTAATAGTTGGACAGTAACAGTTCAAATGTCTAGATAGTAACAGTTCAAAGTATAGATAGTAACACAATGTGTAGACAGTAACAGTTCAATGTGTAGACAGTAACAGTTCAAATGTCTAGACAGTAACAGTTCAATATCTAGACAGTAACAGTTGGATAGTAACAATTGGAAATTGGACAGTAACAGTTCAAAGTTAGACAATAATAGTAGACTTTCATGTGAATACTATATAAAAGAATTGAGTCATGCGAACATTTGCACATTGAGATACTAATTCTGAAAATATAAATGATATATGTATGTATGTTAGTATGAGTAATGGATGAATATGGATTCTCTATAATATCGGCCTGAAGGAATGATAACTATGGTTGGATAAAGGATGACAACATTAATGGGTGTAATGAGA
>Ga0307517_10014271_pt1 | contig 10690 bp, 6 predicted proteins | sample 23_EM_MG_FD_194515 | JGI IMG/M metagenome (GOLD analysis project Ga0307517, IMG submission 194515) | Populus trichocarpa ectomycorrhiza microbial communities from riparian zone in the Pacific Northwest, United States - 23_EM | ecosystem: Host-associated > Plants > Roots > Unclassified | place...
AATTATAAGGCAAACCAAACACCAAGCAGCTTACCTTAAGTAGGGCGTACTAGGGGTGCTAATACCTTCCCTTTACGCAACCAGTCCCTTGCCTTAGAATCTTTGAAAGACCAGTCAGGGTTCCTAGTCACCATAATACTAGGTGGCGACTCCCTTATTTACAATAAAACACAAAGACCCCGAAATCAATCGAGGATTGCCGCGCTCCGCTCGCGAGGGTGCGACATTTGTAACGCGCGATGATTTCATAAACATTTATAATTAATTCCTACGATTTGATACTTAAAAATTTGGGCAATTTTTTTTTGTGTCGATATAACGACCAACCGATCCATCCCAGAAACTGTCAAATGGTTAGATCTTGATGTATTTCTAATTCTAGTAATATATCAAATTATCACCATTTGACTGAAGTTTTAAGAGGGTTTCTTCTTCTTCTTTTTATTTTGACATCCCAAGTGTCGACATTAATCATCGAATATACATTAACCCTTCATAATTATCTTTTCATACAACACTCGCCATAGCAATTCCCGATCAACTGATCCTAGATCATAAATCATCGCACTAATTATTCTTTCTATTGTATGTCATCAACCATCACACACAATTAATTACTCACATTTGCATGATTAATATTTATGGATGTCGCACGTCCCCTGCGCAGCGTCCTGTTAGCGATTTTTCGTTATGTTTTGCTTAATTGGTTCTTTAGGAATCGCCACCTAGTATTTGATTGAGGGTTACTAGAAAACCCGGATGTACTGGTCGCTATCAGAAATTCAAGGGTAAGGGACTGGTTGTGGCTAGGAAATGTATTAGCATCCCTAGCGCACCCTACCTAAAGTAAGCTGCTTTGTGGTTTGATGTGATTTGAAAATTTAAAATATTAATCAAATTCTTCAGCTTTAATAAATCAGTTATTAAATCCCAAAATAGATGTAGAAACATGTTCTTATATTTTCACATGGAATTAAAACATGATTTTATTTGTCCTTCATATACTTGACCACATACAAATTAAAAAACTTAATTTTTTTTCTTCTTTTTTTTATTGTCTTTTTTTTATCTTTACATTAAAAGAAAACATACATAAAAGAAAATACAAACACACACTAACACCACTTTTTACTATGCTTAACTCACACCTCACTTTTACATATTACAAAATAACAAAAAATTAAAATTTACCCGAACAAGGCCTTAACAATTTCAAAATTACAGAACAAACCCCCTAAAAATACAGAACTGCAGGGAAGCCTTCTGGGATCTGCCGGACTAGTGGCAGCGCATGGACCTCACGCACCACCACCACTGGCGGCACGTGGATCCACGTGCCGTCGCCGGCGAAGACCAGCAAACTGGTGGATCGGGATTGTCTCCTTCTTCTCTTCCCGCTCGTACCGGCGGTGCATCTCCTAGTCACCTGCAAAGCAACCCAACAACACAAGCAATAGATTTCACTTTTGTTTTCCCTTTTTCTTTTAGATCTGCCATTATCTCCCTCTGTTAATGCTTTCTTCTTCTTGGTTCAACGCCGTCGTTGCTTGTTGTCGTCTAGATGGTTGATGATCGGAGAAAAAGCCATCGTGGCTGGTGGCGCGTCGGCACACACGAAGATGAGACTCGGGGGGATCAACTCAAGGGACTGATCGCCGCTGCTGGCTGAGAGAGCGGTTCAGTGGTTCATCCGCAGGCCGTCCATGGCCACTATCGTGCGTGGGGGAGCAGCTGCTACGGGGCTGGCTTTGCTGCGGGAGGCAGAAGACGAGCAGCTCTGTGGTGTGCAGAGGGGCAGTCTTAGCCGGGCGTCTGTGGTGTCGGCCGGGTGAGGGAGGCCAATGGGTCGACTATTGCCCGGTGGCCGAGGGAGAGGAACACTTGCCCGGCTGAAGGGAGAAGAAGCTGAAAATCAAAAACCCCCAAAGCAGGGGTTTCTCTAGATTTTCTTTCTCAAGGGAGGGAGGCGGCCGTTCGGGTGCAAGGGAAAAAAAGGAAGTCAGTTGCTTTGGCTGTTGTAGAGGGGAGAGGAGATGGAGACGGTGCTGGAAATGGCTATGGGGAAGAGAGTCAGGGGGTGTCTTGTGCTCTCTGGTTCGTTTTGCAAAAGTCAGTGGAAAATAGGGGGAAGGTCGGCGCTGGTTTAGGTGGTGGCGGCTTTGGTTCTTCTTCTTCGGCAAAGGGAGGGGGCAGCCCGGGTCAGCAGGGAGAGATAACCGTGAGGTTCTATGGTTTTGGTTCCCCGCGAGGGGAAGGGCGGCGGCTTGCCAAGAAGACAACAATTTTTTAGGGTTCTTTGGGTTTTTTTTTGGGTTTTTCTCTTGCTCCCTGTTCCCCCCAGAATTATTTTTTCTGCCTCTCCCTCAAAATATCCCCCCCCCCCCCCCCTTTTTTCACTGTAGCCTAGTATTTACAGGGGAAGTGTGGCTTGGCCACAATCTGATCCCTAAACATTTCCTTTTCTTTTCCTTCTTTTCTTTTTTTTTTTTAATTTTTGATTTTTTTTATTTTTGAAAGCGAGCAATATCAACGTCAACTCAACAAGAAAAATCAGTGATTGTAAAATTAACGTGTTAAAAGTTGAACGCGTTCAAAATACTTTTGAAAATTTAAATTCTTCTGAGATGACGTTGAAAATGCTAAAAACAATGCAAATATATCAAAAATATATTTTTTAGGGTTTTCACTGTTTTTTTTTTTTGTTATTTTTTTTTATAAAAATTTATCAAAAACATGGGTAAGAATTTGGGTAGCAACAATGGATAACAAGCACGTTAAAGATTAACTACGGAAAGGTTTTTCTCAATGAATACATATACAAATTAAATTAAGTACATTGTCTTTATAAAACAGGTATAATATACATGACATGCTTTGTAAATTCCATTTATTTTTACAAGTTTCTACATGTAATGAATTTTTGCTATAACTACCATCAATTAGCTTATATTACATAATTTTAGTAAAAGTAATGTCCTGGAAGATTATTAGGCATCTTGGGTGCAAGAAGGTCCTATTACAACATTAATTTATATGAGCATACAAAACACAAGAAATAAGATCTAAATTTTTAATGCAATACATATAATGGACATATATTCTATTCCTCATATTGTGTGGGAACCCCTTAATTTTCCAATACCAAATTTCGGTGATCATCGTGAATCATTTTAGACATTCTTAATTATCATAATTGGATACTAATATATATATCAATTAATTTCTTTGTGTAGTTTTGACTACTTAAAATAGTCCCGGTCATCCCAACATGAATGTCATTTGCCGAAGCTAATATCATCAAACATTCCTGGCCATCCCAACAGGGATGCCATTAGCCGTAGCTAATCTCGTCAATCATTCTCGGTCATTCCAACATGGATGCCATTAGCTGAAGCTAATCTTATCAATCATTCCCGGTCATCCCAACACGGATGCCATTAGCCGAATGCCATTAGTCATCAACAGGTCAGCTAGTCAACTTTTGATTTACATTTAGATGCCCATCGTTGCGGTTGATCACAATTTGTATATGTATTTATACTAATTTCTAGCCAAGTGGACATATTCATATAATAATATTATTTCTCCTACTTGTAGGCAACATTCACACAGAATTAGTATTTATTTCCCTGTCCATAGGAAACATTCATATTCTAATAGTATTTTTCCTACCCATACGCAACATTTTAACGATAATACTTTTCATGTCCGTAGACAACATTCACGCAGTAATAAATACATAATAATAATATTTCTTATTCATTGGCAACATTTACACAATAATAATATTTCTCCTACTTGTTGGCAATATTCACACAACAATAACATTTCTTACTAATTGGCAACGTTCACACAATAATAATATTTCTTCTACTTGTTGGTAACTTTCACGCAACAATATTTATACTGCCCGTAGGCAATGTTCACATAGCAATATTTCTCATGATATATAGTAATACAAAATACGCATAATGTCTATCACAAACTAGCATTGCAAGAATTTAAACAATTTAAAGAAGCAAGGGGACGACCCTTACCTTGAATTCCTGGTATACATGTTCTTGAGAATTAATAGCTACTCTGAATGCTTCTCCTACATTCCAATCGAACATCCCAAATCAATACTCAAGTCTTTCTAATCCATTCATCATATCTATTAATTCACATACCCATTTAGTTTCGTAAGCAAGTTCATTGATAAACTCTTTTTATTTATCACTTCATTTTATTAAATTAGCATTTATTTACACTAACATTTAATGTTCAAACAACTCTATTTTTCATTAATAATTTTTAGCGTCCAAACAACTTAGTTTTTTCTTTTTTTACATCAATGAAATTTAGTCTTATAACTCAGTTTTGTGTCAATGTAATTCGGTGTCCTATGACTCATAACCGGAGTCTCATAACACCAAATAAAGCAAACTTTGTATCAATAGAAACGTAACACATTTATCTACAATCTTATAAAGGATCATGCATCATAATACCTCAATATCAAATCCCAAACCAAACTAGAAGTTAGACATCAACTTTGTACAGTAGGTTTCAGAATGACCTCCTCTCAGTATTTTGCTCATATACAGAGTTCTATAACTCCAAATAAAGCACAATTTATTTAAATTGAAAGGTAACACATTTATCTATAACTTTCATAAAGGAACATAAATCATAATCTGTCAATATCAAATCCCAAACCGATCTAGAAGTTAGATAGCAAATCTGTCCAATAAATTCCAGCATGATCTCCTCTCAGTATTTTGCCCATATATGGAGTTTTATAACTCCAATGGGGGTGAGACCAGTGTCAAAAGTTAGCCAATTCATTTCTCTACAACCTATATATGAAAATGTATGGCAAATTCCTTCATCTTTGATGTCAAATATTAGTGGGAGTTCTAACCAACAAAACTGCCCTGTTACGAGCAGTTTGACCTTTCCATAGTGTTTTATCTATTTCTGGACTTTTATAAATCCAATTGAGACAAGACCAGTTCCAAACGTTAGCTAATTCATTTATCTATAACTTTTATATGAAAATGTGCAGCAATTGCCTTCATCTTCAATGTCTAATATTAGTAGGAGTCCTGACCAACAAAACTGTCTTATTCTGAATTCGTATATTTAACCACCAATTTATCACCTCTCAATAAACTTTTGACATCTTAGGACTCTATCACATACCAAATTTAATAGGACCAGCTACTCAATTATAATTTTTATCAAGACGTCAATTCCTTCTTAGATTTTCATGGTGATAATATTTCATACAACTTCAAAAATCAACACAATTATTTATATGCAATAAGAAATCGAAAAGAGATGCTCAAAATAATTCTACTTACTACATCATCCATCAATTCACATCAATCTCTTAAGCTAACACCAACATAATTTCTATACTTGCATATTCATAATTGAAAGAAATATGCGAATATGCTTAAGTTTTAGTTTCAACCCTTGTATTAGTCTCAAGATACTCATCTAAAATCATAATTTACTAAGGATTAGCATCAAATTTCTATTCTCTCTTTCTTACTAAATTGTTCATGTTTCCACCGATTTGCACTATGATATTCTTACACCTCAAGTTTCCCTTTTTCATTCTTTTTTTTTTAAATTTGTTTTATAAACATTGACTTCAAGATACATTCACAACATACATAAGAATTTACATGGAAACACTTTCTAACAATCAATGCAAGCTATAATCATTTCTCCACATCATCATTGTATAATTTAGCATTTCACATATATGGTCATTAGAATTTCTAAATGTACTTGTCTTATACAATAAATTTCAGTATACATTTAAAATGTAAAATGATCAAACACCTATTCTTTTCAACGTGTAAGCAATAAAGATCAAATTGAAGAAGTCCCCTCTTCATCCTCTCTTTTTTGCTGAAACTTACATGGCCTTGGAATGGTTCTCTCTCTCCTTTTATTTCTTCTGTCCAGTGCGAACCATAGAGAGGATTAGTGAAATTCAGCCAATTTACAAAAATACCCTTAAAGAGTCCATGTGTAAAATTCCATATTTTGTTTTCTTATCATCGTCAGTGTTGCAATATCTTTCTGCACTCCGATTACTCTATCATTTTAACCCAAGCTAAAACAGTAAGTCTAGAAAGTCGATGTCTTTTACATCAAAACCCGAATTTCATGCTTTAATTTATTCACTTAGAACATCATGAAATTTTTCCTAAATTTTTACTCATTAAATTCAATATTACCCCATCCATCACTGATGTATCAAAAATAATCCTTTTATCCGTTGAGACTCTTCTCCGGTTTCGCTAACATTACAAATTTTAATCCAAAATTTGTAACCTCATTTCAACTTCCATCATACCTTTAAATTTATTTATGGAGATCATTCTCTCCCTTACACATTGCATTTATTATTAATTCTACTATTTATTCATTTCTTTTCAGATTGAGTCTCCATCATTACTCATCGAGGTGTTTTTTTTTTTACGATCCTATGTTTATGCGGGGGTTTACAATTTTACTTTACATAATCTGGTAATTAAAAGTTTAATTCAATATGGATACAAGCGTTGTGACGTGCACGTCGTCGAACAACGAAGTTGCCTCCTGGAATTGAGGGTTTTGGGTTTAATCATAAAATTATGATTTTTGAAGGAGTCGTCACCTAATATTATAATCACTAAGAAAGCTAATGGTCAACGAGAGTCTCGATAAAGGGACTAATTGTGCACGAGGAAGACGCATCACCTACGGTAAGCTACATTGTTGATTGATTATTTTATCTAAGATCAAGTTTTTATTCGTTGGTCTGTTTAACATTCAAGAAAATTTGTTCTCAATAAAGATGTTCTTATCTTATCAAGCTAAAACCTAACCATTCTAAAGCCCAAAAGTTATGGAAAATACATACTACAACAATTAAATAAATATATTGATTTTTATGGCATTTTTTAAATTTTGATCAAATCCTAATGGATAATCATAAACTTGTTGTGATACCCATTAATAATGATTTTTTATATATTTTTCAAAGTATGATAAAAATATAATTTTTATTTCTTATATGCATGAAAAGTTTTAGAAATTGATCATATGCATACAAATAAAAAGACATAGTTTTGTGTGTTTTTTTAATAACAAATTTTTTATTTAACTTTTTGTATTTTTTTTAAATCATAATTAGCATGCTTTTGATGGTTAAACACAAATCAAGCCACCACACTTTCCATTTATTTCATTCTTGCTAACTTAATTTAAACAAAAGTTTCAGTAAGGTTAAAGTTTTCCCCAACTCAATTAGAACTAATGCAATCAAAACGGTGAAGTTAACTATCATTATGTCATCAAACAGTGAAGTTAGGCCTTTATTGCTCCTAACAAAGATTGGCTGATTGTTTTTACTGATGATGAGGGTGATTTGATGCTCGGAGGAGATTATCCCTGGAAGTAAGAACTCAAACCCGAGTCTTGTTTTTTTGTTTAAACACGAATTGATCAACAAATTTCATTCACTCTCTAATGATATAAGACTTTGCTACCAATTGCTTTGCTCTGTCTTTGAATGATTGAGTGAAGCCGATTATGATAACATCATTGAATGGACGAAAAATATTTTACTAGAAGAGTATAGACTGAAAGAGAAATTTTATGCTGAAAAATTAATAATAAACCTCTTGCCATAGAATACGATTACGATTGTGAAATGATCATGAATGGAAGTGTTGTTGGTGTTGGCCATTTGGGTTATACGGAAGCTTTATAATGGATCATTTGAAAAGCTTGAGCACATATTAGCTCGGATACCATGTAACAACTTAAACAACAGAAATAACAGGGAGATGAAGACAGGAGATATCTTTGAATTGTCTTCCACACTTAGCCGTGTAGTTTTCTGTTGTATCATTAACTGTACAATTAAACCGTAAAAGAGTATAATAAGGAAAAAAATTGAGGAAAACAAGGAAACTATCAAGTAACTAGCTGGATTATTTTGAACTAGTAACATAATGGATGGACTGAATAAATGGTGCACATTCTATTGGGTTTTCTGTTGAAGTTGTTGACCTAGTTCTTGGAGTTGCTACTGAAGATTTTGATGAAGTTTCTAACACCATGTACTTGAAGTTTATCTGGAGTCTTATTCTCTCAAGGCTTCTCTTCTATGGTTACCAAGGGATTTGAATTCCTGGCCTTGAGATAGCAGTAGAGGACACCGAGTTCCTAGTTCCAAATTGAAGAACGTATTTGACAAAACTTGATGAGAAGTGGCAGACTTTAGCAAGTTTGTTTTGTCTTCTCCGTAGTTTTAAAACCATGTCATCTGTTTGGCTCGAACTAAGACCTAAGTGACCTGTACAGGTCAAGGTTGTTAAAATCATGATTTTGACACGGCACGGAAAATGCAATACAAACTCGGATCGTAAAAACAGATCGTAAAATCGTAAAATCATAAGGAATTTTAAAATACATTAACAAAAAATTCATTTTATGATTGTAATTAACTTTTTGTTATACATAACAATTCAAAAAACTATAATACTGAAATGGAATCCTAAAATCATTAATTCAATTCAATTCAGTCCAATTAATTCAGTCCTATAATACTGAAATGGCATTCAATTCAGTCCAATTCAACAGTTTTCAGTCCAATTTTCACCCGATTAATTCAATTCAATTCAGTCAAGATATAAACTGAAATGACATTCAATTCAGTCCAATTCAACAATTTTCTGTCCAATTTTCACCCGATCAATTCCATTCAATTCAATTCAACATTATAAATATACAAATTACAGGACCGGGCAAAATCAAAACTGTAATTAATAATTACAGGGTAACAGGGCAAAATCAAAATCTATTACAGGGAAATATACAATTACAATTTACGGGGCAAAATCAACTACTGCAGTGATGATGATGGCGGCAAAATCAACTTACGATGAAGAGTCGTTGATGATGAAGGCTGAACGGCTGCCGGTGAAGAGGCCCGATGTCACCTGCTGTTGTTGATGAAGAGGAAGCCGTCAGCTGTTGATGATGGGAAAGAAAGGAGATTGTTGTCGGCGTGCCGCTGTTGATGAAGATTAAAGAGGAAGCCTGAAGCCGTGAGCTGTTAAGGAGATCGTCGTCGCTGTTGATGAAAAGGAAGTCGCGACCGTGAGCACTGATGATTGGACTCTGGAGTGAGGAAAGAGAAGGAGTGAAGACTGGACCGTGATCGTGACCGCTTTTGTGGAGATCCTCGTCGCCGCTTTTGTGGTTGTCGGTGCCCGGTTGGTTAATTAGAGAAGGGGATTAGGGATTTGTTCGGTGAAAAAGAAGGAGTGAAGACTGAAGAGAGAAGACTCTTTTGTGACTGAAGATTGAAGAGTGAAAACCGCGTGGCGTGAGTCGTGACTGTGCATTTCCACAGCCAATAGGCGCCTGACAGCTGGACTATGGGGGGACATTTTGTTTCAGCGCATGCATTTTGTTACAATCATAAAATCGGTCCTGAAATCGCGATTTTGCGCGATTTCATCCGATTTTAACGATTTCACCCATTTTTTATTTTTTCAAACGATTCAGCACGTAAAGCATGTTTTGACTCGTAAAAGCGTATGATTTTACGAGTCAAAACGCGATTTTAACAACCTTGGTACAGGTCACGAGAGTTAATTTATTATTTTTTTAAATCAAAGTGATATTATTTTGACTAATTTTTTATTTAAAAAAAATTAATAAGTTTTTTATCGAGTTTTATTATGATTGTGTGCGTGAATCCAAGTTTTTTATTTTATTTTATTAACATGAGTGTTCAGGCCAGTTTGCACGCATCTCGACTAATTCCACGGGCCCTGAAGTTAACGACCATATAAGCCTCCAGTGGCCATCATATTAGTAACCACAGGGCTCGAATCTAAGATCACAGAGGAGCAAACCTCTTAGTCTCAAGCTCTTATTATTGGATCATCTACTAGATAGTTCGTGAATCTAAGTTTTTGATTGGGTTATACTGGGTTAATTTTTACCTATTTTTCTTCGATTTGCATCAATTTAGGTCCTGAGTGGCGGGTCTTACATTGACCTACCCAACTGTTACAAGTTTTATTATAGCTGGGTTTTTTTTTATATATAAATATGCACGTGTATAGAACAATTTTAAATGAACATTCTCCTTCAATTGGCCATTTATATAGAGGGGTAAAGGGGTATTTTACCATCCTAACACAGTTTGGTCAACTTTTTAAAAATATAGCATAGGATATTTTTAAAGAATTAAAGAAGGGATCCTTCCATTTCTTTTTCAGTTATAAATGTGCTTGACACTAGTTCGAATATGTGTTTGTAAAATAGAGATCCTCAAGCAAGTGCAAAGCTGCACTCTTCTGATCCCCGAAACACATAAAAAAAAGCTCTGCAAAGATTTTGATCCATGCAATAAGCCGGTACCCTTTTCGCGTTTTATTCTTCATCGGGCAGGTCGCCTGGAACAATTAGACCACTCGCGAAACCCTTTTCGCGTTTTATTCTTCCTATCGGGCAGGTCGCCTGGAACAATTACACCACTCGCGAAACCATTTTCTCGTTTTATTCTTCATCAGGCAGGTCGCCTGGAACAATTAGACCACTCGCGAAACCCTTTTCGCGTTTTATTCTTCCTATCGGGCAGGTCGCCTAGAACAATTAGACCACTCACGAAACCCTTTTCGCGTTT
>Ga0307517_10014272_pt1 | contig 10690 bp, 6 predicted proteins | sample 23_EM_MG_FD_194515 | JGI IMG/M metagenome (GOLD analysis project Ga0307517, IMG submission 194515) | Populus trichocarpa ectomycorrhiza microbial communities from riparian zone in the Pacific Northwest, United States - 23_EM | ecosystem: Host-associated > Plants > Roots > Unclassified | place...
TTTTTTTTTTTTTAATGAATTCATTCACAGTGCGTGCTCCATGGCTGAGCACGATTGAACTCAAGGGGTATTGATGAGAAACACTTTTTAAATGGACTTTTGTGATAAAATATAAGGGGCCAAACAAACAGGTACACATAACAAGATAACGTTGAAAAAAAAATGGCCCTATATTAGTTAAGCAAAATTAAACTTAATTATCCATATTTGGATAGAATTAGTTTTTTGAATTGGGACCAAATTGGAAAATGGCCGAACATATCTTCTTCTTCTTCTTTTCTTTTGCGAGAAAAACTTTTGATATAGTAGTAGCAAACATAATATATATTTTCTTGATTGAGATCAAGAATGAAAAATAAAAAGAGAAATATAATTTATAATTTTTTAAAATAAAACAAAATAAGGGTCAAACTGGAAAAAAACAGAAAATTTGATTGAATGATAGAATTGAAAGGAAAAAAAAACTTCAACGAAAATACCACGGGAAAAATTAGAAATTTAGAAAAATGAGGATCAAAATGAAAAATCAAACATATGAGAAATTGCAATTGAATGACTAAATTGAAAATAATAAAAACTTCTATAAACAAAAAAAGAACGAGATGAAAAATTAATAGAATGAAGGCTAAAATTGAAAAATAAAAAATAAAGAGGACAATGGTGTATATTACATGTTAGGAGAGAGGGAAAAAAAAGAGGGAAAATCAAACGATCACCGGCTATAATCTGATCACCATAAGTTGCAATGTGCCATTACAAATGAAAGAGGATATGGCAGCACATCTAGAAAGATGACGAAAGGCTAGTTACATTCATCGGGTGGCGTCACATGCGCTACCTGAACGGTGCGGATGCCACCCACGTGCTGGGACGTGCTGAGCACGCTCCTACGGCTTTAAACTTTAAAAAATTTGAAAGAAATGTGAAAACACCAAAATATCCTTCATGACCCTGGCAATTATACACAATGCTCATATAAAAGTACAAAAATACCCCTTAAATGTTAAGTTATGTTTTGTCTCTTCCAAAATGTAATTGCATTATATATTAAAAATTCAAAATTCAAAAACACCCATCTCTAGCAGCATAGTAATTTTTTTAACTCTGGTGGCAAATAAACATTTTTACTGCTAAGAAGATTATGTAAAATCAAGAAAGCTTTAGTCAACAGTTTTATATTTTATTGATTTTGAGAGTAAAAAAATATTTATATTATGTAAAAAAAAATAAAGACATCAATAAACCCGTGCAATATGCTTAATTTTTTTATACCAAAAACCATAAAAATAATTTTAGTGTCATCCAAAACACATTGTATTATGAATTGAGCTAATTTCCCGGGCAATTAATACATTTGCCAAGTGACAGTATTTAATTATCTTCTTGACGTGTATGGTTTTGATTCTTGCTCCTGATTTACTTTACAGCCGCCACGTCCAGCTGCTTAAATTGTTTTATTTTTATTTATTTTTTTTAGTTTCGCAGGATTTGTTTGTTTATTCATGCTCCTTAAAAGTTCATTCAATTTTATTATTATTATTATTATTATTATTTTGCTTACGAATGGCGTGCACGTAGATAGCTTGAATTCAGCAAGTGATTGGCCGTCTAAAGCAACACGAAACGTATAAATAATAATTAAAAATCAATTACTTAGCTTAAATCAATATCAAGTCAATGCTTATTTTGTATATATCGTCCATATGGCCGGCCCTCTAGCTGTGTTTCCTGCATGAAGACCAAGTCAAACTCGTGATGGAAGGAATGAAAATGAGGGGAGGAAAGATAAACCAATTGATTTTACTCCTTTTTATTTGAAAATAGTTTTTTATTTTTTTAAAAAAAAAAGTCAAGAAGGAAAAATGGGAGGAAAATAATTTCTCATTGTTAAGAAACGTGGGGAGGAAAATTGGTTATAGTTTGGTCTCTTAATTTCTCATAAATAGCATTTTTATCATTAAACGTTTTTTTTTTTTTTTGTTGTTCGGTTTCATAACTTTCAGTTTTTAAATAGAAAATATACATAAAAGCAATTTATTGAGGTTTTTTTTAAAAGAAAATAATAATTGGTGTAGATGAATATTTATTTTATCTTTGAAAATATCATAACTACTTATTTTTAAATTAATTCAATATTTAGATTCAACATTAAACACGAGAGTAATTAATTAACCAAGATTTAATTTCATGTATTTAATTTTAGAATAAATTGTGATTACATAATTTGGGTAGAATTCCAAAGCATCTCCCTCCATTTCTCTAGCTTGGAGAGATGTGAAATACGAGAGAGAATGAGTTGAATGGAAATTAAAAGAAGAGGTCATATAACACCCTCTCGACAATTTCTAAGGTGAAAAAAAATACTAATAATTTAATGGTTTTTTAATATTAATTTAATGGTTTTTCAAACAAAATAATAATCTAAAAAATACTTTAAAAAATATAAGCCTGCACAGTAAAGGGCAGACGTAAAAGACTCTCTATTTAATAAATCTCACATTTTAATTTATTGTGGGAAATGAAAAACGAGGCCAGGTCTCCATTTGCCACCAAACTCAGGGCCAGGGCTATTTGTTAGTTACCAGCTGCCCTAGACGTACCTCCCTCCCTTTAAAGTTATCTTTAACAAGTTGAAAGCGAAACATTTGCACGCGTCAACTATCCATAGGATACAGCGATACTCGTTTTAGCCTTCTAGTTAGTGTCACTAGTTAATTTTTAAAAAATAAAAAAATAATTATTTTAATATATTCTTAAATAAAAAAACCCTATAAAAAACAATTCATACCTCACTTATAAATAAAAGGCATGCCGCTTTCCTACATGTTTCCAGCACGTAGGAGATTTGATTAATGAAGTTTTCAAAATGAGAATCCATGGGGAAAAGAAGAAGAAGAATCCCTTTGCATAACCAACATCTTTACCTTTTCCAATTATATACGATAGGCTGTTAATTTTAGAGTTGATTATTTTCGGTTCGGTTATGTTTTTATCCAAAAAAATAACTAAGCTGATTTTTTTTTTTTAAAAAATGAAACCGGTTCAAACCGACGGGCTTCGGTTCGGTTTGGTTTTTTAGGACAAAAACCGGTTCAAACCGGTTTGACTTGGTTTTTTTTTCAGTTTGGGTTCGGTTTGATTTTTTCGGTTTCAGACTTATAAAACCGAACTGAACCGGTTTGTTTTTTCAAAATTTTAATCAGTTTAATCGGTGTTTTTTCACGGTTCAGTTTTTTTGGTTATTTTTTTTCTGGTTTTCTCGATTTAATCGGTTTTTCAGTTTTTTTCTCACCCCTAGTTAATTTACTCGGGAAAGAGAGAATGATATATTTAAAATTAAGTTTAAAATATAACAATAAAGTATAAAAATAAAAAAGATATTATTTCCTTAAAAATTATAGATTCTATTAACTACAAGGACTCTTTAATATTATCGAGAACTTGTGTAGCAATCATTGTCTTATTTATTTTACAAGGATTTCATATCAAATAAAAAAAATTAATTGGTCAGAAATTAATTTTTATTTTATAAGGTATTAATTTTTTGTTGGGCAATAATTCTTCAATAATTATTTTTGTTGAGTATTTTTTATTATTATACGCGGGAAATGATGAAAAATAATTTTAGACTATTATTTTATTTAATTTTGAATACTTATATTCATAGCTTTCGCACCATTTTCATTTGTATAAAATCTTTCTTGACCATGTCCAAGATATGCACACTAGTTCACAATTCTCCAGTTTAGCTTTCTTTCCTTTTTAATTTTTTTTCCTTATACGTAAGCATAATTATATAACCTGATTTCAAGTCAGATCCGGAACAAAGCTAAGGTTAAAAAAAAACTAACTTGAGTTCATCTAATATTTAAAAAAAATAAATTAAAACCACATATTTTGATCATTTTTTTAAAACAAAGTGAACCGATTGAGGTTCGAGTCGACCGGTTTTTTTCTCTTCTATTTTTTTCTCAACTCGTGTTAATTAAAACCCTGAAGCAACCAGATCTGAAATGAACCTGGGCCCGGGTTTTAAAGCCATATATGAAAGTAGTCATAAATTATATAAATAAAGGTGTCGGTTGATTACTCTGCTTTTTTCCCCCACTTGTCATTAAAGAGCCAAGCCAAAAACTTTTTTTCTGTTAACTATGAGATAGCTGTTTCTAACCCCCTTTTTCCTTTATTTTTCTGACCTTCATACAAGAGGTTTCATCTACCCCCATGAAAGCTCACCAAAACAATCAAGCCTCAGCCTTCTGCATCCACAGCTGGTTCCGACTCTGTAATTGTGTTTTCCCATGGTTTGTTTGCTTGCACACAAGTGTGTTTGGTTTCTATTACTAATTTAATACAAAACATAAAGTATCTAGGAATCTGGCATCATCTGGGGTTGTCACCCAGTTCGCACCAGCTTGTGTTTTGACTCCTCTTTATTTGAACTGAAAGCCCTTTTAGCATTCCAAAGTATACCATATTTACCTTGTCCTCCTCACAAGCATTTCCCATCTGGGTCTCTCTCTCCCCCTCCCACTTTCCATTGGACCTCAAATTTTGTTCAAGGTGTGCCATCTTTTCTTCATTTATTTGTGAGTACTGACACCTACAAGCTCCTTTCCTTGTATTGCTTTTGGCTACTTTAGATTTGTCTTTCTTGTTCAATTCTATACGTTGCTATTTAGGATTTAGATTTCTTCCGTATCTGTAACTGAAAAGCGCCAACTTTTTTGCTTGCTCTTGCTATATTATGCAATCTTGGATTTTGATTTCACTTCCTTATTCATCCCTCCTCATGGATTTTGGTTTCTTTTGTTCTGCTATTGATTACTAGGGGCACCCTAGTGCTCTGCCTTGATAAGAGTCCTTAGTTTCTATCTTAAAGCTCAATAGATTTCCATATTTCCACGGTAAAGTTCCAGATTTCGAAATGATGGGCAGTGTAGGATCTAGACGTTTCATTTGTGTACTTTTGTCAATCTTAAGCTTGGTATGTTTATCTAGTGGATTCACTCCTGTAGACAATTATCTTATAGACTGCGGATCACTCACCAATACTACAGTAGGTAACCGTGTTTTTGTTGCTGATAACTCTGCCTCCAACTTTCTTTCAACCCCGAAAAACACTTTTGCAAATGCTTCAATATCTGTCACTTCTGGGGATGATTCACCACTCTATCAAACAGCAAGAATCTTTGATGGAACCTCAAAGTACACCTTTTTGATTAACCAACCTGGGAGGCATTGGATTCGTCTATATTTCTATCCATTTGTTAGTGGTAGTTACAACATGAGCAATGCGAGTTTTGGTGTTTCCACCCTAAACTATGCCTTCCTCAGCAATTTCAGTGTGAAGGCTTCTGTTGTGAAAGAATTTTCAGTTAATGTAACCTCAAAGAACCTTGTTATCACCATCACTCCTTCAGGCAATTCATTTGCCTTCTTAAATGCCTTGGAAGTCGTTTCAGTTCCTGATGAGCTCATTACAGATGATGCTGAAACTTTTAATCCAGTGGGGAGATTCAAAGGCCTGTCCTGGCAGGCTCTGGAGACTGTTCATAGGGTGAACATGGGTGGACCAACAGTTTCCTTTGAGAATGATACCCTTGGGAGAACTTGGGTTCCTGACCAAAGTTTTCTCATCCAAAATAACCTTGCTATCAACGTGTCCAATATTGCAGCTGTCAAGTATGTAGTTGGTGGGGCAACACAGGATTCTGCTCCGAATGCTGTTTATGGTACTGCCTCTAGAATGAACTCAGATAATAATCCCAGCAGCAACTTCAATGTGACCTGGGAGTTCAACGTGCAGCCAGGGTTTCAGTATCTTGTTAGGTTTCATTTCTGTGATATAGTAAGTAGAAATCTTAACGAGCTCTACTTCGATGTTTACATTGACTCCTGGCTTGTTGCTGAGAATGTGGATCCAAGCACTATTGCAAATACTTTGGCTGTTGCATTTTATATGGATTTTGTTACTGCAGCAACGGTTAGCAATAAACTTCGTGTGAGTATTGGTCCAACCAACACTATTAGTAGTGCCTACCCCAATGCAATTCTAAATGGGTTGGAGATCATGAAAATGAACAACTCGTTGGGTAGCCTCAGTGGGACAGCTCCTGCAGTTGCAAATTCAAGTTCGAAGAAGAATGTTGGTGTGATAGTGGGATTGAGCATCGGAGCACTTATCCTAGCGGTGTTGGCTGGTATTTTCTTTATGTTCTGCAGAAAGAGAAGAAGGCTGGCACGCCAAGGCCATTCTAAGACGTGGATTCCTTTTTCCATCAATGGAGGAAATTCTCACACCATGGGTAGTAAATACTCGAATGGAACAGCCACTAGTCTTGGTTATAATTTGGGGTATCGCATTCCTTTTGTGGCAGTTCAAGAGGCAACAAACAGTTTTGATGAGAGTTGGGTTATTGGCATTGGTGGTTTTGGAAAGGTATACAGGGGAGTTTTAAATGATGGTACAAAAGTGGCTGTTAAAAGGGGAAATCCACGCTCCCAACAGGGACTTGCAGAGTTCCAGACTGAAATTGAGATGCTCTCTCAGTTCCGGCATCGCCATCTGGTTTCATTGATTGGGTACTGTGATGAAAAGAATGAGATGATCTTGATTTATGAATACATGGAGAATGGAACTCTCAAGAGTCATCTCTATGGCTCAGGTTCTCCTACCTTGAGTTGGAAGGACAGGCTTGAGATATGTATTGGAGCAGCTAGAGGACTCCATTATCTTCACACTGGATATGCAAAAGCAGTTATTCATCGTGATGTAAAGTCTGCTAACATATTGCTTGATGAGAATCTCATGGCCAAAGTAGCTGATTTTGGGCTTTCAAAGACAGGACCTGAAATTGATCAGACCCATGTGAGCACAGCAGTGAAAGGGAGTTTTGGATACCTCGATCCTGAGTATTTTAGAAGGCAACAACTGACAGAGAAATCAGATGTTTATTCCTTCGGGGTGGTGTTGCTTGAAGTTCTTTGTGCCAGACCTGTTATAGATCCATCCCTCCCAAGAGAAATGGTTAACTTAGCTGAATGGGCAATGAAATGGCAGAAGAGAGGGCAGTTGGAACAAATAATAGACGCCGCTCTTGCGGGAAAAATTAGACCAGATTCACTTAGGAAGTTTGGAGAAACCGCTGAGAAATGCTTAGCCGACTTTGGGGTTGACAGGCCTTCTATGGGAGATATCTTGTGGAATCTGGAGTATGCCCTTCAACTGCAAGAAGCAGTTTTACCAGGCGATCCTGAAGAAAACAGTACAAATATGATCGGCGAGCTCTCTCCACAAATCAACAATTTCAGCCACAGTGATGATAGTGTATCTGCTGCACAGTTTGAAGCCTCAAGTGTGGATGGCCTCTCAGGTGTTTCAATGAGTAGGGTTTTCTCACAGCTGGTGAAGTCTGAGGGCAGATGAATTGCTAGATGGTAAATTTGATGCTTTTAGCTCCTCTGATAACTCTGGTTTGTCCTCTCACCAACTACTGCTTGTCATACCAGAGGAGACGGGAAAATTCTATTTATTTTTCTGGGAAAGGAAAACCTATACTTGTTAAGATGCATTTGTTTCTTTAGTCAATTTATGAGAGCATCTCCCAAGATCAATTTGTCCTGAGATTGGTCTCCGGGTGTGAGCATAAGGAGACATCCCCATACACTACAGCCAGTCGGCTTCAATAAAGTTGTCTTAACCATGCTAAATTGTTTCGGGAATTCTGCAATCAAGCCACGTATCCAGTCTCTTGTGTACAGTCGAGGTGGTTCAGATAGTAAATTGACGGGGATGTTGAATCTTACCCTGTTACATGCATGTGTTTTTATTCTTGTTAGTGTTGAAATGAAGTGCATTTATTTGGTCAGTGTATGAATGTTAAAGAATCTGCAAGTAGGGGGAGCAAGGCACTGTCGAGTGCCTGCTAGAAATTTGTCCCTGGGTACATTATCTAGCAGATGATTTTTGAATATTTCCTTGCGTGTTCGCAGTGAGTAATCTTCACGACGTTGTGTTTAGTATTACAACACATGCCCTGTATGTGGTGTTTTTTTCTTAGCTTGACAACCATGATTGCAGGGTCTTAAGATTATGTAGTTTGCTGCTGCTGCTGCTGCTGCTGCTGCTGCTGCTGCTGCTGCTGCTAGAAAGGATATTCTTTTCAATTTTTTAGCCATTGGATTACATTTACACCTACTGGTTTAGCACAGTTGAGGGTTCATTAAACTATAATGATGACCAGAACCAGATGATCAAAAACATTTGTCTATTTTGCCTCCATGGCAACTACTGCCACTCATGACCAAGCCATCTCGTTCACCATTTTTTTCTTTGTTCTTGGTTTTTGGTTGATTTCATGTCTCGCCATTCTTATCTATGGACGTGTGATTTTGTTCTGTATAGACAGGCAAATGTGGAATAATGAGAGACTAAAGGAGGGTGCGTTTGGTTATTATTACTTTGACTAAACTGATAAAAGAGGTCGTTCCAGGAAGAATGGACAGGCATGGCAACAATTTATAGTCATTACAGTTGAAGGAGATGATCGAAGTCTAGTTGTTTGTTTCCCTTGTACAATTCTCTCAGCCTCTCATTGTTTGAAATGGATAAACAATTTTTTATGCTTGATTTGAAGAGGAAGAATATCCAGAATTCTTGATTGTTTTCTTTTTTTCACAAAATGGAAAGACAAGTAAGATATGTTATCACACTCTTCGACAAATAACGTTACGTCTATGTTATATTGTTTTTTTTAATCTTTTTTTAATAGCTTGAAAGACTGATCTGGAAGCTGGAGCACGACTCGGTCAGGTTGAGGTAGAGCCAAGCCGGATTGGGCTGTACACGGTCCAGTAAGAAACAAATCGAGCATGACACAGGCCTAGCCAGTAGCCATAAACACCTCTGTGAGAGAGCAAGCAATAATGCTAGAAAGTTGAGGAGAAGACTTCGCAAGTCACATCCACGTTTAAGAGAATCTCGCAAAACAGGATATTATTATTGTATTTATTAAATTTATTTATTAAAATATTTTTTTAGTCAATCAAATAATAATATAAATCAATATATATATTAAATTGATTTGATTGAATAAAATAAGAAATTTTTTTTTTATAAGACTGCATATATTAAAAATATTATATAAAAATAAAAAATACTTTTATAATTAGCATGTATTTATATATTTACATGATTATAAACTAAAGAAATTAACTCACTTCTCTGATTAATTTTTTTATATGTGAAATTCAGACAAAATTAATATTCGAAACAATTTGAAATGAAACTTTACCTGCATCAACCTATCAGATCGCGGAGTCAAAGTCTTGGAAGAGAGCTTGCAAGTCACATACGTGTAGAAAATGGATGGCTGGACGGGGTTGCTTAACTGGAAAAGAGGTCCGATGACAAAAAAGAAGAAGAAGGCCGGTTGTGGCAATCCGACTAACTTCTTACTTCTCCCACTTATTTGCAACGTGGACACTTTTTATTGAGAGTCAATCCTATAGAGTGGCCAAGAAAGACACAGCCCGAATCGCTGTCAGTGACGGTCCAAAATTAGTGCAAACTGCAAAGGCCTTCTGTCAGTTTACCGAAACATATGAACCGCTTCTACAAGTTTTTCCTTTCCTTGTGTACCGAAAAAGTGGAATACTAGGAACGCCCTTCGAGGGCAAAATGGTAAGACTGCTATTTTAATAGAAATACTAGCAGCAATCAGGTGCATCGATATGAAATCGGCGATGGATGGTGATGATATTTAGTTCTTATCTAGTTTATTGTACCGCCTTATATTGCGAGTGGAATTAATTTTTTAATATAAAAAAATATTCGGTTGTTATTAATGTTTTTTTAAAAGGAAAAAAATAAACTGTATAGAAATTAATTTGATGTAACTTAGTTGTCTTGATGGATCTAAAACCAACCTTAATGATTAGTAAAAACATCTTAATGATTAGTAAAAACATACTTTAAGTTAAAATAAATATTAAAGATGAGGTTTTTTTAATAAATATTAGGACGATAACATATTGGATTAATTCGGGTTAGCTCATCAATTCATATATCAAGTCATGAGATCATGATAATCCCATGAAAATTAAATCAAAACTAATTACGAAACTCAATTTCCAATAAATCTAATGTTGAATGATGAAGTTGAAAAAAACTAATTAAAAAAATAACCCGAGTCAACTCGGGTTTACCTGCCAAACTTGCTTCTCGGGTCATGAGACCAGGATAACCCCATAAAAAATAAATTAAAATAAATTATGAAGCTTAATTCTCAATCAACTTGGTTTAAAAATATGAAATTGAAAAAAAATAGATACAAAAAACGACTTGAGATAACCATAGTTAACCCACCAAAACCGTGACCTGAGTCATGAGATATGGATAACCTCATAGAAAGTAGACCGAAACAAATCATGAAACTTAATTCTCAATCAATCCAATGTTGAATAATGAAATTAAGAAGAAAAAAAAGTCAACTAGGAAAAGAAAAGAAAAACCGAGTCAATTGTGTTAACTTGTTAAACTCGCGGTTCAGAACATGATTATAGGTTAACCTCATAAAAGATAAATTAAAAAAAATTATGAATCTCAATTCTCAATAAATTTAATGTTGAATGATGAAATTGAATTTGAAAAAAAAAACATAAATTATAAAAAAAAAATAATATAAAA
>Ga0307517_10014273_pt1 | contig 10690 bp, 6 predicted proteins | sample 23_EM_MG_FD_194515 | JGI IMG/M metagenome (GOLD analysis project Ga0307517, IMG submission 194515) | Populus trichocarpa ectomycorrhiza microbial communities from riparian zone in the Pacific Northwest, United States - 23_EM | ecosystem: Host-associated > Plants > Roots > Unclassified | place...
AAAAGACAGTCTTACTCTTGGAATTCCAGGCCACAAAATATATTCTAGCCCTGCAAAAGAAGCTGGAATTAAGTCCTATGTTCATACTCTGTTTTTTTTCTTTTTTGATTTGTTCGAGCTAATAGGCTTTAGAAATCCTACCACAGATTGTAAATTTCGCCGTCTACTTCGATTTTTATCTCTTTTTGACAGTAAAGGCCTATAAAATATCTGTTCAATGCACGGAAATACAGAAGTTATGAACCAAATATACAAACAACTCTCATTTCTGAAGTTACGATACCCTCTCACAGCCATGCGGAACGGTTGCTTCCTGATCCCTTTCACAGTGATACTATGGAGCAGTTTTGTTGTGACCTTGGTGGCTAATAGAGTAACCAGCATTACCACTGATCAAGATGCTCTTCTTGCCTTGAAAGACCACATCGTTAATGACCCTCAAAACCTGCTGACCACCAACTGGACTGCTACTACCTCTGTTTGCGACTGGGTTGGTGTCACTTGTGGAACTCGCCACCGTAGGGTCAGAGCCTTGAAACTCTCTCACATGGGTCTTACAGGTACCATCCCTCCACATTTGGGAAACTTGTCCTTCCTAGTTTTTGCTTCCTTCTATAATAATAGTTTCCGTGGCTCTCTCCCGGACGAGTTGGCTAAGTTACGTAGGCTAAAATACTTCACCATACAAAAGAACTACTTCGGCGGGGAGATCCCATCATGGCTTGGGTCCTTTACTAGGCTCCACACGTTGTCTCTAGCTAACAACAGTTTCACTGGTGCGATTCCACCGTCATTGTTCCACCTCTCAGAGCTAGATGGCTTGGACTTGTCCAACAATGATCTTCAAGGGCACATTCCAAGAGAGATTGGCAAGCTTTCCAAGTTGAGGCTACTGTATTTGCGTCATACTGGCCTTTCAGGTTCCATCCCCTCCGCAGTCTTCAACATTTCTTCATTGCAGGACATTGATCTTACTGGAAACATGCTCTCAGGTTCCTTGCCCTCAGCTAATGTCACCATGTCCTCACTTCGGATTATTGGCTTTGGTCTCAATAATCTAACTGGTAGCCTGCCATCAAATTTGTTCAACAATCTTCCCAATCTGGAAGGATTGTACTTGAGTAGGAACCTATTTCATGGCCAAATTCCTGCAGCTTTATTTGGATGCACACAACTGAAAATTCTCTCTGTCTTATAACAATTTTGAAGGAAAGATACACAAAGATATCAGAAATTTGACAGTGCTTGAACAGCTATATCTTGGCTACAACAAATTCAATGGTAAGTCTTCTCTATTGGCCTTGCAATGGAAATGATATGAACAACACTTTAATCAGAATCTATTCCTTGTCCAGGACTTTTGAACAGCTAAACTTTAGTTATTTGTTTGTAAATGTTACCAAATGGAGATATTTTAGCTTTTTCATCGCAAAGTATTTTGGACATTCAATCTATGAGTCTTTAGTCGGCTCTTTAACCTCACCACCAAACTAACCGAGAAGAAAAGCATGAATATTTATATGTTACTTCTGCTTTGTAGATGTAGAGGTCTAAGTAGAAGTTTTATGTTGCAGATGCAGAAATGCTGTTGTCCATCAGCGATGTTCTCAGTTTGGAGTTACTTAACCTAGAAAATAGTGGCCTAACTGGTCCAATTCCCTCTGCTATTGGAAATCTGACCCTTCTATGGAATATTGGCCTAATGGATAACAACCTGACAGGTATGGTACCCTTCTTTCTGTTTTGTGTATCACCACTTTTCACCATTAAAATAGTAAAACTTCAAGTGACTTATGATTACAAGTGTTTTAACTGTGGCAGGAACAATTCCACCGGAGATTGGTAACCTAGTGAATCTAGAGATAATCTCTTTGTCAATGAACAGGATTGGTGGCCCAATTCCCGTCAGAATCTTTAACATCTCAACATTGAGATCTATCGAAATGACGGGAAATTATCTCTCAGGCCATCTTCCATCAAGCATAGGTCTCCAGCTTCCAAATCTTGAGCTACTTATCGTAGGAAGAAACGAACTCAGTGGTCCATTCCCTGTCTCTCTCTCCAACGCTTCTGAACTCCTTACACTGGAATTGAGTTCAAACTTTTTCTTTGGTCCTATTCCTGATGCATTTGGCGATGATTTAAGGAACCTAAGATATCTCAATCTGGGGAATAATAATTTTACCGGCAACTCTCTATCTTCAGAGTTGAATTTCTTAACGTCTTTGACAAATTCCAAGAATTTGAGACTGGTATTACTGAGCCTTAATCCATTGAAGGGGACTCTCCCGATTTCAGTAGGAAACCTCTCCTCTTCCCTCGAAAACTTTGTTGCTGATAGTTGCCAGATTAAAGGCAGTATACCCGAAGGAATTGGCAACTTGAGTAACTTGGTACGTTTGAGTCTACAAGACAATGATCTAAAGGGAACCATTCCAACTACAATTGGAAGATTAAGGAAGCTCCAATCTTTATCATTTTCAGGAAATAATTTAGAAGGGTCCACCCCATCTGATTTGTGTGATATAGAGAGTTTGTCTTTCTTATATCTTGGGGAGAATAAGCTAGTTGGATCAGTGCCTTCATGTTTAGGCAATGTCAGTTCTCTAAGAGAGTTATCAATGGGCGCCAACAATCTTACATCCACAATACCTTCGACCTTATGGAGACTAAAAGATATCCAGCTACTAGAGTTATCATCAAATTCTTTAAGTGGCTCTCTCCCACTAGATATCAGCAATCTGAAGGTTGTAAGGCATTTAGATATATCAGGAAATCAATTATCAGGTGAAATCCCATCTAGCATCGGGGACCTCAATGATCTAGCTTATCTTTCTTTGTCCAATAATAGATTGCAGGGGCCTATTTCTCGATCATTTGGTGACATGGTAAGCTTGGAATTCTTAGATTTATCAAGAAATAATCTCTCAGGAGAAATTCCCAAGGACATGGAGAAACTTACATATCTTAAATATTTCAATGTGTCTTTCAATGGACTTCAAGGGGAAATACCTGGTGGAGGACCATTTTAAAAGTTCTCAGCTCGATCATTTTTGGGGAATGAAGCATTGTGTGGTTCTCCTCAGATGCAAGTCCAACCATGTAAGACTAGAGGTCGTCATCAATCGAAGAAAGCAACTGCAAATGTATTTAAGTATATTTTACCAGCGATTGGAGCTGTAGGAATGGCTATGGCCTTTACTGTCCTCTACGTAATGCGTGGCAGAAGGAATGAGAAGAAAAAACAAGGAGATTTTCCAGATTTAGCAACATGGAGAAGAGTTTCATTTCAAGAGCTTGAGAGAGCAACCGATGGATTTGACGAGGTCAACTTGCTAGGTACGGGGAGCTTTGGCTCAGTTTACAAGGGGTTGTTCTCAGATGGAGCGAACGCTGCTGTAAAGGTTTTTCATTCGCAGCTAGAGGGAGCATTCAAGAGTTTTGATGTTGAGTGTGAGGTGTTGCGCAGCATCCGCCATCGAAATCTAGTGAAAATCATCACAAGTTGCTGCAACATTGACTTCAAAGCCTTGGTGCTTGAGTTCATGCCTAATTGGAGCCTTGAAAAGTGGCTGTATTCCCACAACTATTTCTTGGATCTCCTACAGAGGTTGAACATTATGATTGATGTTGCTTCGGCACTTGAATACCTTCATCATGGCAATGCAACACTCGTGGTCCACTGTGATTTAAAGCCTAGCAATATCCTGCTTGATGAGAATATGGTCGCTCATGTGAGTGATTTTGGCATTGCCAAACTCCTCGGCGAAGGGCACTCCATCACACAAACAATGACACTAGCTACTGTTGGTTACATGGCACCAGGTAATGCTCCAATTTTGTTGTTTCATCAAAACTTACACAAAAAAGAAGTTAAGAACTAATGACTAAATCACACTTTCCTCTTCTCCCTAAATCCCCCTTTTCATTCATACTAATGACCAAATATAATTTGCATGTAGAGTATGGATCCGAAGGGATTGTTTCTGTCAAGGGTGATGTGTATAGCTACGGTATTCTGCTGATGGAAACTTTTACTAGGAGAAAGCCCACCGATGAAATGTTTACAGGAGAAACGAACTTGAAACTTTGGGTCAAAGATTCATTGCCTGGTGCAGTAACTCAAATTGCAGATGCTAACTTGAAAGATCATGGACAATATCCTGCTGCTAAAAAAGATTGTCTATCATCCATTCTGGAATTGGCCCTGCAATGTTCTGCAGAACAGCCTGAGGAGAGGATAGATATCGAAGATGCTCTCACTACTCTCAAAAAGATCAAAGCAAAGTTTCTAAAGGATTCGCGAGGGATTGAAACTTCATATATTTAGTTAAAAATTTTGTCCCTGTCTGTCTCTTTTCAGAAGTCTGCACCAAGTGTCCTGTAAATCTCCATTCTTTTAGTAAATCTTAATAGCAGAACCTTGGTAATGTGATCACCAAACAACTGTAATGAATAAGAAACTTCATCAGATATGCTAGCGAGAAAGAATGTGTAACAATCATTTCCAGTCGTTTTTCGTTCTACCATTCAATCTCTACAGTTCCTCATCATAGTTACTATTGCAAATATTATTCATCTTCAATTTTGTGCCTTTTCTACCATTTATTTGCATTAAGAAGTTGTTCAATCCATCCACTGCATCGCTTAGTTCACCAAAACAACATGTAACCAGTGACGACTCCCACAAGCATTCGGCAACCATATCAACCAAAGCAAATCTCCAACTAGATGGAGCACTTGATAAAGGTTATGTATCAAGTATAATATATTTTTTTTAATGATAATACATCTTGTTGGCTCTATTGCTCAATATATTGAGCCTTATTATGATATTGGATTTAGTCTTGAGTTTTAGATTTATTGTAACTCAAGTTTTTTTAAGGAATAATTTAATTTTAGAAACTAAATTCGTATATCCAAGAAGCACTTTTGAACTATAATGCCCGTTTGGGATTGTAGCTGCAATTGTTTTACAAAGTGTTTTTTACTTGAAAATACATCAAAATAATATTTTTTTTATTTTTTAAAAATTATTTTTGATATCACACATTAAAATAATTTAAAAATATTAAAAAAAATATTAATTTATAATAAAGAAAAAATTAAAACCTTTTAAAAATGCTTTTAAAATATAAAAACAAATAAAAAAACACTTTTTATCCGCACCTAGAAAAAACCCAGGACCTCCGGTAAACTGGATAATCATACACAAGTGGGTGAGAGATGCTCCTAACGTGTTCTTGCACTAAAATCTTAATTTAAAATGATCCGATCATCTCTTTTCCATGTAAGACAGACTTGCTAAACAATCCATGCCACCACCCTTGGCTTGAACGCATCCAGCGCACCAGACCTCCCACAATTCCATGATTTTTCTATGAATAGGATTTTCCGATCACCTTCACAACTTGGGGCAATCATTTTAAATGAAAAGATAAAAATCACTCTTACTAAATCTTTTTAAATGAAAAGTTACTTTTATAATGCCTTTTTTTCTAAATTTATTCTTATGTATGTTGTTCAAATTATTTTTTAAATTTATTTGCAAGTTATTTATTATTAATCAATATTTATCAAGTTTGTGTCATATCTTAAATCAAGAGTCTTGCAACTTAATGATTTTTTTTTTTTTATGTTTTAATTAAGATCATTATGTTATGCTTATGTCAGTCTCTACAACTAGGAGACTCGTTGACCTAGCCATTGAAAACCAAGATTATTCCAAACATAATATTAACTTGTCAAAAACTCGTCAACTTATTTTTGAATATATTTTGATGAAATTAAAAATGTTGTGCTAGGTCTACATCGGTCTCTAATATTAGGAGATACATCGACCTAATTAATTATTGCAACCCAAACTTCGATAAAAAAAATGTTAAACTTGATGAAAACTCAATAACACATTTTTATTCTTTATTTGAAAAATAAATATTTACATACACATTAATACTAAGTAAAAAGGATGACAACAAAGTTTTACAAAAGGAAATGAACACCATTACGAAACCAGTAAAACTAAAATAAAATCAAAATGTATGATTGAAAAGTTGTTGAATTTCAAAAATTATTTTTTTCACACACATACTTGAAATGTGATAATACAATTTTATAAAATGAATCTAACACTAATTAAAAGCCATTAAAAATAAAATAAAATAAATGCATGAGTGAAAAGTTGCCGATTTTCGAGAAATAATTTTTACACACACGTGTACTTAAAAAAGCACCAACACAATTTCAAAAAATAAATCTAATACTATTGCAAATCCAGTAAAAAAGGAGAAGCATGTATAGTAACTATCATGCAAAAACCCAGGGTAAAAAGAAAAAAAAGAGAGAAAAGAGCTAGGGTCTTACCTTGGGGCTGGTTTAAGACAAGGGAGAAGCTACTATGGTAGCTACTGGTGGCAGAGATGATGGCTGAGCCGTGGGTTGGTTCGGTTTTGATTAGTTTTCCTTCTCTGTGTTTTCTCTCTTTCTCTTCAAAAAATTTTTTCTCTCCTCTTTTTTTCTCCATGATGCTACCATTGATCCCTTTGAGTTTGATCTCAACCCTTCACTATAATTGATGTTTTGGACAAAGCATGCTTGAATAGCCCTTTTCTCAATAGTTTTTGCAGCATTTCAAAGGATTAGAGCTTTGTTTTTTAGGCTGAACATGTAATATACATGCATGTAAGCGGAGTGGTGTAATTCTTGGCATTGTGGGAGGCGTGGGAGAGAGAAACATGCAGTCAAAGGTCAAGTCGAAACTATGAACAAAAGAGAGAGAACAAACCTTCACAATCGTCCATGGGAAAAAGAAGATAACAAAAAAATAAATAAATTATGAACACAGTGAGAACATTTGGAATTATACATTTTCCTTTGTACAGCGTTCATCTTCTTTTTCGATTCCGTTCATTGCTCTGGCGCCGATGATTCTTTGCCTTGAATGATTGTTCAATCAATTTACTGCATCTCTTGTTCCTCCAAAACAACATGTGACCAATGGCAACTCCCACAGGCACCGCACATCCGTATCCAAGCAAAGCAGATTTCCAACTGAACAGACTACCTGACTCCGAAAGGATGCTTTCTTCTTGTGCTCCTGGTGGCTGTTGATCTTCAACGTCATCACATTTATTGGACAATGGAAACCCACACAACCCTAAGTTTTCCTGATAGGAATCACTAGTGAAGGTAGAAAATTGATTCCCTACAGGTATCTTCCCCTCTAATCTATTATAAGAAAGGTTAAGAACCGATAGGAATGTCAAGCTTATTAGTTGCATCGGGATCGCGCCTGTGAGCTTGTTTTTTGAGAGGTCTAAGGACTCAAGCAATGTCAACTTCGAAAGAGATGTTGGGATCTCACCTATCAGGTTATTTCTAGACATGTTGAGTACATCTAGTAATTTGAGGTCGCCAATCTCTTCAGGAATCTCTCCTTCAAAAAGATTGTTTGAGAGGTCTAGGATAGTGAAAATTGTTAAGATGTTGATATTATCCATTCTATGGCCCTTGCTTGTAATTGACATCCAATCCCTATAATAGTAAGATCCCAAGTACAATAGTGACCCATTGAACTTTACCCTCATTGACTTCCATATTGCAAAGTAATCCAGTGGCAGATTTCCGGTGAAATGATTCGAGGAGAGATCAAAGATTTGAAGCATTGGGAAGTCATTTGATGTCAATGGCTGGCCAATGGGACCGTGCAATCTATTTGATTGTAGGATGAGAACTTGCAAGCTGGGAAGCATCCCTAACCAGAAAGGAAATGTGTCATTAATCTGGTTATCTCCAAGGTCTATAACTTCAAGGCATCTGCAATGCTTCAGAGAACTGGGAATTTTCCCTGTCAACTGATTCCCGTATAAGTTGAGTGTCTTTAGGCTGCAGTCTTCGGTGAAATTCCAGAGCATCAACCCAAAGAATTTATTCTCCCGTAGATTTAGTACGGTGAGAGTAGCAGCAAGAGCCTCGAGACATTTTGGAATTTGACCTGTCATAGAATTGTAGCATAGATCCAAGATTGTTAGATTTCTTATCCTGCATAATGATTCTGGAATCTCTCCAGTGAGCTTGTTCTTAGCAAGCGAGAGGAAGCTGATAGAGGGCGGTGGAATTGGGATTGATCCTTCTAACAAATTGGAGCTAAGATCAAGAAAGGTCAAGGAGCTAAAAAACGGATCAGAAGATGGTGCTTCAAATCCATTCAAGAAATTGTTAGACAAATTCAAGTAAACTAGCCTTTCAAACTGCCAAATCCATTTAGGCACTTGGCCATGGATTTTGTTGTTAGAAAGGTCGAGCTCAACCAACCTACTTACTTTTCGAAGGAAACTTGGGATTTCTCCAATATTGCAGTTGACAAGATTCAGCCTCTCAAGGTAGGGGAGGTTAAGAAGCTCGGTTGAGTTAACAAGACCAGAAAGGTTGTGACCACTGAGTTTAATGCCAATCACATGATCAGTTGTGACTCCATGACAAGTAACACCTTCCCAGGAGCAACAATCAGTGTTAGGCTTCCATGAAGTAAGCAAAGAACCCGAGGCGGGCTGGAGAGGAAGAGTGGATTCTGGTTTGGCCGCAGATAAATCCCTTTTGAGTCGGAGCAAGGCTGTTTTTTCACTGCCAACGCAACGATGGCCTGAGAAAGGGTGAGAAGAAGTTTGTGGCAAAGATGTGAAAGTAGAATTTGCTGAAGATAAGAAGGGTAGGAATAAAAAGCAACAAGCTATAATTCTACAATAATCTCTCATTTCAAGAGATAAATTTATTGTCTCGGATGTTATTGTGATGGGTCGGTGGATTTATAGAGAAAATTCCTGCACTAGCTTGATATATGTAGAACACTAGGAATTATTAGTTTCTTGTGGTAGATTGGATAACAAGGTTCCAAGAAAATAATAGGTGATTTTATCCGGAGTATGTTTGTGAACGCGATGCAAATCGTGTTTTTTTTTAAAAAAAAATTATTAATTTTTTTTTAATTTTTAAATTGTTTTGATATGTTAATTTTAATATTATTTTATTGTTTTTTTAAACAAAAAATAATTTAAATCACAAATGTCAATTTCAAATAGATACAAAATAAGAGAAGATGTGATATTCTGGCATCAACTCCTTTTTATTTTTTTATAGTCAAGATTTAAGGAAAGGTTGCGCAATTTGAGGTGCTTTTCCTCACTTCGTGGAGTAGATTGAACGTGCAAGAACTCTCTTGAAATCGAATCTCAAGGCATGCAATGCTTGAAAAATGTTTATTTAATTTACGTACAGGTAGGTTAATTTGGAGGAATAATTAAGTTATATTGTCAAGGCTCAGAAGAAACTTAGAATAGAAGATAATTATATTGTTTGATAATTTAATTGTATAGCAAGATATCTAAAAACAATATAATAAAATAAATTATATAAAATGCTTCATCATTTTCTTTAATTGTTAATTTTTTATTATTATTTTTGCTCTTTAATTACTGATTAGAAAATAATCATGGATATTCACCTTTATTATTTTCTTATTAGCAAATCTTCTTGTGAGAGAATGATAATTAATTGGTGCATGTTAAGAGTTTGCTTCCAAATTAAGAAGGTGGGAAAGAATAAAGATGGACCCGAAATTGTAAAGCAAGTCTTACATGCACAAATCTCAAATTATCTCTCAACTATGAAATGATTTTCAAGATAATCCTCAAACTAATTTTTTTCAAAATTGGATGTAAAACGTAAAAAAAAGACATTAAACCATTTGAGGTACGATAAGGTGTTTCATTTATTCATATAAATAATAAAGCACCTTAATCTTTTTTATTTTTTATTTTAGCCCTTCTTAATGTAATTTGGTACTCTTACCTTTGGGTTTTCTTTTCTGATTTAGGCCTTTAAGCACATTAACCTTTTAAAAAAAAATAAAAAACAAAAATTAGCCCTTCTTAATGTCATTTGGTCCTCCTACTTTTAGTTTTTTTTTTTTTTTAATGATTTAGGCCGCATTACAAAAATGAATCTGAAATTTAGGATGATGCAACTTAAACCTTTTTTTATCCCTTTTTAATGTAATTTGATCCTTCATTTTTTATTTTTTTTAGACCTTTTGTTCATGCATGGCCTTACAAAAATGAGTATGAAACTCCTTTGATTTAGTCCATATCATTCCTTTTCTGGAGCTAAGAGAAATGCATTATTCCACTAGAATAGAATAAAATTTGAGAATAAGATATTTGAATAATACATATTTAATCATAATCAAATAAATATTTGAAATAAATGTATTATTTGAATAATACAAATAAATATTTTAGGAGCCGTACGCTTGCACACGCAGAGCATTCTATATATAAAATTAGAAAATCATAAAAAAAAAAAAAGCTAGTAAATTACTTGCCTTGATTCTTGGTTTGAGTATGTATGATTTAAAGGGTATTTGAGAGTGTGGTAGCGATTACTTTTTAAAGTATTTTTCGCTTGAAAATGCATTAAAATAATATATATTTTTTAAAAAAATTATTTTTTACATCAACAAATCAAAATGATTTAAAAATATCAAAAAATTAATTTAAAACAAAAAAATAAAAACAAATTTAATTTAAAAAAAAAATATTTTTGAAATACAAAAACAAATGGACTCTTAATCAATTAGCACCCACTTTATATATTTGTTTTAAAGGGAAGTTCATATCTTTAGCAGTGACTTAGG
>Ga0307517_10014274_pt1 | contig 10689 bp, 10 predicted proteins | sample 23_EM_MG_FD_194515 | JGI IMG/M metagenome (GOLD analysis project Ga0307517, IMG submission 194515) | Populus trichocarpa ectomycorrhiza microbial communities from riparian zone in the Pacific Northwest, United States - 23_EM | ecosystem: Host-associated > Plants > Roots > Unclassified | place...
TCAAATGATTTTTCCTCGCGTTGCTACCCTGATAAGCATCTGCGGCCTCTTTCTCTGCCTCGGCCATCGCAGCGAGGTCCTTCTCTCTTTGGCTCATGGGTTTGGGAGCCGCCAGGTGTCGTAGATGCCGAGCATATGCATCACCAGTTACATCATCCTTGGACGTTGCAACGATGCTATCTGTGAAATGGGTCGAGCCGAGGGATTTTGTGACAGAGTTTCGGGTAGATGCGTAGAGCATCTGGAGGTCTTGTATTGATAAGATTATCCGATTCGATGAGGCTCTGAGATTACCTTGTCTCGGACTTTGGATGTGTCGGGGACATAAAAGATCGCGAACCAGTCTGAGCCGGGCTTATCTGTCCGAGCGAGGATGTATGCAGGGACATTATCCTCAAGAACGTCAACCAACTTGTCCAGATCCTGCTGGAAGGTGCCCGATGGGGGTATCGTGGCGGCAGGGACGAGAGACTCGTTTGAGATGACAACCTTGATGAACCTCACAGTCGATTTCGAATCAACGGCCTTCGAGAACGCAGCTGGGGAACTCGTCAACGGGTCTAGTCGTCTACGCGCGATATGAACTCTACAGACACACCAGTGAGCTCAGCAGACGGGCCGATGCCAGACGTCGACATCGTTTGGGTTCAGATGGTGGCGATGTGAATGGGGTCTCGGTCCAAACTTGGCCAGGCGGCGACGCCAACGGCGCTCTCCCAAAACGACGACGGCGGCGATGGACACGAGCCAACCACAGCCGGTGCCATACCAGGCGTACAAGGTCTGTCACTCAACGTCAGCCCCAGACGAAGTTGGGCTGATTGCGAAAAGTCGAAACGACACTCTAGGAATTTGTCGGCCACCCCTGCACCCATCATCAGTCCACCATCCCGCCCTTCTAGCGTCGGCAACCTCGTTTCCAACGGCAACACGTCGCCATCTACCACGCCTTCGAAGGACCCACCGTCGTTGAACGGGGTGAACACCAACAGGAGAAAGAGGCCGAAGTCGACAGTCGGGTTCACTCCTTCATCCAATTCTCCTCCCTCTGCCACGTCCTCTGAAGATCCATTTCCCGTGGCCAATGGCATGCAGAATACAACCCAGAAATCCAAGCCAATAAGCCCCAAGACGTTTCCTACTCCCCTACCTAATGGATCCCGCAACCAGGGTCCGCGCAACTCGGAACAATTCCCGCAATCGGGGCCATCCTCCAAACCTCCCGAGCCAACGCAGAAGTCACCCCCACATACCCGGAAGACGTCGACGTTCAGGCGGATGCCACCGCGCGAAACCCGGGCAACGCTTCCGTCATCTCCACTTCGCTCGTCCCATCCTCGGACATCCTCTGCACCTTCGAGTGCCCTCCTCTCAGTTTCGTCGCCGCTACGAAGTACCTCCCCGTTGCGCGCAAGTTCACCTCTACGCAATAGCGTCCTGATGGAACCGTCATCGCCTCCATCAGCGCTATCGCCATTAATGCTCGGTAACACTGGACTCGTTTCCGAGATCCCTGTCTCGGACATGCCCCCACCCCCGGTACAACCAATGCGTTCGCCGTCCCCTCCACCCCCTCCGCCACCGCTCAAACCTGTCTTAACTTCGTCCGTTGACATCGCACCTCCGATGTCATCACGCAGCACCTCGGGTTCCAACGCCGCAACAGCGACAACTACCCCCATATCATCGATACCTCGCACGACCACTCCCATATCAGGCACCTCGGCCAGGTTCTATAGGCCAGGTTTCCAACCAAAGGGCGTGTATCGACCACGGACGGATGAATTCGCAGAAGCACGAAAGTCCAAGAGGAGTGCTGGGAAGATCGAGCAGACGCGATTAGAACGGCGACTTGAGAAGCTGATCAACCTTCATTTCTCCGAGCCTTCGGAAAAGCCTAAAAGCCTACAGCCTCCACCAGTGCGACAGCGAAGGTCATCCTTGTTTGATTTGGGGTTTTCAGAATTGAGGGGTAAGAGTGCGAGCGATTTGTGGAAGGATGTGATAAACTCCCAGGCACAGAATGGGAAGAACGATATAAGAGGTTAAGAGCTTTCTTCGGTGACAGGTTGTCTCAAGCTGATGGAGTTGTGTGTACAGCCGCTGAGCAGAAGATCACGCCATGGGAAGAGGACTCGGCCGTATCACAATGCCCGCTTTGTTTGTGAGAAGGTTAACCTTTGATCACGAGCTGCGTTGCTGAAGGTATTCAAGGGCATCCTTCCATCCCATAACAAACAGGAAACACCATTGTCGCCTATGTGGCCGCATCATATGTTCTCTCCCTGTACGACATCCCCAACGACCTGCAACGTGTTCACTCCTCTTTGTCGCAAACATCAAGACGGGCGTGATCGAGGAGGTTGGCGAGGGGATCGACTACGGGGTAAGAAGGCGAACGGCGAGTACGATAGGGTCAGGTAAGGGCGTTCCATCCCCGGGAGATGCAGAGAAGTTCCTGAGTGGCGTGAGGATATGCAGGGAGTGTAGACCGGTACTTTTGTGAGTCCGATTCCTCAGCCCCCACCGTCGACGAAAAGGAAATCTCAAGCGCGTTTCAGACGGCAACACTACATTCAAGAGGCTCATTCTGCCCCTATGTTTGCCAAACTGTATAATGTACGCGAGTCCTCTCAGCCAGGCGGGCTGGAGTCCTGATATGCACCCGCCGCAGCTACTTATTAGCATAGAAAAGGAGATCGAGGATTCTTTACCTCAATTCCAAGAACTTCTACTCAGTCTAAAGCACGTTCTCCACCATTCTCCGCTCGTCCTCGACTGATTACAGTTTCCTTTTGGTGCAGTAACGACGAACGGCCCACGCCCGAAGCCTCTGCAGCTCGCAAACGTCTCGTGGAGGCATTCACACATTACGACGCGGCCGCGAAGCAGATCCGGAACTTACCTTGTGCGAGGGGTAGTTCTGAGGACCACGTGCAGACGGCGATCCTGGCAAGGGCGAATTTGTTCTTACAGAAGAATATGTTCCCGCTCCAGGTTCGGGTACCCTCCCTCGTCCGTCGCAACCATTGTATGAACTGATCGAGTATACAGTCCCTTCCCAAATCAGCGCGCAAAACGAACTCGGGTTCCTCGACACCCTCGACCCCCACACTGGCGCTCAATGAAACCACGATTGACCCGGATTCGGAGCTGGCTCATGCTTTGCAACCGTTGTTGGAGCAAGAGGCGCTGTTGGAGACTTTTGTGCAGGAGGCGGCGGCCAGGAGGAAGTTCGAGGATGCACAGATTTTGAGAGAGAATTTGAAGGAGATTAGGGGAGAGATTGATAGGATCGTTACGAACGCGGAGAGAGAGCAGGCCCATGGGAAGGGGAAGGGAAGGACCTGAACGTGTCTTTTATACTTATCACGTCCCTCACCCCTTCTTGGCCCCCAGATGGTGCAGTGGTTTTGGTTAACAGGATATCGATACACTATCATTGCACGCGATTGGAAGGTCCGATGTTTGCTTTTCGTGAGTTTTTGGACCAAGATAAGCCTCGAATTCAAGCGAGGTCCAACCTACACATGGTAAACTACTCGTGGTGCTTGGGTTCCGAATAAACATCATACAAGGGAGAAAACCTAAGGGCGGTGCGCTGCAGATGTGCATGGTGGAGAGATAGGAAAACCTCCGACCAATGATTACAGACCTCCGGGGTTGGAACCCCACATCAGCAAGTCGTGGAAAGTCCGATATAGCCCTGCGGCGCTGGTGATCGAACTGCTTACCCGACAAGGTCTTATAACACATTGTATGGCATTCCCCGCCCCCTCGACGACCATTATATTCAAATACATATCCCTACCGCTTCCTCGTATAGACCTTGTAATTTATTCCACCGCTTCCGCTTAATGGTCAATTATTGATAACTGGTTGCACGTCCCCCTGGTGACTGCAATGCGGAGCACAAGGACTTCCAAGTGGTTGGCATGATCCGAATGTCCGATTGCAATGCATGACATGTATCCGGGTAGTACACAATCCCTTGCGCGGTTGGCTGTGCGCTGCAACCTGGTATCCTGGCCGGGTCGACGCAGGGGCGGGTTCAGGACCGGTTCGAAAATCCCACTTCCCGAACCTTAGGGTCAGGGGAACACCCTCCGGTGCCGACTCGTGAATCTTGGAAAGAGGGAAGTTCTGATATTATAGAACATCCCCGGCCGGAGAAAATACAGTACAGTGCTAGTCGCGACATACAGGAGGCCTAATAAAGTTTGTAATGGACCATGCGTCCCTGCCCAATTGTCAAGTTACGCCCGTGTCTCTGGCCGACTTCGCCTGTCAATGGCATCGGTCACCCCGTCCCCGGGGCTGGTCTTGCCTGCAATCTACAGCCTGAGGTTATGAGTGAAACATGTGTGAATACCGAACGAAGCGATGGAGACGGCGCCATGGGGGGGCAGCGGGGAGGGGGGGGGTTTCGATGGTGGATGGGGAGACGGGGAGGGGAGTCGTCGTACAACGATACTGTATCGCAGGGTCCCAAACACGCCACACAGACTCCCGGGAGTTAGGGGCCGCCGTTGGGCCACAACCTCAGTCGTCGCATAAACTGGAAGGTGGTCATCCTGCCGGATCTTGGAGAGTGATCTGACGGCATGCAGTTTCGTCAGAGAACGAACAAGGTGAAAGCTCAAGCAGCACGTGTGTGGGGACTTACCGATGAGGCTCGCAGCCTGGGGGGTTTGTGTTGGGTGACATCGGGCGGGGTGTGTGTATGACGAATGGTCGAATGTGTTGAATGACACAGGGGGGTTGATACAGCAGAAACACGGGTATTGAGGTAGGGGGCTGAAGACCTTGAGGTCGAGGCGATCAGAGTGAGGTTGTAGGGTTGCGAGCGCGATCTGGCATGGGTGCCTACGCGAAAACTTCGCTGGGCCATCGTGTTGGGTTCGTGTTCTGCTCGGTACTGTAGGAATTCTTGATATGTAGGGGGCGTAATGAATTCATCCGAGATCAACGCCAGAGGAAGCCCGGGGGCAAATGAAAGTTGCTGGAAGAAAGTTGCTGGAAGGTCGTATGTGGGATAGTTTGGGTGGTAGCGGGAGTGGCCGGTTCCTTGGAGGGTAGTTGTGGTGTGGTCGTGCTCGTACCATCCGCTTCCTGAGTGAGTGTGTGGTCAGAAACGCCTCGGGATACCAGCTCGAGAGGGCGAGGTAACGGAGACGTTGACAGAGACATTCGTATCAGGCTCCTGTCCAGGATCCTGGGGGTTGGTGTCCAGGATGTCTTCGATCAGCGGTTCTCGGTCCCTTGCTCGCCTCCTCACAGCCCTCCTCACAGCCCTTCCTATCCTGACCTCGCGGATGCGCACGGTCGCAGGCTCCAAACCGAAAATGTTCTGTGAAAACACTAAAAACACCTCGAGTGGGTTGGGGTGGGAGGTTGGATAGCCAGGGACTCACTGCGTGCAGGTGGACACACCCGGACTGCGAACGGCTAAGAGTACGTGGCCGCGAGGTCGTAGGAGGGGGTGGCGGGGGAGCGGTGCTCGCACCTTCGGGAGGGCGGGTCCTGTAGAGGACATCTATCACGGACCATCTCCGTCTCCAAGTAGTATTACTCCTGCCACTTCGCTGTGACACGAACTCGGAAGTGCATGGCCAGAGTGGGGGGTAGAATAGTGGATGCGGGAGGTTATCTGGAATACAGTAGCATAGGCGATGGTGCTTGTTGGATGTTGGATTTGGATTTGGAGAAACTGGAGCGACAGAGAGGGATTTCGGACGGAGCAGCAAAGATACCTGGAAGGAATCCATTGCGAACGGGTGGGGAGTCGGCTGGATTGGGTTAAAGTCTGGCATCACCATTTCGACGAAGGATGGAGACAGGAGCGAGAGAAGGGGAACGATGGTCAGAACCAACCGCCCCTAAGCAACCTCGATCAATCCAAGATATCCCTACACAGCTATGGCAATCACGTGGATGTGTTTTCTCAAAGCCTCGACGAGAAATGGGGGTAGGCAACCCTCCGCCAAATCCGAGGTCCGATCGTCGCTCTTTTTGTGATCTCCAGGTCGCAAACCAAACAGAAGTGTTTCCACATAATATAATCTTGAAGTTGTGAGATAGGAACATCAAGGGAAAAGCAACGTCCAATATCCCCGCATGAGAGTCGTGCTAGCATAGCCCTTCCAACCTAACTGACAATAACTGTGTGCACGTCCCTCATTAAAAAATAACAACATCCGGTCAGGCTGCTGCCCTTTATCCAAGGATAGTATATGCGACTAAGTTCCTGACGGAAACTGCATGGCGGGGCCAGAGTTGGCTCGTTGTGTTCGATGTGTCGGGCAGGGGGAGTTGTCCGGTTTGTTCATGCGCTAGTTACGTAATAGTGGTTCCAGGTAAGTATGCGAACCTGGCTCGAAAGGAGGTTTAACAAAATCCACACTCTACTGCCCTATAGTCCACCCTCTACCACTCTACGCGATGCCTCTCAAAGGTCATCGGAGGACAGAGCATCAACAAGCCCAAACTGCCATGATGGGGAAACGACGCTGGTTGCCAAAGTCTCCTATTAAGGCCAACGCGATCGACCCTGAAAACACGCGTCTTCTCTCCAAGGAGCGCAGGAAGTACAAGCAAGAACTGGAGAAGGTCTGAAGGTTGGAATACAATGCACGGAGACGAGAGCAGGGAGCACAGGAGAGAGCGAGGAGGGCAGAACAGGGGCTTCGGGTCTGGGCCGAGGAAGTTGTTGACGCAGTGGAGGAGCGATGCGAACAACGGTATGAACAACAGTGCAAGGAGTGGAGAAGAGAGAAGGCGAGTCTGAAGAAGAATCTCGCGAGGCTCAGTGCCTGTAACCGTCGAGAACCCTCAAGGATTGAACACGCGGTTCAGAAGGCCTTAAAGCGCAACAAGGACCCCAATGCAGCTCTACCAATGGTCCGTTACGTCAAGGACAAGTGGGGAATCGTCCAAGACTGGGCACGCAATGCAATCGTAACATTGGTTAACGAGGGTGTTCCGATATCAAAGACGTGGTCGGTCACAAAGGCGAATGCGGACGCGTTGGGAGTCACGATTGTTGGGAAATGGAGTGTTTGAACGAGTGGTCGAGTGGTTCGTGAGGGAGGATTTGCGGCTGGACTCATGATAGTTGAATATGTCCTAACATGCATCAGTTCGTGGTTAAATTTGTAGTCGCCCTCACTCACTCACTCATTGTTCTTAGCACTAACTCTGAGTGGTGATGGGACCACCCACAAGAATGTTCAGTTCTCATCGAGGCACGCAGTCGCGATCCCTCCAAACGATGACCCGCCAAAGGATTGTTTCCTTGGGATCATTCCCGAGGTAAACCACACCACTGCCACACAGTTCGAGGGATGGAAACAGACGATCCAGCACCTCTGCAACAATTATAACAGCAGTCCGCTCGGAATCACAGCACCCACAAACCCAATCCACCTATGGGAGAAGATGGAGGATACCTCAGCGATCACGCCTCGGACCAGAAGAAACTTTCGACCGTGCTGGAGCAGTACCGGAGGGAGTGTGATCGGGAATTGCGGGGAGAAGCTGCGATGCTTTCGGAAGGAGACGCAGAGGAATGGGAACAGGTTTTTGTGGAGAAAGGGAAGCAGCTGATGGAGGAGATTGGTGGTCCAGAACATTATCTGGAACTCACTGTCGACGAACAGCTTCAGTTTACAAGGAGGTTGGTTCGCGAGGTGCAGATTTGCCTTGGGGAGCAGGCCTACCAGCAGCTGTCACCAGAGGATAAGGAGATTGTTGACTACTGGGTCTGGTCTGGGTGCGCGATGCACAAGGATTTGAATGCGATGAAAGGCGGGGTAGACCGGATGTCAGATTGGTGGGCCGAGTTTGGAAATGGGGCAGCCCCAACGGCGTTGATGAGCAAGTTCAAGGCGGTCGCCGCAAAGTCCAGTTCACTTCTGGAGGAGGGCTTGGCCACAGCTGGAGATAGGGGAGGGGCAAAGTTGACGGGCCTTCTTGGTTCACTGGTTAAGCACAGGGAGACGAAGAAAGGGCACCAGGAACGTTTCTGAGCGTTCTCCATTGAATTCCTCGGGGTCTCACGGCCGGTCCAGTTCCCGGACACAAGCAACAACCGTTATCAGAGCCACGGCCTCGCTGCAACGGAAATCCTCCACCACCTGGACCTCTACCTCTCTTTCCTACGATCAATAGCTGACTCGAAGGCCCTGGGGAGCGAACTCAATCACCTCGAACAAAATGTGGAGGCTGGCCTCAAGGATCCTCCCACTCTTACAGAACTCTCCGTCATGTCCCTCTACTCTCAGGCAATCAGTGTCCCATTCGCTCAGCGCATCCGCACCCCAAATGACGCGTTTTTGAATGGGTTAGACCTTGGTCCAGACTATGATCGCATCAAACAGCACATGGGGGCGGTGATCGACCAGCCAGATCTCTTGCTCGGGCAGGGGGCCTCACACAAAATTGGGATGCTGTATGGTGAAGAGTGGGATAATAAGGAAGCAATTGAGTTCATTCAAGCCAACCAGGATTCCCTCCCCCACCTACGAGAAGTTCTGACTGCGTTTTTCCAAGGTGCCCTTGAGATGTGGAAGGAATTCACCAAAGACATCTGTGATGACCCCAAGGTAACAGGAGCAACTCCAGAGCAGCGTCGTCTCACCTTCAGGCACCCGGCCAATGATAACAATGAGGGCGCACTTGGCACTCTCCGACGCGAATACTGTCAGTGTACGATTTTCTATTACAAAATTTCGATTTATTTCTATTCAAGTCTCAACATTCCTTTCACTATTTCCTTATCCCTTATCATTATAACCTTAACGCTTCGTTCTAATCCTTGTAGTTGTACAAGTTCAGCAAAGGTTATCCTTCTTTAGTTACTTACTTTGCCCTCACCCTCTTTACCTTTCTTTCTCCTTATCACTCACGACTTACAGGAACACAAGTCAAGACAAAGGCGAATACGATTCGGGCACAAAACATTGTACAAACACTATTCGAGTCCAGATGGTATGACTACGACTAGTCATACGACTCGTTCTCAACACTTCCCCTCTCCCAATCCGGACTCTCTGATCTCCCTGGCATCAGGTTATCGAAAACCTGGTCTCCCTCCTCAGAGGACAACTGGATCGATACCTCCAAGGTCCAATTCATCGACCCCTCTTCCTGAACCAGACGAGCCCCCAGCTCTCCCAGACTCCTCGACGGAACTCCCCTGAAGGCAGCCTCCAAAGACGACCAAGTCAATGGTGGCTGGCTCACGACACGACCGTGCAACTGCAGACGAGGAAGGTCCATCAAGTCCACTTGATCCGGACTCACTGGATGACTCGTATCCGCCAAGGTCTCGCTCGGCTCGGCGACGGTTTCGTCGAAGGTTTCGCTCGACCTGAAGATAGGGAGCGTACCTGTGCTTGAGGGCAATGCCTGTGGATCGACGACCTTGATAAGTCTTGCGTCCACTATGAGATACATGGGTACGAAGCTTTGTCTCCAAAGCTTCGACCCGACGTACCACTTGATCTTGACGCATGACGATGGTCGAATCGATCGGATCCAAGGCAACCCGAGGAACCTCAATTAGAGGGCTTACTGGACGTTCGTTCTCTTGGTCAGACGACCAAGAAGCAGAACAGGCACAAGCCTCAGAAGCAGGAGCAACTTCAACCATCTCTGTAACAGAGATAGGACGAAGAGGGATGTCTGTCCCCAAAGGAGGAGTAACGTACTCCAACTCCGATGGAGCCCGACTGGAATGGTTGGTCCCTTCTGACGAAAGAAGGTCTGGAGGAGGATTAAAGAAAACAACATCCGGTTCGCGTTTCTGAACCGGAACGATCCTGTCGACGCAATGGCACGCCTTCTCCGCCAAAGAGTCCAACTGAGTCTGGAAGATGGACTCATCCTCCTCCAACGTGTCCAAACGTTCCTCCAGCATCACTATCATTCGGTTGGACCCAGCCGTAGCCGCCCTCGTCTCCTGCTTAAGATCCTTCGTCTCGCCAGCCCGTTTGTCGATCCACTTGTGGATTTCCTTGATGGCCTCATCAACATACTTGTCACGCTCCAAGTTCGAGTTCACAAGTTCATCAACGAACTTGCGAAGATCACGAACTTCGCGCTCAAGACGATCGCCCTAGAAAGAGGATTAATCATCCAACATTAATCAAACAAATGTCGAGTGATTCCTCACCCAGAGTCTTTCCCTTTCTAGCAATGACCAAAGGCGATCCCCCATCACAGCTGCATAGCGCATTGAACGCGTCGACGCATCAAAAGGCCTATCAAAGACAGACTGGTCGGAGATACCCCTGTCAAGGAGCCTGAGGAGCACTCTATCGTCGTCGGTCTGCTGAACACCTGCCCAATCAGGCGAGGCACGTGCTCCAGTAGCCCGCTCAACCTCCTGGTGACGACGATAGGTTGCCAGACACTGGTGCCAGAGCTGGTCATCCAAGGACAACCAGGACAACCATTCCCTGCGGTGATCAATCGAAGGCTCAAAAGCCTTATCAACGATCTGCAGCAGTATGATTGTTAGAGGTTAACAACTCTTTCGATCACACTGCTCACCTCTTGATTCACTGGGGGCAAGGGCCGGTGTACCCAGCAGGTACACTGCAAGTACATCGCAAGGAAATGGATAAAGTGCCCACCAAAAACCCATTCGGTACATTGCAAACACATTCAGAATTTCCCAAGCCAATT
>Ga0307517_10014275_pt1 | contig 10687 bp, 5 predicted proteins | sample 23_EM_MG_FD_194515 | JGI IMG/M metagenome (GOLD analysis project Ga0307517, IMG submission 194515) | Populus trichocarpa ectomycorrhiza microbial communities from riparian zone in the Pacific Northwest, United States - 23_EM | ecosystem: Host-associated > Plants > Roots > Unclassified | place...
TAATAATAATAATAGAGCTGTGTAGCCTAAAACATAAATGTATGTGTGAGCGATTAGATTTCACCAGGTCCAGCCTTGCTAGGGGAGGGCTGCTTCCTCTTATAACTTTAGAGAGAGAGAGAGAGATGAACGCTCTTTGTTATTGTTAAATATAAAATAGAAACTATTATTATTATTATTATTATTTTCTTGGGAGGAGCTGTATAAAAAAAACATGTATGTGATTGAACTATTTAATTTGCAATAAATAAGAAAGAAAGAAAGTAAAGTGAGAGATGACTTTGAAGTCATTGTAACAAACACCTGTCGTGCACGACTGATGGAAAGCAAAAGAAAATGGATGCCATTAATTCTCACAACTGCAACCCTCAATCAAGACCTCTTTTTCTTCTTTTTTTTTTTTTTTTTTTGGAGGAGGAGGAGGAGGAGGGCGGGGGTGGTTGGTCATATGTACATATCGAATGTATCTGTCATGAAATCTCATGTGCACATCTATGTGTGAGTGATGTTATTTTCTTTTCTTTTTTTGGAGGACGAGGACGGCGACTACGACGGAGGAGGGTGGTTGGTCACCTAGCCATCAAAACACTACTTGCATGACAACATCTCTCAAACATTAAAAACTCTGTAATAAAACCATGCAACTAAATTAGCTTTTCAAGAACTTTTTATTTGGCCAAATTATCTGCAATATAATTTTTCTCTCCATGAGTATGCTTAAAAAACACAAAAATAAGCAGATTGCAAGCATTAAGTTCACCTAGCAACCATTATGTGCGTGTAAATGGGAAGCGAATCATCCATATCCATCCATCCTGCTGCTTGACTCTCAAAATTCCCATCCTCTTAATTGTTTTCAAAAATAGATGGTGTCAATTAGATTGGCTTGGTTGATCAAATCATTGTGCAGCCATTGGAGAAAGCTTCTAACAGCACAGAGATGGCATTGTATTGTGTTTGATCTGTATGAATTGATTCCTGTTTTCGGAACAGGACACCCAAAAGTAAAGCTATCTATCAGATATCTACAATCTTTTGTCATCTTCAATAATTATTAGAGGGGTCGGTCATTATTAGTGTTGGATAGAGATACGGATTCCACCAGTTTTCACGGTCGGATTTTTTAATATTTATACTTTATTCATTTTCTTTTAAATAAAAATATTATATATTTATAAATTATCTTTTGAGTTTTGAGTATCTATTATATTCTACTATTATTTATTATTTAATAAAAAAACAAAATAGTTAATATATTTATTCAAAGTGTGTGTATATTAAATTATAAATATTATACATGTATGTGTTTTATGTCAATGTAGAGATATGTATATATCATATTGTATTAAAAAAATCTAAATGTTCAACAAATATGTCTATATAATATAAATATATATTTCAGGTTAAGTTTAGATGGGTTTCGAGTTGGGTTTGGAAAAATTCAATACCTATCCATTACTCATTGAGTCGAAAACAAAATTGGGATAATTTTTTAGGGGGAGAAACTATTATAACAAGACATAAATTTTTTTTTCTAATCTATCATACATGAATTAAATACAAAACTGACTGCATGATTTAGTTTTATGCAAAGAAAAACATAGAATGAGACAAAATTTATAATGTAAGAACTTACTACAAACATAGAACGATCTTTGTATGGTTTAAGAGGCTAAGAGAAATATCAAATTGAATCAAAAGTATGAAATTAATTTTATTTTCACAATGGATCCATCACTTTAATTTTATTAGTCTTCATACCTATAAAATGTAAACATACAAAGTTTATAAGAAATATTAGCTAAAACAAAACATTATTTTTGTTTGGTAATTTTTTCAAAATAAAGTACAATAATAATAAAATAATAATGACAGTTTCTTACCTCTTCATTTTAATTGTGCTCGTTGTTCTTTTATAAAATAGAAATCATTGATTATCATATCTATTTAGAATCTTTCAGTAATGTTTTTTTTCTATTTAAACAATCAAATAATATACAAGAAAATCATCCATCATCTAATTGTGAAGTCTTGTTTTAACAACATCGTTGTTAAAAATGCTTGTTTAGTAATTGTTATTGAAACATGAAGAGTTAAAATAAGTCGAATCAATCTATTAATTATTAGAGTCAATTTGGTAGTGATACTCAATTGTTACTGAATTTTTTTTACAGTGAGATCACCCCTCATATTAAAAACTCAAATGACATTAGCAATTTAACTGCAAAAACTGCATCACCATGTTGAGAATAAGTAAATCCATTTGAAATGCGAACTCCATCTACTATCTTCGAGTACCTGCAAATCACTTATTTGACTAAATCATTTACTTGTTTTAATCTCACCAATAACAATTAAATGTTCAATTTGAATTGTTTGAAAAGCTCAAAATTCATCATTATTAGAGTCAATTGCAATTCAGCAAAAAGCACTAACAATGTTGATAATAAAAATCAAATTCTAAAAGAAAGTGTGAACATCAAATATTTCTCTAGTTGCAACAATTAGAGTCAATTGCAATTGATGGGCTAAGCAATATATGTAATATGCATAAGGGCAATCTTTAATTAATAAAGCTTGCAAGTCATTCCACTCTCCATGCATATTACTAGTATTGTCATACCCTTGACCTTTAATATTTTAAATATTAAGATTATAATGAGATAAAATAGAGGAAATATCTTCCTTAAGAATTAAAACAGTTGTATCTTTAACATGCACTATATCAAAAAAAAAACCTTCTCATATAAATCTATTTTTATTAACAAACCTATTAATAAAGGTTATTTGCTCTTTTTAGACTCATCTCAAGCTTCATAAACAATCAAACAAAATTATGCATCACCAATCTCATGACGAATTGAAAACTAAACATTTCTAGTAAAGACACGAAACATTTCCTTTTAAATTTAATGTGATATGTATTTAGCATTTTGTGGAGCATTATCCAAAATAAAAACACCTATTTGTTCATTAAATGATGGTTAAGAGTTCCATTATTTCAAGAAAACTACCCTAATTTTTTTATTATGGTTTTTTTATCATGTCCTCTAAATGGACATGCTTGAAATGTCAGCCAACGAACAATATCTATTGAGGTTTTAATACACAATCAATTATTTATAATTTCTTGAGAAGTTTGCCTCTCAACTACTTTCTCAATATAACATGATTGATTTTATTAAGTTCTCCAAGCATCCGCAATAAATTTATGAGCTGAATTTGAACATTTTTCTTATGAGTAAAAAAAAAAACACATCATTCATCATCATTAACTTTCTTTCAACAACTAAATTCTTTAACAATAAATGTGTTTTTATCTTGGCTTTCCTATTGGTTTACTTGCAAATAAATAACTTGAAAAATAAAATGCAGTATTTTTCTCCAAATATTCAAGACAATAAAAACTTTTGAACTAATGAGATTGAAATTGACAAGGGAGTTTTTTACCAGTTAACAGATTTTCAGACATCAAAGATTGATATGGCCTTAAAATAATGTATGCCCTTCAAGTTTCTTCTTGTTGATTAACTAGGTGTTCCCAAATTTGAGGTTGATTACCTAGATCTTGAACTAAATGAGCAATGTCAATAATTTTTTGTTTAGATCTTATAATTTTAGTAGGAGACTGTTAAATAATGAATCCAAGTTCTTTGCAAACTGAAATAGGTTGGGGCTGCTCACTCACTAATTCAACATTACACAATGGAGTTGGTTCACTAGGTTGTGAGTCATCAATATTTTTTTTTTCTCAAAAAAAATCAATTCTTCTTGTCGTCTTGTTCATGATTCAACCTGAAATCAAATCAAATGAAATAGGCAAACTTAATTAAAAGAATTCAAGATCCAAAATTAGAAACAACAATAAAGATCAAGACCATAAATTGATAAAATTGATGAAATTGGCATCCTTAATTCCACTCAAAGTAACAAAAACTCAATCAAAATTTAAAATTAATAGCAACCCACGCAAATGTAAAAACAAAATAGAATGCCAATAATACAACACAAAAGCAAAAAGAGACACTTAAAAGTTATGATGGAAAGAAAAAAAAAAGGAATCTTGAGTTTAGGTTTCCTTGTTATGATGGAAGAGAGGGAGAGACAAGAAGTTTTTGGTATGGGCATATAAAAAGAGCTAGAGTTGGGTAGCTAGGTCTTTTAATTTTTTTTATTTAACAATTTTTTTTTAATAACATATATTTTTAAGCTAGGTTATATATATATATATATCAGCCTTGCAGGGTCCTAGCCCTCACTGCATCGAGTATGGTAACTATCCATAAAATATCAACCCATCCAGATTGATGCGGTGTTTATCAGATTCAGCTTAAATTATTGTCCTTAATTAGAGATTCAAATTGTTTTTTTAAATATAAAATAAGATACAATGTGATCCACTTACAAATTTGTATCCATCTTCTAAATCATTGTACTTATCACATTTCTAGTTATCTCTTTCATTAGCAAACTGAAATAGATTGGGGCTGCTCACTTACTAATTCAACATTACACAATGGAGTGGTTTACTAGGTTGTGAGTCATCAATATTTTTTTTTCTCAAAAAAAATCAAGTAGCTAACCCGCAAAACTCGCAACTCAAGTAATGAGATCGTGATAACCTCATAGAAAAAAATTAAAATAAATTATAAAATTCAATACCTAGTAAATTAAATATCGAACGATGAAATTAGAAAAAAAACAAAAAAAAACAAAACTAAATTTTAATAGTTTTTTTTAAAACAAGAAAGTTCAAAAAAATATTGAGAATCAAAGTCAAAAAGACCTTAGCATTTCAGAGTGAAATGCCAAGACCTTTATAATATAATTATATTACATTATTTCTTTTAGAAAGTTTTTTTTATCTTTATCACAAATAATTCTAATTTAAAGTCATTTAACTTATTTTTATTATAAATTATTTATGAAAAAACAACTTTGATTTTAGATTATGATTCCATTCAAAAGTTATTTTTCATAAATCATCTCAAATAAACTCTTAATCATGATATTGATAAAGGTTACTATCACATGATTTTGAAAATTGATTTCAATTGCTTTTTAAATTTTGCTCATAGCAAAATCATAAATATATTTCATTAAAATTAACTTTTGACTTTAATAAAAGAAAAACTTATTACGAAACCAAATTAAAATTCTAAGTTAAAATTATTGGCCTTTTAACTTATACTACTTTCCTTCACCTATAAAGTTGTTTCGAGTAAATTTTCACTAAATATATTAAAAATTCTAAGTTAAAATTATTAGCCACCTTAACTTATTTTTATCATAAATTATTGTAAAAAATAACTTCTAAAATCAAAAATCAATTTTATTAAGTTATTATTCTCTCTACTAAAACAATTAAGAAAGTTTATGATGCTTTATTATTCATATGAACAACACTTTAGTTTTTTTTTTAATTTCTCAAATCTTTTTTTTTAATTCTACTTTTCTTTTTTTCTTCTTCCAAATTCATTCTTCAATTATACTAAAAGAATTGAAAAAGTTTATGGTGCTTCACTGTCACCTTGTTTTTTTTTTTAATTTTCCAAAAAACATTTCTTTTTTTATTTTAAAATTCTACATTCCAATTTTTTCTATTTATTTACACAATAAAATAACTAATATGCCATTTGGATTTAAAAAAATAATGAACTGGCAGGAAAGGGCACTTTTTTTTTCATTTCAAATACACAATAAAATTACTGCAATGCCCTTGAATTGAGATTGTCTTTGACATGGGTCAAGGGTTTTTTTGCCTTTTTGTTTTTTTTTTTTTGTAATTACCAAGTCTGATCAAGAACAATTTAGTATTTAGCAATATATAAAATATTAATTTATTTAAAAAAAAGGTTGGGTGTTTTAATTACCAAGTCTCTTTTGCCTCCCTTCTTTCATCTCTTCTTCTTGATATATTTTCAAAACAATCTTTTAATTTTTATTTTTTTTAAGATTTGATCTCTGTTCTTTTTATTACAATTTTTTTATTTTAAATAATCCATAAAATTGATATTTTCTTTCTATTTAACCCTCATTTATTTTTATTTTCCTTTCAAATCTAGTTCTTATTCTTTTGATTGTTATATTTTTTTTTTAATCATTCTCTTAATTAAGTTATTTTTTTCAATTACATTCCTCAATATTTTATATTATTCTCTTGATAAAAAAAATTTTCAATTACATCTTTTAATATTTTAGTTCATTTTATTTTATATTAAATTTAATTTTTATTCTTTTTATTTATTAGCTTAGGTGAACCACCATTAATAAATTTCTTGTGATTATTTTCTTAAATGAGATTTATGCCCTTATTGGTCTGCATGTCACAATCATTGTAGCCCACTGCCTGGTGAGATTTATTGAATTCACATTTGTAGGACAGTCTGCCTGCCTGCCACTAACGGGAACCAGTCTCCATGCATGATCATGTCTGTCTTGAATCTTGATCATGAAAAAACGAGTCAAATAATAATAATAATAAACAATCTTGCCGGCTGTCTTTGAGCCGATGAGGAACAGAAATTAAGGAAGCAATTAATGGATATATATATATATCACATCCTGCCCCTCCAAACTTCATGCCCTGCATCCGCCATTGATATATTATTAAGCCCTTTGACAACCAAGAAATAAAATAAAAGCAATCATCATCAATTGCATTTCCTGTTCCAAAACCCAATGCCCTTCTTTCTTTCTTTTTCCCTCCTCTGAAATAGAGCGAAAAAGAAACACAGTGCAAAAGATACAAGCCAAACAGAAACAGCGTCACAATTCTCACAAAGGCAAGATTGAATACGAGCCAGTAGAATCAACCACGACCAATGTTTAGATAAGATGTAGCTTGTCCCCGAAAAATAAACAAACAAAAGGAACACCTAGGGTTGATACACGAAGAACTATTCAATGGGGGCTTTCTCACAATAAACCAGCACCCTCCTGTATGCGGCACTTACACAAAAATTAATGCCTTCAAATATCTGTTCTTCTCACATGCTTGCAAGAGTTCAAAATCGTGGACCATACACATGCAACCCACCACAATGCGTGCAGAATGCTGGCATCTTCAAACAGAGAAACTAAAATGCTTTTCCAACAAGACAGCTGTTCCCCCCACCTAGTCATCTTTCAAGGTGTTCGAGTACTCGGTCCCTTGTTTTGGTGACGTAACACCAGAGGAAGCGCTTGATGAGGAATCACTAAAAGAGCTTGATCCATTCTGAAAACTTTTTGTTGCATTTCTCTGAGGATCTGCAGTCGCAGGTTTCTGCCCCTCTTCTGCTAGTCTTTTGAGAAGATTCATGATAGTGGGAACGAACTTTGAAGATAAGGAAAGAAGCCCCGGAAGCTGTGAACATGCAGACAGGGAGGGAGTTTAGAAAGCATACTCAACGAGTAATTTGAACAAGTGCAAAACTTTTAAAAGTCAGTATGGAGACTTTGGTGGTATAGTTTCAAGGGCAAAAGGAGCTTGTCAAAAGCAAGACATGCGTGGAAAATCAGAACCAAACTATGAGATTGCGGTTTGACACTTACAGCACCATTGCGGAATTCGCCTGAAATGTCTAACTGCACCCATAAGGCTTTAATGAGTAGAAAACCTACAAAGATGACACCCAAATACAAAGGATTTCTGCAACAGTAAAGAATGCCAAAATAAATAATATCAGCAAACAAGGGATATAATCTGTCACCAAAAATATCTAATTCCACGACCATGTTACCTCAAAAGTGTCATAAACTCATTAAATCCTAACACAACCAAGGCGAGGATTGCCCATGGGGGTGGTAACCAGTTGTTATTACGTTTGTGGGCTTCCTGAAAATTGAAAAAGTGAATAGATTAACAAAGCATCCACACACAGATGTGTAAATGAGTGTGCACGCGCGCGCGAGTGTAAACTACCAGAAACAGCAGATATTTGATAGAGCCATTTACCCATTTATCTCAACTATAATAGCACAATAATCAAATTCCAAGAATTAGCAATATAACATTTACAGCACATAAAACACTCAATGCCACAGCATAAGGGTTTTGACTGCAACACCAAATGTAAAGCCATTAAATTGCTCGATATGGTGGGAACACTTTAATAGTGATATTCATACAGTTATCTAAGGCCGTGAGATGAAGCCTAGTCATATTTTTGTGCCACTGCACCTGCCACATCCTGTAAAATGTTGTCATCTTATACAAACTTGATAATCTGCACTCTTAAGAACCAGATATCACTAAATGTACAGCATTTCATGCAACTGACCAATCAGGACTAGGTTCTCAAGTTTTATTTCTTTGGACATGCCTTATCCCAAGCACAGCTTAGCAAACATGAAAATGCAAAAAAGGTGTACATTATGTTCCATCTCTATGTTGACAATCATAATCTAAAGACAACTGTGAAAACATAAAATAAATTTGCAAACCTAATGATATGCAAGGATACCATACCTGTGCAGAAATGGCCTGGGTAACAGTGTACTCTGTCTCTGTCTTGAATTGCCTCCACAAAGATTTGCACTGGACAGGTGTGATCAATGTCCTTGAGGATGGAATCTGCAGTAGCAAAACCAGTTCCAAGTATAAAAGGTGCTTTGTGGTAAGTAAAGAAGAGTCCAATGGTATCAGTGCGTGCAAAATCAAGGGAGAGGTCTTAAGCAATGATCACTCGATACTACGGTGCCAGTATGTACTTATAATATCCATCAGGCAATTCCCAATTAATTTATCAAAGAGAAATGCATTTGTAGACATCTGACATATAGCATCTGCACCAGCATGACAGACCTATTCATAGCTACAGGCCTATGTGTGCACTATCTATGGGATCCACTATCACAAGTTCCACCACCATCTTCTTGAAATGCAGAATTAAAGAGATTCATTGATCAAACACTTAACTTAGAATGGCAGACCTCATTCATGCAAATGTCATCTGTAAACTGATATAAAAAAGTTCACAAGAGTTGCAAATAAACTAAAAAACTTTCAGGAGTTTTTGAGAATTGATCTTAGAAAAATGATCTAGTATAAGGTCCACAAAATTCATTTCTTGAATTATTGATTACATACTCTTTCTATGACAATAACAAGCAAATTTGAAGATATGTAAACATAAACACCAGGAAAAAGCTCAGCAATAAGAAAAGGTCACCTTTTCCCAAGAGTTCGAGGCCAGTGGGTCAAATGGTATGATACTTCTGTCTTTAACAGCAGCATTGTTCTTTGCATCCATCAAAGCAGACGATAGTGTAGTCTCAATACTGTCAACATCATCATCCAGACGGATTGCAGCCATTACAGATAACAACTTCAAAGACTGGCAAAGTTTAACAAATGAAATTAGTTGAGATCCATATTCAAAACAAAACTTGAGAATCAACATTTGTTGAAATATGTATTGATCATACTGCAGAGCGAGCAGTTTTGGTAATTGCTCGAATGTCCTCCTTTCCGGTCCAAATTCGTGGCATTGAATCAGAGTCATGGCTAAACAACATTGAAAACCTGCATGCAAAGTTTACATTCACTCTCCATAAGATGGATATGAAACAAAACAAATAACTTAGTTGAAAAATTGCAATGGGTTGTTACCTGTCTTTCATACGGATCAGGACCCTTCCAGATTCTTCTCTTGCTTTTGCCTCAACGACACCTCTTCCATAATTCTCCAGACTTGCAATTAATTTGTCCTTAGATTGTTCATCCATGTCAAAACCAAAGATTGCATTACAGAACCCAGCAACAGCTGATTCTGTCTCACGCAGCAGAAGTTTCTTTATGGCTGACCATGTCTCACTATTAGCTCCATCTAAAAGAGCTTCAACAGGCCCTGATAATGCCGCATTTAGTTTTGCCTGCAGGTCAAGAAAATTTGTTTAGCACACATATATAGACATTGAGTTTCTTTTGTGAGCAAGTCCAAACCATGTGACCATTGTCATTCACCACACCCAACTTTATTGATAAGATATCGGTGTCTAACAAGATTTCACAACATATAAAATCCAGAATGCGTGAAACAATACGACAATCATTTTAATTGTTGACCTGCAAAGACAAAACTTCAAGCACAACCATATTCCTTGAGCATTTTTCCATATTAGTTTTAACTTATCTTCACTTGAAGACAATTATAAAATGAAGCTGGCACACACAGAAGCAAGAAAGGATAATCATAGAAAAATTGTACCTCGAATGAAGAAGTAAGTTCAGAGAGTTTGGCAGCATGGACAGAAGCAATATGTGCATCTATATCACGACGTAGCTTATCCCGCACTTTAGATGTGTCCCAGTTTGCTTGTTCAATGACAGCATCTGTGATTATAGTATTTCAAAGAGAAGATATACTTTATTGAGCCCAGACAGTATAGCTAGTTTTTCAATACTCTCATATTAGTTACATAGCTGATTAAACAAAAGGCTGCTCATATTACCCTTGTGCTTTTAATCATGCAACAGCAATTCGATATTATTTTCCCCTAAGAATAAAGTGTGATAAAGTTTCTTTCCACTTGTTTGACAGCTTTGTTTTCTAAGCCTTGTTTTTCTACATCATCAAAGTCATGTAATCATACCTGCACACCATTCATCAAATTGAGCCATGTAAGACTGAGTGCAAGTTTGAGCAGCCAAAGAGAACCCTTCTCCTGCATTCAAAGCTTTATCAAATGCTTCCTTGAATTT
>Ga0307517_10014277_pt1 | contig 10685 bp, 11 predicted proteins | sample 23_EM_MG_FD_194515 | JGI IMG/M metagenome (GOLD analysis project Ga0307517, IMG submission 194515) | Populus trichocarpa ectomycorrhiza microbial communities from riparian zone in the Pacific Northwest, United States - 23_EM | ecosystem: Host-associated > Plants > Roots > Unclassified | place...
TCCCAGATTCTCCAACCCCAACAACGACTTCTTCCATTGAGTCCACTCTTAGTATCTTTCCATCATCAGCGCTCTCTTCGCGTTCTTCAACTCCACCACCTTTCTCACTGACACTTTCTCCTCTACATGGCCATCCTGTTTCGATCCCTGGAAAATCGTGGCCAGGGAACATGTACGTCGAAGATATGGTTAAGGGTTTTGTGCGCATGGATGCCCTCAAGAAAACGAGTCGAGGAAGATTCGAGGAGCGGTTTCAAGAGGTTTATGGCCAAGATCCTCCAAAGGCCAACACATACCATGATCAGGTGCGGAAATGGAACCTGGCTCCTTCCACAACTCGGAACACGGCGCTGGCAGCGGGGAGGACTCGTGATGGGGAGTGGAGTCGTTTTGCTCGGTCATCCCCTTTGAAAAAGACTCTGTAAGTTGTACTTGTACCAGTATGTTTTCTGTGTCGATTTGTAGCTATTACCTCGTTATATTGTTCGTCCTTTACTCTACCTGTGTCATTATCATCTGTCGTTGTAGGATCAATGTCTCTTAGAACATGTACACCATATAGATTTGTATTACAATTAACTGATACTCGAAGCTCAAACGTTAACACTGAACATCATAATTAAGGGTGGCTAATAGTTACGGGGGTGGTGTCCCTTTTCCTGAAGGCGCTGAATGATCTCTATATTGCGTAGCCGGATCATCTCATCTAAGAAAAAATCAAATTTGGCAGGTAACATTTCACGGCACATAGAATGATAACCACCAAGCCAAGCGTTCGTCTGCTCGGCAACAGAAGTGTTAAAAAACCAAGATGAAAGTGCGTCCATGAGCTCGGGATATTTGGCGGGGTTGCAATGGAGCTGGCAGTACTCATGCGTAACAGCATGCTTGTTGCGAAAATGCCATGCGTCAACGCACATCCCGATCCCTTGAAACCAGGGGTCCTTGGACTTCTCGGCCTGCTGTCGTGCATCACAGTTTGTGTCGTAGAATATGTGTTCCGGCTTTTGAGCGCCAGGCACAGAGAACGCATTCTTGAGCATAATCAGGAAGTTGGATACAGCCTCTGCCCCGAACATGGTAGCGCGAGCAAAGATTACTCCGCAAGGTCGGACCAATGTTTGCTCGTTATGCGTTCGATGTCTTCCGAACTGTGCCTTGACTGCGCGATTTCCAGTCGCAGACTTGGATGGACAGGGCTCTTGAGAATCGTCCACCACACCGATGGTCCCTGGATTCTTCTGGATATGCACACGCAGTCCGTTTTCATCAGCCGAGTATGATTCAAAGTCCTCCTGAATGTCTTGCTCTGGAACTCGATGCGAAGTACTAAGGGAATCAACCGGCTGGGAAATCTGAGCGTGTTGAAGTCGTTGTTTGTAGAGGAAAGAGCCAGTACTTCGTTCGCTGTGCTTTTTCTCGATCTCCTGATGAAGCGCAAGCGAGCATGTCTTCTTCTTCACAACCTTTGCTGGGCCACCTTTCGGATCTTCAACTGTCGTTTGGACGACGGGGTCCTCACAGCCGACGATAGCGCATGTATCATGAAGGTCTGTATGTTTGGCGCAGAACCGGTGGCGGTTGTTTTCAAGTGGCTCTCGACATCGGAACACACCGCAGCAGGGGCGACCAATGCTGAGACCGTCACCCACAATGGCTTGACATTTCTCTGATGACGAAGAAGTTCGAGTTAGCCGTCTATTCACATTTTATTTACAGAGGTGGCTCACGATAGCTTCCATCAGGCATTGAGAATATTCGCATACAGCGATCACAAGCATGTCGGACAGCATCCGGCTGACCATTCAGAATAATCCATCTATTTCTCTCCTCCATTGCGACTTTGAACCGATCCGCCTGTGACCCAATATGTGGAACCCTCAAAAGCCTTTCACATGCGACAGCATCCTCCAGAAGGCTTAAAATGATGAACGCGTCCCAAATATGATTTGTCGTTAGGCGGTTACTGAGACCCCACTCAGACGATTGAAAGTAGGTTCGGTCGGTCATCGTGTAGTCGTACAAGCGACTGGCATTTGTGGCAGAAAACCTTAGAGTAATGTTACAGTTAGCCTCGGTTTAGCAATGAAAGCGAATAATTTCTTACCATCCTAGTAACATCTTCGCTCGCCAACCATTCGCCAACGTGTTCTCCACATACTGATGCTCGCCAACTTGAATAAAATTTGGAACGCCAGGGTAATATACACGCTCGCCACCCTTGACGCTGTAGTTATTGTGATAGGTCGTCTCACACTCTGGGAAAATATAAGAACACGGGCTCGGTTGGTTAACATGTAGGCTTACTAGGACAATAATAATGAATAGCGTAGGCAGGCTGGGTTCCGACGTCCCTTGTATAGACTACGACCTTCTTTTGAATCTCCTTCTTCAGTGGAACCTTCTTTGGACAGGTGTCGTTTGTGCAGCAGACGTTGGGGGGGTATATTGTAACAGCAGCTATTATCAACAGTTAGATGAGAGGAGATTATGAAGATATTTCACTCAACTGAGGCCGTGTTTCCATCCATAGTTCTTAAACAACCGGTAGTCCTCTGAATTGAGTGGCTGGGATGGTATCTCCCAAACATACCCCGAAAGGATGTCCCAGCATTCATCCATAGCATCAAGTGGTATCCCAAGAGCGGTCCCAAGAAATTTTGCAACAGAATCCGGGAGAAAAGCAGGTGGAAAATCGGGGTCGCTCTCGTTAATTGGTTGAGGTTGAAGGATATCACGCTTAAGGTGTCCTGCAAGTCGTGTGAAGGTGACGATGCCATCCAAAGTTAACCCGCGAAGTACCGGGTGGCACTCGAGCCTTGCAAATAAGTCGATAGCAGACATGCTGGAGGAACGGAGGTGAACGTAGTGTAACTATTATCGCTGAACGGACGTGTGGGGTCAGGTGATCGTGGTACGGCAATTTCCGCCGCACAACGATCGCCGCAGTCCACGCCGCAGTTTCCAATTCCCAAACTTACTGGCTGTCCGCCGCGTCCATGTGTCCGGCATTTCCAAGCATCACACATTCCGTCCCCGGCATGTTGGCGAATACTATTACTAATTATGGTATCAGGATTCAGCGAGCGTCGTCCTACGTCGTATAAGTTCAGTTTGTCAGCACTCTGGTCACCAATAAACCTCTGGTCACCACCACGATACTCATATCCTGCCAACAACGTAACCTGTGCCACCCCGCCGGACGTGCATTGCCTCTCCGAGTCCAGGGTCCAGTTCACACTTGGTTTGTATGTGCTTAATAGGGAAGTCTCCCGCTGCTTGGCGGGTGTCCGAGTTGTTCCTCATTTCCATTCTGGGAGTCTGCGCTACCGCCTCATCCTATATAAATTCATTTGATGCCCCTACTACTGACTTGTTCTTAGGTAAGTAATCTCCCGTGGAGGATGCAGCGCGTTGTTGGCGCGTTGGTGATTCAGACGCGTCCTGTGACGTGACGACCTCTAGCTATATTTAGTACCTCGGACATTTGGACTGTCCGCCGGACATGTCCTCCGGAGTTCGAACGTTACTCTGATGGGGTGAGACCTGGTGGCACCTCGCTGGCTACCCCCCATTATTCGCGGGTTGGGCATGTAACCAGCTGAATACCCCAACCCCGAGTGAAGTCCGTCGGTAAAAAACCCCATCCACGGGTATATGGCCTTCTGGCCCTCAATCGGGGAATTTCCGGATTAGCTCGGATTCTCAGTACCATGACACATAAGCCCCTTCTCTCAGTCCATAACAAAATATATATCTTTTTACACCCTCGTCTGAAAGTGCCCTCGAATACTCTCTGCATGTATCTCATCATTCCCATCCAGTGTTCTCTTGACAGGTGGTTGTTTACTGAGACTTTTGGGCGGCATCGGGCAATGGTCCAAGGTTGATCGTCAACTGGCCCATTTCTTCCTTCCCCAACGATTTGAATGCGGAAGATAGGCCGACCCATTGTCCGAGAGCTTCGATGTTAGAAAAAAAAGGTACAGATTATTAAGGACCGCCGGCAGCGGGGGGCTCGCTGCGCCTTCATCCTAGCTGGTGGACTATGTTTTGAACATTCAAAAAAGGATAGAATAAGTAGAGATTCAGGAGACGGAGAACCAAAATGCAAGCACACTTGTAGAAAACACTGCTCCGGCTTGCTCCGGTTTGTTCCGGTGACAAAGAACTTGTCCAAAAACGAGTTTAATGGTGCGGAGACCTAATTTTTTTTTTGCAGAAATACATAAAGACCCATCTGTTCTATCTATTTGTACAATGTGGGAGGTATTGAGCCAGAACTAACAGAAGAAGAGGGGATATATCGTCGAGACCCCCCTGTTTTTCAGTTTGCACCGGAAAATTTGGCTTTGTTTGTCCCACCTTAATGAATGATTGCTCGCTTCGCTCGCAATAAACTGTCAAAAGTGAACCACAATCTGAACTGAGAAGTGAACCTTGAAAATATCTCGTTGGAGTTCAGTTTTGAACCAAAGTTCAGTTTTTTCCTTCAAAGTTCAAATTATTTTGTGAGTTTAGTTTTTAAATATTAAGTTTGGATTGTTCCATAAGGTTCAGATTTTAGGATAAGATAAGATCTACGTATACGGCCTCGAATGCGTGATGCCACTGACCCGCCGCCGCGCGCTGCTGGCCCATTGTTGGCCACTCAGCTTGAATCTACCGCTTCAACGTTGTTGGCACTCGGGAAAGGACATGTGCAGTAGGGAGAGAGTGGGAGGAGGGAAGGAGGAAGGAGCACGTCATATACCCCGTTGTGGGCTAGTTAGTGTCCAGATAGGCTAGGTGGTACAGACCTCGTGTCAACAGTCGCATCCCATTCACGTCGCGTCTGGCCCATGAATTTCGGAACGCGGTCGCGGTACGCGCCATATCACGTGAACAAACCGACACCTCAAAAGAAACTGAACTCGGTGACACAAACTGAACTTGAAATAATCTGAACTTCCTCAAATAATCTGAACCCAGGCAAGAAAAGCGAACCTTTCTGGGAAATTGCAAAGTTCACTTTGACGGTTCACATTTTGGAATGCAAGTACACATTTTAGTTCAGATTAATTTCTACGTTCAGAAAATATCTAAACCTTTTTTTCCTACTGTCAAAGCTTTGCATAGCTTTGCATTGTCCTTGCCAACAGCCTTTTCAGGTGCGCTATATTGATTTTCTTTCACTCTGCTCCTCGTCTAACGAAAAATTCCCCACTGGCAGGTAATGCCTGTAGCCTCAACCTCAGGATTATCATTGGCTCGACAATCCTATCAACCTCGGCACATCACCAAGGATAAAACGCACACGCATTGAGAGCCCTAAGGCTTCTGCCATCGAACCTAGCCAACTACTCAAGACAACCACAGTCCAATCACCCGAGATGACTCAGTCAGACCAGTCTCGAGCCCCATTATCCAAGATGTCAACATCAACTTCCCTGGAGATCTGAACCTCATCGCTGGTGCAACTGAAAGTTCGACAGCTGCGCTCGATACTGGCACCTCCACTCCCCCGACAAGCTCACATACCTCTCAACCTCTGACCAACATTCAGCATGCTGCCCATTTCAAAATCTCTTGTCTGACTTCATCAAAGAAAACATGTGTGCGTCGCTGTATAGGCTCACGAAAAACACTTTGCAAACGATCGCTGACAATGTACGTTGTCCACGTTGGATCTTTCACCCTTCCATACTGAGGTACCAAACGGCAGCTCCGTGAAATTCTATCCACCTTGTGTCGGTTTCGGCTTCACAACGAACTTCCCAGTTTGACACCAAACAGAGTGTACCATTTGACATAGGCCGAAGGGTGATGTATGCGGATACCGTAGATTTCTGGGAGATTGAACAAAACACGAACGCACGCTACCCGAAGCCCTATTTTGCGTCAGTCAAGGGAAATAAACACGGCGTAAGTTTCACTTGCCTTTCAATGCTGTTCCATTCGTTCTGACATTGCTTTCTCCAGTGCGTACGAGGGCGAAATCGAGATGTGGTGGCTCAGCTGGACTTCGATGGCGTGCGGGAACAGGTGGAGTGACCCGAACAACATTGAGTGCATTCGTGAATTGGAATACTGCGGCGATCACTGCGGCGGGAATTTCCGTGTGGGCCGTCAGCCACTCCTCCCCTCGCGATACTTGTCGCGATAAGTCCTCCCTCGCGATAAGTACTCCTCTATTTACTATACTGTAACAAGATAGGGTGTAAATAATCGATAAGAGTTGAGAGAGAGACTAGAGACAAGACCACCTGTGACGCATTTCTGTTTGATGGCATCACAGCCCACCTTCAAGCGCAACACTTACAGCATTCCACAGCTTACGACGGTATTCATACACCATAAACCTTCATATATAAGTTTTATTACTATACATTCATCTCGAGGTTTCAAGAACCAGCAAGGTGAGTGGTCAGGAGGCGCCCGCCCGGCGCCATCCAAGCGCCATCTGTAACAGAAGCAAAACAGAAGTATGCATAACTTACAAGGGAAAAGCATTGGATTACGCCAAGCGTTATCTGATCCGATAACGAGTTTTCTCTCGTCGCTAGGGCTCGCTCATTGCGAAATTTGATGAGCTCGACAAGAACGATGAAATTGCGCGGCCGGAACTTGAGGTCTTCCTCCGAGTCGGAGGCTCTGAGCAGTCCATGATGACAATTCCGCAGGCTCCAGCTGTGTCACTGCACTGATACTCAACACTGGTACTGGTATTCAACATTAATTTTGCATTTGGTACCGGCTGTAATTGGCGTTTGACTGGCGTCAATGGTCATACACTGGCAGACCCTTTGAATTTAAAGCGACGGCTGCGCCATTGTGCTTAAGGTGCCCGTAAGGGTGTGACGCCAAACTAACCGTAGCAAGGCCACCCTCCTAATGCTACATAAGACTCAAATGTGTCCAAGAGTCCAGACAAATGGTAGTTCTCGCGCCTAGCGTTGGGCGCGCGGGGTCACGTTCTCGCGGTGCGGCAAATCCCGCCGCACAACGATCGCCGCAGTCCACGCCGCAGTTTCCAATTCCCAAACTTACTGACAACATTGACAAGGTCTGTCGGACTGGCTTCTGGAATACAGGCTAGCCATAAGTCTGACCCTCTTGAATAGGTCAAACCCGTCGAACTTGAAAGGCATAGCTTTATTCGACAATTGCGAGCATCGAGGAAGTTCTGGATCGCTGGAAGGAACCGTGCTGCATTATGGTTGGCAGTTATTGTGCATGCTGGGATTCCTCGCAATCAATGCCCCTTGTTTGGCATAGGTGGCAATTGGGGAATTTTCAGGATGATTGACTGGGGTTGCAACCAGCGTTCCTTCATCTTCGTCCAGCGGCTGTTCAGATGGATACGGATTAGAAGAACTTGGCGTGTAATTACCTCCTTTGAACCGTTTTAGATGCGAGTAACCCGATGGATAGATTCTTGTCGATCGAGCCACCGCGTCATCTGAATCGTGTAGTCTTTCTTATTGGAGGCTCGATAGGCATAATCAATATGCAAGCGTTCCAACCCATCCGCATTCCCAAACATTTGAATTAAGAAAACATAGTGTGTCATTGAATGTTTTATCTTTTTTTGAGGTAGGAACAGTTTCAACTCATGCAACAATAATTAAGGCTTATACTTTTTCTATCCAGCTTTTGCACAACATTTTTATCACCTCGCGACTGCGTAGCTTATTGCCAATGATGTCCGACTATAGGCGTTCAGAAAATGGATTGGAGTCTTTGTTACGATCAAGGAAATTGCACAACACCTTCCTATGTCTCCTTCTCTGATGATGTTCATCTCATACCTCCGAGATTCGGTGCATCCTGTAACCTGTTGACTCCAATTGTTTCAAGGCAATCTCCTCAGCTTACAAATGGGCCTAACCTCGAGGGCAGCAGCCATGGGTCAACGCCATGCCAATTGGTGACAGGTTCTGGGTGGCGTTGTACCAGCCTGGCAGAGTCAAGGGTGTAATCAGCCCAAAGTGAGCACACCCCTCCCTTTGGATCTTTGGATCTGTTTACTAGTTTTCATTGTGCCGTTCCTAACTTATTTTCAGGCCTTTCTTCGTAGCACTGGCCCAAAAGTATGATCAGTATCTGGACTTTGCGCAACAGGAATGCCAGGAATTCCTGTGGATATTGTTGGACGCTATGCAGATCCGGGAGGAACGCAGTGCAAGACATTTTTTAATAGGTTTTCATGCATCACACCAATCATTCGTCCTATATAGATGATCAAGAAACGTCAACTGCCATCACCACAAAAGAAATGGCGGAGAACCACGATGACAAATGTATCCGACCCGTCCCAACCCAACAGACATGCTGAACCCCTTGATAATTTGATCACATTATTTGGTGGTCGACTCACTGCCACCCTCGTTTGCCATAAATGCAAATGTGTGTCACTTACGAAGAGCTCAACGATCAATCAGCTTGAGAATCAAGGCTAAGGACTGTTCCCCTCACAAGAAACGCGATTGTTTCAAGAAGGTTGTGGGGACGTTGATGCAATTTCCTGGTACAGATCTAGAGAAAAGTGAGAAAGTCTGGGCAAACCTTTCCAGTTGCGAAGGCCCCAGTGGAAATGCAGTGTTAGTCGGCGTCGGCCCCAAGTCCTCACGTGGAGCCAAGAAGGGAAAAGAGAAATCTCAGGATGGTTGGGCCAAGCTTGGGCAGAGGATCAGCATGGAGGCGGACGCAGGACCTTACAGCGACAAGGAGTACAAGAAGGGTCATGAATGCAAGCTTAAGACTGGGTCGATGGATCGCAGCGTCGCAGTGGGCCGCCTTGCATCAAGGGTGGCGTTGTCTCAGATGCGGAAATCGCTCTCTGCGCGTTCGGCATGATCCAGGAGCAATGGAGTTTCGTTGGGTAAGCATCGATGTCGTTCTTGAAGGCAGATTCATGTTAGCGCGCTTAGCGCTCACCCCTGAACCTGCCAATGGAATCTCTTCAAGTTCATCATCTTCGAGTAAGCCTTTAAAACCTAACCCACCGCTGCCAGCTCCTCAACACCGATTGTTGGCCACACAACTTTTTCGCAACGACCCTCCATAGGTTCCGAGTCAGCCCCCTCGTTATCACATACCGCATCCACGTCGACTTCAATCTTCCCCAACATCGCCATTCAAAATCTCCAAAACCACCTAAACCCCTCTCTGCATTGCATCCCGCAAGCTCCATCCCAACCTCCCTTTCTATGCCCACCATATCGTTTAATTCATAACCCAACTCGAGCGACATGCGCTCCGTGTCCTCCCATCTGTATCCTTCAATCACCTCCCTTCGTTTACGATCGCCATATCCAAACCTGCTTACCTCGCCGTCAAGGAGCACTCGCCCACAAACCCATCAACACGGTTCAGATCATCTTTCGGAATTGGCTGAGATGACTCTTAATGACCTCGTTAATTCGAGGTGCATTGCGATAGGTATAGTTGCTTATTTGTTTCTGGAGTATCGTTTTATGTAACAAACCAGATTTACGCAGCACGAAATGGCCTTGAACCTAGGCATTACTTATCGCTGCCTGCTACAACATCTCTTGCATGTACTATTTCAGGAGTTACATACTGTAGATGTCACTGTTGAGGTCTACGCGCTATCGCCCAAGGGCAGGACCATTCCCGCTCAACGACATGAAGATGCCTTTCTTCGTTGCATCTGTGACCGCGTTCCAGTCAAGTTGGATCAGGTCGATTTCGAAGCACCGCACTTCAAAACATTCCTCCTTCTCCAAGCCCACTTCGGCTTGTGTAGACGTGATGTGGTTGAATGTTTGGTTGAGCGCCTTTGGTGCCATGGATTCATCGCAAAAATGTGTCCAGGCTATGTGGGAGCCTGAGGTGGACCTCCGCTCTCATTTCAAACCTGACATTAGCATATTTCACTGAGTTGACTTCCCAAATGTCCTGATTTCGACTTTCTGCTAGGTCGTTAAGAGATGCAAAAGACATAGGTATCGAATCGGTATAGGCAATATGGAAACGGAGGATGATCAACGGAACGATCTTTTAAAAATGACTGCGGTCCAAACGTAACAGTACTCATCTAATGACCGTGGTACCTCTACTACCTTCGCCTCGGCGGTGCTACTAATATTGAGGACTGGCAGTACATTGCGGAGTGCTTCAATGCGGATTCCAGGATTTTCTGTTTCATTGCTTTTTTGAGATCTGGGTGCGTTGTGATCAAGTACGACCTCTTTTTTTCACCTCAGGCTTGCATTGATTTTATTGTTTCCTCATAGTTTATTGCTGTTTGCAATAAAGATGGCGACGCGACCTTTTTGGGCCGAAATCAAAAATTTGAGAACCCGTTACTGTGCGCCCTATAAGTTTGTCAGTTTCGGTCCTACAAACACAATTGTAAGTGATTTGGAAAGGTACGATATAGGGCTACCAGAATATGTAAAAATGTAGAGAAATAATGATGATTTTTGGAATAGGAAATTTGAGCCTGGGTACCCTGTTTGAGTATGGTGCATAAGTTCGTCAATTCAGGTCATATAAGCTTCATTGTAGGTGATTTGGAAAGGTGTAATGTAGGGCTACCAGAATATAAAATAAATTTGAACAATATCCATGAATATTTGACTCAGGGAGTGATGAGCCCAGGTACCCTGTTTCCCTCAATTTTTACCACATAGCATGGCAAGGAGGGTTGCTATGAGCCCTTTGTTTCATGTATAATG
>Ga0307517_10014279_pt1 | contig 10684 bp, 19 predicted proteins | sample 23_EM_MG_FD_194515 | JGI IMG/M metagenome (GOLD analysis project Ga0307517, IMG submission 194515) | Populus trichocarpa ectomycorrhiza microbial communities from riparian zone in the Pacific Northwest, United States - 23_EM | ecosystem: Host-associated > Plants > Roots > Unclassified | place...
CGTCGTTGACAATTGATTCCGGATACGCGCTTGGGTGGTCAGGACCGCCCGTGGTAGACAGGGGCCGATCACGTGGCCTCCACGTCCATCTCGGGCTCGGCCCACTCGAAACAAAACCAGGCTCGTAGCTGTGAACTCACCCAACTCTTGGTCTACAACGGACCCATTCCATCCCCTGCAGCAACGGAACGAAAGATGCGTTTTGTTCGCTGGTTCGCGCCTGGGTGGGTGGCCCTTCCGTGGGTGCTGTTTATTGCAGCTCTGGTCAACGCTCGGCGTCCCCCGCCATTCCCTCGATCATTCCCAGAACTATCTTTAGAGGAGGTTTCGTCGTTGGTCAAGTTCAAGGATCCCCTAAAGAACCTCGACCCGAATGACCCGAACTCTCATCTGTCCAACATCCTTATACCCAGACCTCGTGAGTGCGTTTGATGTCTGGAGCCTGCCGCGAGCATGATAAACCACGTCACCTTCGAAACAGCGGACACCGTGAACCACACCCAAGTCCGGAATTATATCGTTAAAACACTGAAGAACCTCAAATGGCATGTAGAAGAGGACACCTTCACGGACCGGACTCCGTACGGAGTCAAGACATTCACAAACGTCATCGCGACGAAGGATCCGGAGGCATCACGGCGGGTCATCGTCGGCGCACACTTTGACAGTAAATTCTTCCCGTCATACCCCGAGAACCAGGTGCGAGTAGAATGTGTTCTATGATATCAAGGAGCTTGGAGCGCTGAAAACGCGACAGTTCGTCGGCGCTACCGACTCCGCGATGTCCTGTGCGCTGATGCTCGATCTCGCCGAAGCCTTAGACCCGCTCCTGAACAGCCGTTTTGAGCGTCTCGAGAGCGGTCTCGAAGATGACGAGGACGTTTCAGAGACAACTCTTCAACTTGTTTTCTTCGACGGCGAAGAAGCTTTCAGAGATTGGACGGAAACAGATTCGATATATGGCGCAAGGTTAACATTCCTTTCTCTACGATGCGTCGACGTCCGGCGACTTATCAGCCCGCGTCAAGGCATCTAGCAGAGAAGTGGTCCACGAGCTACATAAGCCCACACTCAAAACGTCGCCTACTCCGTGATCCCTCTCCGACCGAGCTCTCGACGATCGAGCACCTCATCCTCCTCGATCTCCTCGGCGCACAACACCCATCGATACGATCGTACTTCCCCGAGACCGGGTGGCTTTTTGACGAGCTGCTTGCCGCAGAGACGAATCTCGGCAAGGGAGGGCACCTGACTGGACCCGCATTGGCTGCGGATAGGTACTACTCATTCTTCAGAAAGCGGACTGGTTACGAGACCGCCTACGGTTACATCGGAGACGACCACCTCCCATTCCTCACGAGGGGTGTGAGTGTCCTCCATATAATCAGCGACCCATTTCCGAGGGTATGGCATAAGCTTTCGGTGGGTCGATAACAGTGGGGCTTCTCTGATCCTTCGCTGATCCCGCCGGTCTCACAGGATGACGCCACTGCCCTCGACTCTTCAACAATGCGACAGTGGAATCTCATCATGAGAGTGTTTCTGGCGGGCTACCTAAATCTGATACCGGAGCCAACACCTCACGTAGAGAGATCACACGAAGAGCTTGTGAGGAGTGCGTTATGATTACAGTGTGTGTTTCTGATGGTTGAGATAGTAGGGTTTCATTTGTATTCAATTGTATTCTTACCCTGAAGCACATGTCATGGAATACATATACCTCGTTAATGTTCTGCCTTAGTTGACAAGATCGAGATGTGTGGATACAGTCATCGCGGCACGAACGACGGTCTGGTGTGTAGGAAGGCCGCCTCAAACACTCGGGGCCGTGGCGAGGGCGGCTGCGATGGCTTAGATGCTGATCGGCGCCAATCGGAAGTGAGACTCGCGATCACGCGTTTGCACGCGTCGATAATTTCGGGCTCAACCACCGAGATCGACATGCCACCACCTTCTCCTCCACCAACTTGGGCATTCTTGAGAGAAAGTCTGCCGCATCTTGAACTTCTCACCCTTGCTCCACACAGCTAATCAACCATTTACTTAGAATCCCACAGCACCAAAGGCTCATCACCTCCAGCATCAGAAGAGGTTGATCAGTTGCGTGCCACTGGATCCCCCACTTCCCCCCATCTCAGCTCCACAACTGCACGGGCCATCATGAGTAATCCTCCACTCAAGAAGCGACCCATTTCAACCTCCACTTCAAAACACCCCATTGCCACTCCAACCACCTCTGGCAGTGAACGTCGACCACTATTCCTACCTGAATCAGATGGAGAGCAGCTTCCCAGCACATCAACAAGGACCCCTCTGTTCCTGCCAGAGGAAGGAGAGGAGGAGAGGCCAAGGAGGAAAAAAAGGAGAATCAGTTCTAAGGCTACACAATCTAAGACATTAGATGATCTGTGGCAGCAAAGGCAGGTCAGTGGAATATCCTTTATTCCCTGATACTGGTATCCATCCTCATCTTACCCATAATGGAGGCACCATCACACAATCAGCAAAATTCAAGCCCATCTCCTCCTGGATTGTCCAATGCAGAGCCAATGCCTTCTCCCCTCTCCCAGAGACACAAAAAACGAATCTTGCATAGTAGGCTGGGTAGAAAACCTGGTATGTCTTTATTTACTCTGTTGCATTTACAACCTGGTCAAGGTGCACCACACAGCACCATTGTCAAAAGGACAAAACCCAGCCCAGGGGTCATCTTCAATGTCTAGCCATCACATCCCTGTTCCAAAGGAGGTCATTGAGATCTCAGACTCAGATGAGCCTGATTCATCCAGGTTTACTGGGGTGGATCAGGCTCTGCCCAAACCTCCTGCCTCAATGACAACTGGCCCTGAAGTCATTGAGATCATGTCCAGTGATGCAGAAGATGAACCCCAATCTCCCCAATCTCCTCTTGCTCAAATGCCACCAAACAGGTTGAGGCAATCCACTCATATGAGGGAAAGCCCAGATCTTCCAGATCTGACCCCCATTCCCCCACAAGGTGTATTCCCCCTGCCCTCCCAACTTCCTGAAGTATCTTCCCCTCATGAGGTAGAGAGCATGATGGAGATTGATGATCCAGTCCATCATTCACCACCACTCCCTCCCCCAGCCTCCTCTTCTCTTCCAGTCCCTCATATTGACCCTACTGTTGATGCAATTGAGAGAACTCTCTCAAATGTGACAGTCTCACCCTCTTCTCCCCATCCTCCATATCCTCCCCATGCTTTTGAGCCTGTTGAAGACTCTGAGCCTGAGGAAGGACCACCAACAGAGGACACCCATGACACAGATGCTCCTCAGACCACACCAATACCTTCAGGGGAGGATATCATTGATCAGAGCACTGGATCAGATGATGACTTTCATCCCCCTCCCGCCCCCTCATCCAGCTCTCCTTCTCACCACATACCACTTTCTGGGCACCCTACCCCCACTGTGAGACATCTCCTCTATGGTGGGCCTAATGGCATCTTCAGGGATGCTAATGCTTCTATTGTGCAGTATATGCAAACATCACCACCCCAAAATCCCACCCTAAACCCCCCAACTTCACTCCTGAATACCCATCCAGATGGGGAGGCAGAGATTCAACCACCTTCCCCTATTGATGCTCCTCCTCCTCATGTGCCCAATCTACCATATGGACCAATGACCACACAGGTGAATGACACTTTTCTTCTATTCTTAACCACCATCTAACACTCTTCAGTTGCCCACAGTCCCTGACACAATTGACCTGACTGTAGACTCTGATGTGGATGACAGCCACATACCAAGTATTGATCACCCCACTACCCTGAGGGCCAACATCCTCAGAGGGTTCTTCAACCGGTCCCAAACAAGGTCACCTGCAAAGCCTAGGCCAGCATCCTCTTCTCTGCAACAACCCCCTCAGGAGCATTCCCCCTTTCTAGACATGATCCGCTCACAGAGAGGCTTTCCCACAACAGCACCACCAACCAAAGATATGGAGGCTCAAGTAGAGGAGGAGGTTGGGGAAGCAGAAGATGATATTGTGTCAAGCAAAACCCCAGAGTCATCTATGGCAGATGCTGAAGTGAGTTTCTTCCTCTATCCTCATTTTTCTGACAACCTACTTATTTATTTATTCAAGACCCAGCCACATTGCATCACCCTGGCCAAGCTCATGGGGCAAGATTCTGGAGTACCTGCATCCACATCTTCTGGGATCACCATCAATGACCTTATTCCCTCTCCCACCTACTGTTGCCTTTCTGACCTCCCCACTGGTCTTCTGGACTATCTGAATAACCTCCCTGACACCATCAGGAACTCTCTGGTGTTCAGGCGAATGTTTGAGGCAGCAATTGCTGATAACACAGCCCAGGATGAGCCAGATGCACCCCCAATTGCAGTCATCAATGAAATTGATGATGAACCCACCCCTCCTTGGGAATTCTATTATTCCAACAAGCTGTGGTATCATGAGGATGTCCCTCCTCCTGACTACAACAAGTTAGTTGGATGTGATTGCATTGGGGAGTGTGATCCTGCATCTACTACTTGTGTCTGCTTGAGGCGGCAGGAGAACCTATGGCCTGATGGTGTGCAGTCAGGATTTGGCTTTAGCTATGATGAGGATGGGGCTCTGAAGAACTGGGATGAGACAATTGTGGAATGCAATGACCTTTGCCGGTGCACAAGCAAGTGCAGGAATCGGGTGAGTACTTAAAAAAATTGTGTTGGCTTTTTATATGCTGAAATATGTTCAGGTGGTGCAAAAGGGACGGAAGGTAAGGGTCAATATTGTGAAGACAGAAGAAAAGGGCTGGGGTAAACAGCGATCATACTCTTTTCAAGCAGCTTGCTGATCCCAGATATAGGCATATTTGCAGGGGAGGGGATAGAGGCTGGGACGTTCATTGGGATATATTCTGGGGAATTGACCACAGAGGCCATCGGAGAATCTCGAAAGTATGTGTTTAAAGAACCCTATCAGGTACCTTCACTGATGACAAGTCATGCCCAGGCTATACGACGAATACGGCAGAACGTATCTCTTTGACCTGCGAGGGAACAACTATGTGGTGGATGCCTTCCACATAGGAAATGTGCGTAGTTCAGCCCTCTTTCATACTCATCACTGACGAGATTATTCCCAGTTCACTCGGTTCTTGGTTTGTATTTCCTAATGATTTCTCTCTCTCCCAAGTGTTGACCCCTGTGCAGAATCACAGTTGTGCGCCGAACTGTTGGATAAAGAATGTTGTCATCAACGAGCACACAAAGAGGAAGTCCATTCTCGCCCTTTTTACGCTCGAACCAGTCGAGGAGAACCAGGAGTTGCATTTTTCATACTTTGGAAGTCTGGACGGCGTACGCATTCACATCCTGATTATCCCTCAAGGAATGTCTGACCACCCCATGTGTTACTCAGGCTACGAGGATCGAGGCACGGGAGGATGTCGTGAACGGAAAGTGCTATTGCGGTGCGCCAAAATGCATTGGAACATTGTTCCCAAGAATTATCCGCGACGATCAAGAGAGTGGCGACGAGGGGGGAAACGAAGAAGAGGTTCACGATGACGAACGGCAAAACGAAGGAGGCGAAGAAGCGGGAGGCAAGAGCGATGGAGCGGGAGACAAGGGGCCAGATGTTGACGACGGGGACAACATGCAATTGGACGTTTAGTACACGAAGAGTTTTACTCTGAGGGACGGGTACAACGCCCTCCTTGACATACATGTTACAGATTCCCCCAAATGACCGAGCATTTTCCCGCAACTGAACAGCGTCTACGCAAGATAACTTTCCTCTAAAGACAGGTGATATATTACGATGAACCAAGGGAAGTATCGAACCGGGGAATACAAGAAAAATCGCCGAACCCGAAAAGAGGGGAGGGCCAAGGATGAAAAGAGAAACGAGCATTACAATTACTCTAGACTGGTGCAAATACGTTCGGTCATCTAGAGGGTGGATGAGATGATGAGTGGAGACAGGTGGATGACGGATGCGGCATAGGTGTGGGAATTTAAGTCGTTTTTGGTTAAGGTCGACGAGAGGAGAGCGGTGAATGATCCATATCTATTGGATCCTCATGTCGCGCGTACGGTTCCTCGGTACAGAGTCGTAGTCCTGGTCCAGGGGTTCTTCCTTCTTGACACGGGTAGGTTGCGTGCGGACGGGCTGGGGCGGCTGGGAGAAGTGTTCCTTCAGGCGTTCGTGACCTTGGCGGTATACCTCGTTGCCAACCGTCTTCCCTACCTGCACCAAGGGACCGGCAAGGTTGAGCGAGTATACAACGTAGCTAAGGGTCGTTCGGGTCAGCGTCGGAGGGAAAAGGCGGAGGGGGCGGTGGGCACTTACACAGAGATCAATCCGATGATAAGCGTTGCGAAGTACAACGGGTTGAACAGAATCGCCATAGCCTCGTTCCAACCCAAGACGACCAACACTGCATAAATCCAGTACGGAATCTGTGCGATGCCCGATACAGTACTCCTCTTCGCCTCGACGTAGTACGCATCCGCATCCCTACGGAATCGATTCGAGATATCCAGAGCCTTTGTCTCCGAGAAGATCGTAAGCGTGGACTCAAAGTCGAATTCATCCGTCTCGCCAGTAAGGTCTGACGCTTCCGAGGGCAGTGAGTACTCGAGCGAGGTATCCACGGGTTTGATTTTGGAATATATTGGGATCAGGACAAGAGTCTATCGAAGCAAGGGATTAGCGGTAGTTTCGACAAGGGTAACACCGTCAAGGGGAAATCCTACGTTGTCTTTCGCAACCTTGAACGCGCCGTCGATATCATCGTCCGGTCGCCAAACCCGTGGAATACCGGCTTCGTCGTAACGGAACCTCTCCTCGAAGTGCGCTCTGAGCTTGCTAATGATAGCGGCATCAGCAATCTGCTCGTCGATCTTCGCGCGGAGTGCCTGCCACGCGCGGCGGCGTAGGGTTGCCAAAGAGTGCATATTTTCGTCATCCGTGCAGTTGAAACCTGTGAAGGAGTCAATACCGTTGGCACGTGTGGGGAACACAAGAGCTCACTCTTTGCCTTTGTGAGGTAGGCCGCTTCCGACCTGGAAAGGGTCTTATGGAAGGCAGTCAGAACCTTGTCCCACAGATCTGGGGTAGGTTTTGTCAGAGCAATCTCCACGGGCTCGGAGATGGACCGCTTGAAGTTCCTCTGTGACAGAAGGTTAGAGGGTTGACATGACGTCCAAGTATGAAGGGGGACCTACCTCGATAACATTGACCATCTTCTTCGTCTCATCCTTCCTGCACTGATCGGCCACCAACTGGATCTCCTCCTGGAATGACGAATACTCTTCGTCGTAACTCCAGCCGACACCTTCGATTAATAGCTCTTTGGCACCAGTCACGAACAACTCCTCAAACTTCGACCGACCACCGCTGACGATTTCGGCAAAGTTGTAACCCTCGCCACGCATGCCGTCCAGCATCTCCCGCTTGAATGAAACCAAGCACGACTTGTGCAAGTTCTTGAGTTGACCGAGGAAGAGAGGGGTGAGAGTCGATTCCATGATACCGACGAGGTCGGAACGCTTCCGCTGGTAAACGCCCTTATGGTAACGAGAAGCGTTCTGGTCATAGCGGGCTAGGTGACTATCAGCCTCGGTCGAGAACCGAACAAAAGTGAGAATTACTCAAGGATGTTGTCCACCAACTCCGCATCATCTTGCCCAAGCCCTCAACGATGCGGCCAGACTCGACGGGTTTTCGTTGCGACTTTGACTGTTCGTTGAAATCCGCTAAGGCTTGAGCAGAGATCTCATCGCATCGGAACTGGGCCAGGAGTTCTTGTTGTGTAGGCAGATCGAGGTCCTTGTTCGATTGCACTTGTTCCTGTGAGATAACGTCAGCGATGGACCACCCCAAACCACTGCAAACACATACCCAGACACCTTCCATGTAAAATGCAACACCGTCGGCGGGGATGCGTTTGTGATAAGCGGGTTTAAAAACATGATCTTCCCGAGCCTTGTCCGCAAAGCGACCACGCAGCCGATTGACATCGGCCTCAAATGCATCAGGCTTGAGAAGTTTGTGGGAGAGTGTCGTGAACGAGAGATCGAAGTAATCTTTCAATCGGCGATCCCTGAGTTCCGTCGGTTTTGAAATGCTGTCCCAAATTCTCTCCATGTCGGAGGTAAGCGTGGTGACGAGGTTCTCCATTGGGGTGGTGCCGAGATGATCACGAATAACGAAAAGTAAGAGGGTCTTCTGGTGCGTCCTGAAGATATTCGTTAACACAAGGGTAAGGAGACGTGAGAGTTGGGACACACCCGTCTGCAGCGGGCTTGCCAAACAGCCCCAGATTAACCTCAAACACCGTCTTAAGCAGGCCCATGTTCGCGCCCTGATACAGACCAACTTGATGTTCCCACAAGTTGACAATGAGCACCTCTGAGGAGGCGAGGGAGAAGAGGGCCGACTTTCGCTCAAAATCCTAAGTCGATCGTGGGGTGAATTAACGAGAACACGAAGAACCACCGCTACGGTACCTGATCTTCACCACGTTCCCTACCGTCAGTTCCCTCGACATCCATAACCAATACGTTCATGTTCTTCCCCCTGCACATCCAAATGCCTGTAGCACGTCACCAGATACGGGTGTGAATCGAGAGTCACAATAGCAGAGTGGTCAGCCAACGAATGAAACAAACAAGCGGCCAGATAATAGCGAAACCACCACCCACCCTTGGTAGTCTGCTGCCTCCTCGTCTCGTTCATGACGTCAAAGTCTGTGCCGAATAATCGGTTCAGTAGTGTACCTATCCCAATGCACCTTGTCAGCCAACCGAGCCTCCATCGAAAATGCTGTAGTGCGGGAGTTACTTTTTCCGGTAGACTGTGAGCCGAAGACGGCGACCAGGTTATAGTTGAATCCAGCATCGCCCAAGCCCCAAGTCGAAATCTGTTTCGTGAGGTCTTGCCTACAAGAGAGCCACAGATTCAGTCATCGATGCACACGAGCCAAACGACGAAAGTGATGTAAAGACTGACGTGAACTTCTTCTGGTCGTCTACGACCTGTATCCGTTCGTAGCTCGGGGTGCCATTTGGCAGGAATTTGTCTTGCGCCATGGGAGTGCGTTCGTCGTCTTCAGTGCCGTGGTGGTCGAGAGACAAGGTGTGCGCGTGCTTGTGGGACGGGTGACGGGACAAGGGTACGTGGTCTTATACCTCGGAAGGAGAAGGCAGTTTGTGGAGATTAACGGTCAAAGGGTGTGCTTGATTACTAAGCAATCACTATAATACCGACATTATTCGAACATCTCGAGGTGTAAGGGTGTATTTACAAAGTATCCCAGAACTGCAACTGTACAAGTCTTCAAACGCGGGCAACAGAAAGGCGAAAAAACATCAGCGACGAAAGCGAAAAGAAGAGAAAATGATGAGAATCTACTGTGAATTAGTGGGGGCCCAGTAAGCTTGCAGCTTGCCACGGTGGAGGCTGGAATCCTGTGCAGCGGCGACTTGGTAACGAACGCGGAACGATAGAGTTTGCAACGCGGCTTTAGCCCTGGAGCGGTCGAGGTGTGCCGCGCGCGTGTCAACTGAATGGAAACACATCACATAAAATGAAAGTCAGCGTGCAAAGCCCGTGTTGCAGGGTCATACAATGGATCCTCACCAATCTTGGCATGCAAATTGGCCAATTGTACGCTGACTGCGTTCAGGTCGCTAGCGCCCGCTCGCATTTCTCGCTCTATCTGCCGCGTGATGTCCGTCAAGGCCACACTGAGGAGTGTCACCTTGTTGGTGACGTTTTCAAAGTCCGTTTCCTCAGACCCTTGGGTGGCCATCAGCCCCCCTTGCGGAAACTCCAGGTACCCCCGTATCTTTGACGCAGGGACGAGTGTATTCAGATCCTGATTAGATATCAGTGTCAAGTCTCGCCTCTGATGTAAAAGTGAGCTCACCTCGGGAATGACCGTACCCTCGACAATGAGGGCCGTCGATAGCCAGCGCGAGATGCGTCGAATCGTAGGAGATCCATTACCCAATGCTACCACGAGAGCGGCCTTATTCGATGTCGACAAATCCGATGCAAGTTTCAGAAGAGACATGCATACGAAACGCTCCTATACGAAACATCAGGCATGAGACGGGAGTGATGTCATGGGCCAGCTCACCATCTGGGGCGGTACACTGCGTTCAGCCAACGTGTCGATGGCTGATGTAACCAGCCGCTTCGATGATGGGGCGAGGGTCCTATCTAGTGCGACGAGACATAGCAGAGTGATCATCCCAGAGGCATCGTCGAACGTCATGCTACTACGAGACGAGACTCAATCGAAACAGAAAAGAGACCGCAAGGGGTTTCACTTACTGCGACAACCTCTCAACGAGGGTCAACCACTCGCCCAGCGACAACCCCTGTTCTGCCCTTGTGCGGTGCGCATCGGAGGATTTGACGTCGAAACCAGCAGTCGTCAACACATCTGGCTTCGCTCCAAACGTCACAAGCGTCGATACAAAGATAGCAAGGGGCAACGGGTGATCGAAGTGCAGCATGGACAAGGCGTGATACGCTGCCTCTTGCATCGCTTCATCACTTGAGGTGAAGGCTACAAAGGTGAAAGGGTGAATGCTTGGGTATTGTGAATCAAAAAATCGTGATAGCCACCTTGCTCGAGCAACCACCGTAGACATGACCCACGATTTGAGGGTTTGATCCGCTTAAGCAACC
>Ga0307517_10014280_pt1 | contig 10683 bp, 5 predicted proteins | sample 23_EM_MG_FD_194515 | JGI IMG/M metagenome (GOLD analysis project Ga0307517, IMG submission 194515) | Populus trichocarpa ectomycorrhiza microbial communities from riparian zone in the Pacific Northwest, United States - 23_EM | ecosystem: Host-associated > Plants > Roots > Unclassified | place...
AACTATCCGGCGACGCAGGCGACGGCTCTTCTTCTTACCTCGTCAATACCGCCGGCACAGGTATAGCTTTTACTATTTCTCTTAAACCCAAGGATGCATCTCTTAAGGATGTAGTGGTCAATAAAGGGTATTATACGGAGAAAAAGGCATTGTCAACGGGTAATGTGTCAACGGTGATGGGGGAAGATATCCGGAAGCAGCCTGTCGATAACCCTTTAATGGCACTTGAAGGCCGGGTACCCGGTCTGGTGGTATCACAGCTTAGCGGCATCCCGGGATCTGATATGAATGTCCGTATACGCGGACAAAATTCCCTGTCGCAGGGCAGCTCGCCTCTTTATATCATCGACGGCGTGCCTTTCGGGCAATTGCCTTTACCGACAGATCTCGGTAGCCAGATCTTACCGCAAGGAGCTACCAGTCCTTTTGCAAGCATTAATCCCTCCGATATAGAAAGTATAGAAGTATTGAAGGACGCGGATGCTACTGCCATTTACGGTTCCAGGGGCTCCAACGGTGTTATCCTGATCACCACCCGCAAAGGAAAGGCCGGAAACACCAAACTGGACATAAATGCCTACACCGGATCCGGAGCCGTGACCCGTAAACCCAGGCTCATGAATACCAGGGAATATGTTGCCATGCGCCTGGAAGCTTTAAAAAATGACGGGATCACTCCTACCAATGCCAATGCAGCCGATCTGAAACTTTGGGATACCACAAGGCAGACAGACTGGGTGGATTATTTTATGGGAGGGCATTCGAACATCAGCGATGCGCAGGTGCGTCTCAGCGGCGGAAGCGCTTCCACACAGTTTTCGCTTGGCGGTGGTTTTCATAGTGTGAACACGATGTTCCCGTACAGCAAACCTGATAATCGCGGGTCCGTGAACTTCAGTGCGGATCATCATTCCGCCAATAACAGGTTTACGGCCAGCATCAGCACGATGTACAGCATTAATAAGAACAACCTGCCTTCCAGGGACCTTTCCAGGAGCATATACCAGGCGCCCAATACCCCTGCTTTGTTCGACTCCCTGGGCAGGCTTGCCTGGAGCGGGAATGGAGGTGCTTTTACGAATCCCATTGGCTATGCATTGCAGAAGTATTCGGCGCTGACTAAAAACCTGGTCAGCAATGCCGTCTTCCAGTATAAATTGATCGATGGGCTCAATCTGAAAGCCAGTCTTGGTTACACCGACATGCAATTCAATGAGACGCTGCTGGTGCCCAAAACATCGCTGAATCCCGCGAACGCCTCCTCTGTGAGCAATTCGACATTCGGCAATTATTCTACCGGGAACTGGATCATAGAACCGCAGGCAGAATATAACCGGCAGATCGGCAAAGGAAAACTGGATATCCTGGTGGGAGGGACCTGGCAGGAGACCAATGGCAGCGGCTTTGCCATTAAAGCCACCAATTTTATCAACGACAATTTGTTGAATGATCCTACTTCGGCCGCCAGTGTGGCAGTAGACCCTTATTACCAGGGCGGCAAAATACTTTATCATTATGAGGCCGTGTTCGGAAGGATCAATTACAATTTCGACAATAAATACCTGATTAACCTCACGGGCCGCAGAGACGGCTCATCCAGGTTCGGACCGGGAAAACAATTCGCTAACTTCGGGGCAGTAGGCGCGGCCTGGATATTTACAGAAGAGACCTTTGCCCGCAGATCAATGCCTTTCCTGAGTTTCGGTAAGCTAAGGGCCAGTTATGGCGCCACCGGCAACGACCAGATAGGAGACTACCAGTATCTGGATAGCTGGGGGCCTTCCGGAAGCTATCCCTACCAGTCCGTCAACAGCATCGCCCCTTTGAGATTGTATAATTCCAATTACGCCTGGGAGATCAACCATAAAATGGAATTCGCGCTGGAGCTCGGTTTTGCCAAAGACCGTATCGTATTGACCAGTGCGTTTTTCCGTAACAGGACTGGCAATCAACTGGTCAATTATACATTGGCCGACCAGACAGGATTCAGCTCTGTTCTTGAGAATTTCCCTGCAGTGGTGCAAAACACCGGGCTGGAATTTGATCTGAGAACCGTCAATATTAAGGGCCGGGCCCTTTCCTGGAAGACTTCCTTTAACCTTACCATAGCCCGGAATAAACTGGTCTCCTTCCCCGGTCTGGATTCTTCCAGTTATTTGTATTCTTACTCCATCGGCAAGCCCATTACCTCGTATAAATTGCTGCACAGTACGGGAGTTGATCCCACCACTGGCGTTTATACCTTTAGCGGAAAGGGTTTATACCCTCAGGATGCTATATCCACTTTTGATTATTCACCGAAATTCTACGGCGGTATTAGCAATAATTTCCGCTATAAGGGCCTCGGGCTGGATTTCCTGTTCCAGTTCGTTAGCCAGCAAGGGATTTTCTCCTCCGCGATACAGCAGACTCCGGGGGTTGCAAGGTTTAATCAGCCCGTCATGCTCCTTGACCGCTGGCAAAAACCTGGCGATCATGCCACCTATCAACGATATACCACCGGTGCGTATTCACTCAGTAATCTATATTACACCGGAATTTCCGATGGCGGGGTGGCCGATGATTCTTATATACGGCTGAAGAATGTATCTCTTTCTTATACGCTGCCGGGTACATGGACCAGGCAAATGAAAATAGCTTCTCTGCGGATCTACCTTCAGGGACAGAACCTCTTGACATTCACGGGCAGCAAATACAGGAATTACGACCCGGAAAATAATACCGTCATAGGTTATCTGCCGCCGTTAAAGGTTATCACGGGCGGCTTACAATTCACTTTTTAATTTTTATTTTATGCAAGGACGCTATATATTATTTTTTACCGCCGCCACCTTCTTCCTTTCTTCCTGTAAAAAGTTTGTGCAGGTGGCTCCGCCTGATTATCAGTTAAGCAGCGATCTCGTCTTTTCTTCGGACGCAGCAGCCACTTCGGCCGTTGTTAGTATCTATAGCCTGATGATGACCTCCAGTATAGGAGATATGACGCCTTTCAGCGGTTATATGACGGTTTTAGAAGGGCTTTATGCGGATGAATTGACCAATGCAGATGGCAGCGGTTACTATTCTTCCTTTGAGGGTAATACGGTGGCTCCGACTGACAACTGGGTTAGCAACACATGGCAGAATATCTATAGCCTGCTCTACCAGACGAATAGTTGCCTGGAAGGCCTGAATAAGGCAACAGGACTTACGCCCTCACTAAAGCGACAGCTGACAGGAGAGTCCGAATTCATAAGGGCCTATTGTTTTTTCTACCTGGTCAACTATTTCGGCGATGTACCCCTTGTCACTACGACGGATTATACGGCGAATGCTACCATGCCGCGTACACCGCGCGCGACCGTGTATCAGCAGATGATCCGGGACCTGAAGGATGCGTTGCTGCTTCTGCAGGAAAACTATCCTACCAGCGGGCGGGTAAGGCCGAATAAATGGGCGGCGACGGCTTTATTGGCAAGAGTTTACCTGTATGCCGGGGATTGGACCAATGCGCAGGCCATGGCGTCGGAAGTCATAGGGTCCGGTACTTACCTGCCCTTACCGGCTCCCGGCGCTGCCTTCCTTATCGATAACAAAGAGGCTATCTGGCAATTAATGCCCGGCGCTCCGAACCTCGATACCTACGACGGACAGATCTTTATTCCCGCTTCTCCCAGCGTTATTCCTCCTTACGCGCTTACGGCCGGCCTGCTGTCTGCTTTTGAACCCGCCGACCTGAGATTGAATAATTGGGTGGCATCGCAGACCTATGGTGGAACATCCTATTATTACCCTTTTAAGTATAAAGTGAACGGCAGCGCCGTGCCATCGGAATATTCCATACAGTTGAGGTTGTCGGAGCAATACCTGATACGGGCGGAAGCCCTGGCTCATCAGAACAATATACCGGATGCCGTGGCAGATCTCAATGTGATCCGGTCGCGCGCGGGCCTGCCCGCCCTTGCCGGCAACCTCACACAGCCTGCCTGCCTGCTGGCGGTAGAACAGGAAAGAAGGATAGAGCTCTTCGCCGAAATGGGCCACCGGTTTCTTGATCTGAAACGCACCGGCCGTGCAGATGCTGTATTAAGCAGCGAAAAACCGGACTGGCATAGTAAAGACACTTTGTTGCCTATACCTACGGACCAGTTGAAAGCCAACCCATTTCTTACACAAAATCCAGGTTACTTAAACTAATTTGATATGAATAATAGTAAACGCCTGACCAGGTCCAGGCGCCTGCTGCGATATACGCATCTTTTATTGGTTGCCCTGACCTTCGCCGGTGGTATAGAACAGGTGACCGCACAGCCATCCGTCACATCATTAACGGTAGGCGACACAGTGCCCGATATTTTGATGGGAAGGATGGTGCGTTATAAGACTCCCACGGTCAGGTTCGGAGATTTCAGGGGCAAAATGCTCATTCTCGACTTCTGGGCCACCTGGTGCATGCCCTGTGTAGCTTTTATGCCTAAGGCCCAGCTGCTGCAAAAGGAATTTGAAGACAGGCTCAGGATCATACCTGTAAACAGCTATGGCAGTAAGACGGAAGAGACGGCAGAGGACATTAAAAAGTTTTTTTCAAAAAGGAAAGATCTTACATTCCCTTCCATCGTCGAAGACACTTTATTAAGGAAACTATTCCCTTTCCTGGGTATCCCGCATGAAGTATGGATCGACAGGAACGGCGTTGTCATTGCCGTCACGGGCCATGAGGATGTTACAGAAGCGAATATCCGGGCGGCGCTGGAAGGGAGGGAAATGGATCTCGTATCCAAAGATAAAGATAAGACGGACGCCCCCGGCTTGCTGGCCCGTAAAACAGGCTCGGCGCCCTTGCCTGTCGGCAGCGGGGCACAGAATAATTTTATTTCCCGTTCTATTCTCACGCACTATAAGGAAGGGGCGAGCGCCATTGGGGTACAAGCCGGCGGCATCGATAGATCCACTTTTCCCGGGAAAATACGGCTCTATGCGAGGAATCTACCGGCACGTCAATTGTACCTGATGGCCTGCAGCAATGAGCTCAGGAAAACCTATTTCCCCTATAAGAGCATTCTTCCGGAATTGCAGGACCCTGCGCCATTCAGTGACTTTACGGATCAGCGTAATCTTTATTGCTATGAGCTGATCCTTCCCCTGGCCGACTCCAATAAGCTTCATTCCCTGATGCAGGCAGACCTCGACCGATACCTGCATTTTACCTCTGCGATGGAGAACAGGAAGGTGGAATGCCTGTTGTTGGTGCGTATCCCGGGTAAGGATAAATTGAAAACAAAAGGAGTATATCTGGATCCGGAGGTTCAACGATTACAGGCTTTCGAGCAGAATACTTTTATTCTGAGCAATCAGCCTGTTGCCGACCTGCTGCGTACGCTTAACAGCTATATCGGCAAAATGTATGTAGTTGATGACACCCACTATACCGGGAACGTCGATATGGAAATACCAGCTGGATCTTTATCCGGTTGGGAGCTTTCGCCCGATGGCGGCCTGAAAGAAGACTGTCCGATGGCAAAAGGGCTGGCCCGATATGGACTTCGCCTGGTAAAGGGCGAGCGACAAATGGACTATCTGGTTGTGCGGCCGGTAGTTGCGGAGGGTCCTTCTTCGGCAAACAATAAGGCTTTTGAACTGAAAGGCCACATAGCCGGGCTCACCAGTCCGGAAATAATGCTGCAGTACGAGGCGGCAGGGGAGATGATCACAGATACGGCAAAGGTGATGAATGGCGCCTTCACATTTACCGGAAAGCTGGACGGCCCCGTTTTTTCGGAGTTATGGACCGCTGACCAATCGTTTGCACAGGATCAGATCATAGAGAATGCAAAAATGACCATGGTTAAAAACGATCCTGCCGCAGAGCTTGTCTTTTCCGGTGCGACCAGAAAAGAGGATAATAGGACATTTGCCAGTTCCTTATGGCCGATCCAACAACAGATAACGGCCCGGCAGAAGAGTATCATGACGCTGATGAGGAAGGATTCGGTCACTGGTCTCCCACGACCTGACGAGGCGCTCTCGAAACCCATATGGGCAGAGATTGCTGCCCTGACCGAAAAGCTAAGAAGTGAGTTGGAAGTTTTCATCCGGCTTCATCCTGGCAGTGGTGTAAGCCTTTATTACCTGCAAAGAATATCGGGAAGGGTGACGACCGCTGAACTGCAGTCATTATATAATAATCTCGATACTGGCCTCCGGGAGTCGACCCCCGGCAAGCAGATGTCTGCTGACATCGGGTTGCGCCGGAAGACAGATATCGGCGCCACGGCCATGAACTTCAGCCAGAAGAACGAAAAAGGGGAAGACATCAGCCTGGCATCCTTCAGGGGCAAATATGTACTGCTGGAATTTTGGGCGAGCTGGTGCCATCCCTGCCGGGCGGAGAACCCCAACGTGACCAGGGCCTATGCTAAGTACGGCCACAAAGGCTTTACTGTCCTGAGTGTGTCGCTGGATTCCGATGCGGAAAAATGGAAAGACGCCATTACAAAGGATCAGCTGCCATGGACCCAACTCTCCGACCTGAAAGGGTCGGATAACGCAGTTGCGGTGCAATACGGTATTGTTGGTATCCCGTTCAATTTTTTGCTGGACCCGAATGGCGTCATAATAGCGAAGAATCTGCGGGGCGGGAAGTTGGATGAAAAGCTCGCGGAAGTGCTGGGACAATGATCCAAAGACGATTTTGCAATGTATCCGGCCATCACAAAGGCTAACAACGTTCCCGTGCCGCTTTCCGGAATAACAAAGCCGATCCGGCAAACAGCAGGGCGAAGGCTATGTGGAGACCGAACAATGCCATCACGCCGGCCGCAGCCGCAGGCGTTCCGATGATCAACGCAATCGAAGGCACCAGCACCATCGCGAACGCCGTTGCAAACAACGCCTGTGACATGCCCCGCGGCTCTAAATGCGCGATGACGGCGCCGGTGGATCCGACAAGGAGCACCCCGAAATACATCATGTTGGCGGGGTCGTCCCCAAGAATGCCGCCAACGGCAACATTCATCCATACGAGAAGGGCCACTGCCACCAGCGCCACACCGACGGCGAACCGGTATGCCTTATTGCTCATCCTTTTCTTCACCACCAATGCGTAGGTGAGGCCGGCGCCGCCCAACAGGAGGACAGAGGCCAAAACATAGGCGCCCGGTCTCCAATGCCAAAGGGCAAGCAGCGCCAGGAGGGTAGGAATAAGCAGGATAAGTCCTATCCGGATCGAGATACGAATAATGGGTTTCATAAATTTTTACTTTTATTTCGTAAAAAGACGTTGAAGTAGAAGACAAAGATATAAAAGTACTTTGTATTTCAAAGTACTTTTATGAAAAAAACCCTCCTTGCACTCATCAGGCCGAAAATCCTATTGATTACCAATATTTTGAATTTTTATCTATCTTTTCGGAAAATAGGGGTCCTCCATGGGTAAAACTTTTTCAAAGGATAGATTGATCGTTGTTTATGGGGTGCTGTTGGCCGTCCTTCTATTATTGCTGAAATGGTTGGAGTTCCGCTTTCTCATCGTAAACCACGCCTTCGAAATATATATCGGCGCCATCGCACTCATCTTTACCAGCCTGGGGGTCTGGCTGGCCATAAAACTGGCAAAGCCGAAAACCCATACGGTCGTCGTCGAAAAGGAGATCTATCTTACCAAACCCACTGAAAATGTTATCCCGGAGGAAGACACCTTATCAAAGATCGGTATCAGCAAGCGCGAATGGGAAGTATTGGCCTTAATGGCGGAAGGCCTCAGCAACCAGGAGATCGCCGGGCGGTTATTCGTGTCGCTGAATACCGTCAAGACCCACTCCTCCAACTTATTCGAAAAACTAGAGGTCAAAAGAAGGACCCAGGCTATTGAAAAAGGGAAAAGGTTGGGCATCCTTGCCTGATAAACTCATTCTTTTGGGCGAAAACAGGCGCCGGCGATTAAAATCACCCGAAAGTATGAGGCCGGATTCGTTCCGGTCCCCGAATTTTACAACCATCACTCTAAAAAAACTCAACACATGAAAAAGACGGTATTTATTTGTGGTCTAATAGCCGGGCTGGTCAGCACTTCCTTATACATCGGCCTGATGATCATCGGCAAAGCAGGAGATATTGACTTCAAGAACGGGATGATCTACGGATACACGCTGATGATCCTTGCGTTCTCATTTATTTTCGTCGGCACTAAGATCGTCCGGGACAAACACAATGGCGGAGAAATTTCCTTTGGAAAGGCTTTTCGCGTAGGATTATACATAACCCTGATCGCCTCCACCGTGTATGTGGGCGTTTGGCTGCTCGATAACTATATTTTCATTCCCGACTTCGCAGAAAAATATAGCACGCACGTACTGAACGAACTGAAGGCATCCGGCGCCAGCGACGCAGCCATCGCAAAACAAGCTGCCGAAATGGCAAAATTTAGGGAAATGTACAAGAACCCCTTCTTCGTTATCGTGATGACCTACATTGAGATCCTGCCGGTAGGCATTCTCGTTTCGCTCATCAGCGCATGGGTATTGAAAAAGAAAAGGAAACCAGGATTTTCGACTGCTGTATAATCATGGAAAAGGCGCCCGATCAGGCGCCTTTTTTATTAATATCGACATACAATCCGGGATCACGCTATGTCAAACCTGTCCAGGTTCATCACCTTAGTCCAGGCTGCTACAAAATCTTTCACGAATTTTCCCTGGGCATCTGCGCTTCCGTATACTTCGGCAATAGCTCTCAGTTCTGAGTTGGAGCCAAACACAAGGTCTGCACGGGTGGTCGTCCATTTTGCTGCACCGGTGATACGGTCGCTGCCTTCATAGATCTCCCTGTCTGCGGATGCCGCTTTCCAGGCAGTCCCCATGTCAAGCAGGTTTACAAAATAATCGTTGCTGAGCAGACCCGGACGGGAGGTGAGAACACCATGTTTGGAGCCATCAAAGTTGGTGTTCAATACGCGCATACCACCCACCAATACGGTTAGCTCGGGGGCTGTTAGGGTCAGCAACTGAGCCTTATCTATCAGCAAAGCTTCGGTAGACGCGGGGAATTTTGATTTTCGATAGTTACGGAAACCGTCCGCAATGGGCTCCAGGTAACCGACTGATTCGACATCGGTTTGTTCCTGTGAAGCATCCATACGGCCAGGCGTAAAAGGAACGGTGATCGTTTGTCCGGCATCTTTCGCTGCTTTTTCAACGCCTGCGCCACCGGCCAGTACGATCAGATCCGCCAGCGAAACTTTTTCACCGGTGGACTGCGCGCCGTTAAATTCTTTTTGAATGCGCTCCAACACATCCAGTGTTTTCTGCAACTGCGCCGGATTGTTGACCCGCCAGTATTTTTGGGGAGCCAGGCGGATGCGGGAGCCGTTGGCGCCGCCGCGCTTATCGGAACCACGGAAGGTGGACGCCGAAGCCCAGGCGGTGGAAACCAGTTCCGTTACGCTCAACCCGGATTGCAGCACTTTTGCCTTCAGGGCTGCGATATCTTTTTCATCGACCAATGCATGGTCAACGGCAGGAATAGGGTCCTGCCAGAGCAACACCTCTTCCGGCACATCCGCGCCCAGGTAGCGGGCACGGGGTCCCATATCGCGGTGCGTTAATTTATACCATGCCCGGGCAAAGGCATCTGCAAAGGCCTCCGGGTTTTCCAAAAAACGCCTGGATATCTTTTCGTAAGCCGGATCGAGCCTCAAAGCAAGGTCGGTAGTAAGCATGGTTGGTTTATGCTTTTTTGCACTATCATAGGCATCAGGTATCATACCGTCGGCATCCTTAGCCACCCACTGCTGGGCCCCGGCCGGGCTCTTGGAAAGCTGCCATTCAAAACCAAACAGGTTCTCGAAAAAATTATTGCTCCATCGAGTGGGCGTCTTCGTCCAGGTTACTTCGAGCCCGCTGGTGATCGTATCAGCGCCTTTACCCGAACCATAAGAGTTGCTCCAGCCCAATCCCTGCATCTCCACATCCACCGCTTCGGGCTCCTTACCCACATGGGTGGCGGGAGCAGCGCCATGGGTCTTGCCAAAGCTGTGCCCGCCCGCTATCAGGGCGACCGTTTCTTCATCATTCATGGCCATGCGGCCGAAAGTATCACGGATGTCCTTAGCGGCGGCGATAGGGTCCGGATTACCGTCAGGGCCTTCCGGATTCACGTAGATCAGACCCATTTGCACCGCGGCCAGCGGTTTTTCCAGGTTGCGGCTATGGACATCACCGTCTGCATCGTCGTCCGACACCAGTACGCCATGATTTTCTTCCACGCCAGGGGAACCATGCGCATAGCGCAGGTCGCCGCCCAGCCAGGTGGTTTCGGAGCCCCAATAGATATCTTCATCCGGCTGCCATACATCCGGGCGTCCGCCGGCAAAGCCAAATGTCTTGAAACCCATGGATTCCAGGGCTACATTACCGGTAAGGATCATCAGGTCCGCCCAGGAGATCTTACGGCCATATTTTTGTTTGATGGGCCACAGTAGTCTGCGGGCTTTATCGAGGCTCACATTGTCGGGCCAGCTGTTAAGGGGGGCAAACCGTTGCTGCCCTGCGCCTGCGCCACCACGGCCATCCCCCACACGATACGTGCCTGCACTATGCCATGCCATACGGATGAACAGGGGACCGTAATGCCCGAAATCTGCCGGCCACCAGTCCTGCGAGTCGGTCATGAGTGCATGAAGGTCCTTTTTCAACGCTTCCAGGTCGA
>Ga0307517_10014281_pt1 | contig 10683 bp, 11 predicted proteins | sample 23_EM_MG_FD_194515 | JGI IMG/M metagenome (GOLD analysis project Ga0307517, IMG submission 194515) | Populus trichocarpa ectomycorrhiza microbial communities from riparian zone in the Pacific Northwest, United States - 23_EM | ecosystem: Host-associated > Plants > Roots > Unclassified | place...
TAGAAGAGCAAGTGAACTGGATTGAAGTGAAGGGAAGGGGGATGAATGCGAATACAACACTCACTCTAACCAACATTACCACTAGCATAAAAAACCCGTTAATGTTAACGATGAAGTTTTGTCCTTCCCCTTCCCCTTCCCCTTCCCCTTCCCCAACACCACCACCTCCGTCTCCCATTTCTTCAATCAGGTCTAGCTGCCGCCGCCGCCGAACAAGGTCCTTGCAACCCAGCATGGTCATACAAGACACATCTACTACCGCCGCCTCCGCCGTGTCTGATGCTGATACTGATACTGATACTGATACTGATACTGATTCACTATCTGTTTCCCGTCGCCTTATTTTGCTTCGTCATGCTAAGAGCTCCTGGGATGACCGTTCACTTCGAGGTCTCTCTCTCTTTCTCTCTCATCCACTATCTACTAATAATAAATATTTATCTGCTCTTAACAATCCCGTTTTTCTTCTTATTGATTTCTTTAGTCTTAAACATAAACCGGCCAGTTAATCTTCTGTTTGCTATATCTATGAATTTCTTCCTAATTGTGTTAATAAAAAAAATAGATCATGACCGGCCACTGAGTAAAAGCGGAGAGCTTGATGCTGCCAAAGTCTCTCAAAAGCTCCAACATTTGGGTTGGATACCTCAACTTATTTTGTCTAGGTGGGTTTCTCATATCTTTCATTTCTCTTCTCCCTCCACCCTAACAACATACTAATACATACTTCAATAATTAATGATATTCATACTCAGTAAAAAATGACTGATGACAGTGATGCATTGCGAACCAAGGAAACACTTAAAATAATGCAGCAACAAGTACCAGACTTTTTGGATGCAGAGGTTCATTTCATTTCAAGTTTCTATTCTGTTGCAGCTATGGATGGTCAGACTGCCGACCATCTTCAGCAAGCTATCTGCAATTACTCAAGGGATGACATTCTTACTGTCATGTGAGTCAATTTCTTTGCTGTTAATACTCCCTTCACTTTCACCCCAAGGATTAATTAACACTTGTGTACTGCCGCATTTTTTTGCTGCCAATTGCCTTGGTTAAAGTTTCTTTCTTCTGTCGGAAGATCAATTTAGTCCTGTTTCTTTCTTCAATTTCAATGCAATTTGTATATTAAATAAGTGTGCTACACTCTCTTGATAACAAGTTGGCAATATGATTTGGAAAAAGTTTCTTCCATTGGTTAGAAGATAAATTCTTTAGTCTTGTTTCTTTGATTTTCTCAATCTTCTAAATGCGATTTGAATGCATTTTGTAATCTATCCTGCCAAGAAACAAATAAAGATGATGATTTTCTTAAACGTCGACGCTGAGGAGTTAATTGACTCATGCCTGGCATATTGAGAATTGGCTATAGAGAAGACAAAAAAAGGAAAGAAAAGAAGAAATGGAGTGTGCTAAGAAATTATGGCTTTAGGCATTTTGATTGAATGCTGTTTGCACCTTAAATCTCATTGCCTTGTTTATCTCTGGAACAAACTGGGATTATAGAAAGTTGGAAAAACTATGCTGATTCTTAGTCAATTATACAGGTGCATGGGGCATAATAAGGGGTGGGAGGAGGCTGCCTCTATGTTCTCTGGTGCCTCCATAGAGCTAAATACATGCAATGCTGCTTTGCTTGAAGCTGCTGGGAAATCCTGGGCAGAGGTAAGACTCGCTCCTTTTCTTTTCGTGCCTGGTATTCATCAGTTCAGTGACCTTCTCATTCTATGCGTCAAAGCAATGCAAAATTGGAAAGCTTTCTGATTGATGCTATATCCTATTCATGGGGTATAATTGCTAAAGATTAGCCGTCTCCTTTCAGAATAACACCTTGAGATTATCCTACCACGATTATCGTGGCCCTTGCAAGACATGCTTATCTATGCTTAATGTCCTCATCCAAACCTCTTTCTGAGACATAATTGTTGGCCGCATTAGTCATCTCTTCTCAAAGTACTGATTTAACCAAGATTACCCTATTCTCAATTCTCTTAACCCCTATAGTTTTAAGCCCTTCTCAGCAATAGTGCCCACCCCATTTATGTTCCTATTATTCTCAGTATACCCAACTATTTTATGATGCTTGATGATTTTGGTAGTCAAGTTTCAATATAACCTTTAAACTTGCACTTCAAATGTGAGTTTGCTGGCATACTGCCCTTCATCCTGCTATCAAATAAGCAATGCCCCCTAGAAAATATTTAGTTCCTGCATATGTATTGGCAGTGCTTTAGAACATTGGTTCTTGCAAGTGTCCTCTTTCCATGGTTAGCAGATAGATAGGAATGTTTCTAAATAATGAAAGTATGAATTTAGATATGGAGTTCTATTAAATTGAGACTTAAAAACTGCATAAAAAAGCATATTTTAGGTGGAGGCAGATGGAGCAGAATTATTGATGCTTTTACCTGTTACAGGGTTCAAGAAATTAGTAGTGATCTAATGAACTTAGAAATGACTGGGGCGGGGCTGTAAAGTTTGAGGATTGTTGCTTGCCAGTGCTATATATGGTTCAATTACATAAGGTGAAACTGTTGCTGTTATTTTTTTAAAAATATTCATTTATCTTAGCCTGATCTGATGTCTTACACTCTCAGGCATTTGCTTCCTCGGGACTTGGTGGGTGGAAGCTTCAGGACATTGTAAAACCAAGTGATAGCCCAAAACTTTGACATCCAACCCTCCTCTCCAAAAAGAAACAAGATCCTGCCTTTGGGTTCATGATGATAAAAAAATTTACTCCTTATGGGCTGAACCAAATATGCCCTCCTCTTTTAATTATTCATGATCTTTGGTGCAGTTTGAGAAGACAATATCATCCTCCGACCCAAGAAACCTTCTACAATACCATGGAAAGATGGAAAGCAATGATGTGTCACTGGAGATGTGTATGGATATACAAGAGAAACATCTAGAGCAATTATTAGAAGAAAAAAAATTTAAAGGATTTCTGTTGATCTGATGTGTGTCCATCTCTGTATTGTATAATGTTGTTTTTGAAATGACAAATCAGATGTCGACTGTATTCATATATAATGCTAATCTGATTCTTACTACACTGAAGTGCCCACGTAAACGGGGACACCAAACCAAACAGTGAAAGGATAGGCGACATTCGTTAGCATCAAGGGGACCTTGGGAGCTCTCATGCTCATGGGTGCCAAAACAAAGTGATGGTGATTGCAGGTTGAGTTTGTTTGACTTGGATTTACATTATTACGTTAGATCTGTGCCTTCATAATGCTTAACCAAAAACTAAATGCCAGTTAGAGGAGTTAAACTGAATTTGGGGACCATCTAGGATTGTAAGAAAACAGGTATTTGATGAAACGCAACATTGGAGTCACTGGGCTGGTTTAACTAGGGACCGTATGTATGATAAAACCTAAGCTATACTTTAGCTTAGATTGGATGACTTGTGAAGGGCAAGGGAGCTGGTCCCAGATGGGAAAAATCCCTTTTCAATTCAACCCCATTCTTATGCCATACATGCTAGATTGGAGATATGCATAAATAAATCCATGTTTCTACTCCACCAAGAACATAGATTTCTTGTTCAAAAGCTCGGAAATTTGTTGTTGCTTTTTTATTATTACTATTTCTTTATTAAAATTTGAAACACCACCAGCGCACTTACTGTAGTAGTATGATCTAACAATATTGTAGTTGTCTGTGGTGTACTAGTACAACGTAACAAAAAAACAAAAAAAGAGAGCAAAATGGGGGAAGGGAGGAAGGTGATGTGAATGGTCAGGTGGTTAGCTGTCCAAGAAAAGAAGAAGTAAAGAAATAAGATAACTAATCATACAACAAATACTACAACAACAGAATAACGTCGTCCTAGGAGGAGCATCGGTAAAGGTAAAAAAGGACAGGACGGAGACACGCAGAAGCTGGCAATGGCTGACACAGGTAGATGCAAGTAAAATCCTAAAATGGAATAAAAATTTGGTGTCCCTTTCTCTTATTTATTTATTTATTCAATAATGTAGATGAATGAATAGAACACACTTACTAATGGTATATAAAAAGAAAAGGGCAAAAGGAAGCAGAGGTCGAAGAAAAACAATCAATCAAACAAAAGCGTAGAAAGTACTGTTGTAAGCTGTGCCTCTCTCTCCCCCCCATCCCCAGTGTCCGGCGACGACCCAACCACATCCCACGCAGCAAGCAACGAGGTCAAAACACTCCTCCTCCTCCTCCTCCTCCTTCTTTATGGCTCTCTTTAATCTACATTTTTGTTGTTGGTAAAGACGTGGACTTACTCTCTCTCTCTCTCTCTCTCAAGGTATAAAGGAAACCCTTTCTCATCAAGTTTTCATTTTTTCGTCTTTTACCTGGTCAAGTAGGAATAGGTGTTTGTTGTTTGATGTCTTTAATGTTCTAAGATCTGAATTTGGTATTCTTTTTTCCGTTCTCCATTGCAAGGACGATGAGTTGGCTCAACTAGTTGAAGAATTGAAATTCTATTTTTCCAGGTTTTAAAGGCCAACACTCCTTCCTTTTGAGATCCCCTGATAAACTTTTCCTTTCCTTTTCTCTTGCTTTCTGTTTTTCCTCACTGTCACAGTCTCTTACTCCTAAAAAAAACCCCCCCTGAAAGTGGCATGGGGTAAAATAGACAAGTAAATGGGTGGTTGAGTTCAGATTCTCATCATCATTCACTTGCTCGCTCACTTACTTTGGCTCAAGTTTGCTACATTTTTGGAGGGGAGGATATACTTTTGGATATGCCCAATTAGAAACCAAGTTTAGTTCTATGATATGATTGGTCAGTTCATCAATTTTGTAATTCGCCCTCCCAGGTACCCTTCTGTGCTTACTATTTCTGTTTACTTTTTTCCCTTTAATCAAAATATGCTTCTTCTTGTCATTGATGATGTATTTGGCTGAGCTCCATATATTATTGTACAGGGCGGATTATAACCCAGATCAGTATTTATGGGAGAAGGATTTCACTCTTGCTGGTAGAGCATACAAGAGACAAGACTTGGAGGCAAGTATGGGCATCATTAGTTCACACTAATTTTTTACTGCCATTTTTAACTTTATGTCTTTAATTGCTTGCAGCTTACCAATGCAAGGGGTCATACCTTGCGATGCAGCCATTACCTGCCTTCACCTTTCCCTGAAGATACTCCCCTTCCTTGCGTTATATACTGCCATGGAAACAGGTAGGCAACAATCATTCTGACAGTTCCATGTAGTTTTGCTTCTATGTAGTCTCGTCACTCAGCTTAAATAAGCCTTAGTTCCAAACTAATTAGGTAGGCTACATGGATCTCCTTTTTTGGTTCGTTATATTCTGTATATGATCAAATTTTCTATAAAAATGTTGTAATTAGTTTTCATTTTTGGCCAAATCTATTATTTGCTTCTGTTTCAAATCAAATCACTGATGCATTCATAGATAATTTTCTAGACCATTACCTTATCGCTATTCATTTCAGTATAATATATTTTTAAGTCTATAATCTGGTTTTCCATTCTACATACATTTCTTTCAGTGACTTCATTGACCAGAGGCAAGCCATGTTGGCTCTCTTCCCAGCCATCATATCCACTGACTTTGTTCACTTTCTTGTCGAAGATCTGGTATTTCATGTCCTGAAACCAATCCTACTCTCCAGCTAGGTTCCTTACCCGCACCTCTCCACTAATAAATGAGAACCATTTTCTATTTCTCACCACATTTAGGCACCAATGTGGCTTCTTTTTTTTTGTTAACACCCAGCACCATAGCCTACTTTTCACAACATCAGGAGTCTGATGCAATGCATCACTAGGGTTCTGTGACATCTACATCCATATGTTGAAAGTGGTTTTACATTTGCTGTCATTGTATTAAAAGTCTTCTCCTTTATCCTGGTTTGGGATTAAGGTGCTCGATTTCAACATCAAAGTCAGCTTGGGCTTAGTTATAAAATCTAGATCTGCAGTGAAATGTACTATATGTGTATATAACAGTGCATTGTGTTTCCTCGTCCTTTCCCTAAATTAGTAATTGTTAGATAGTGCACAAGGGCAGAAAACTTACTCAATTAGCAACTTGCACAAAAATGCAGCGGATGTAGAGCAGATGCAAATGAGGCTGCTGTAATTCTTCTTCCATCAAATATCACTGTTTTTGCTCTTGATTTTTCGGGTTCTGGCTTATCTGATGGTGATTATGTGAGCCTTGGTTGGCATGAGGTACGTCCCTTCTCTATTAAGTCCTTATGTAACTTGGCCTCTCTCATTTTCTGTATGCCTTCTTTTCCCCTATGACAGAGAGATGACCTCAAAGTAGTGGTCTCGTATCTAAGAAGCAACAAACAAATATCATGTATAGGCCTGTGGGGACGATCAATGGGTGCAGTCACTAGGTACCTTTTTTATTTTTATAATTGAGATGATAAATACCTTTTTAAGGACTCTTAACACAACTGATAAGTGGTTGTTCTGTAATATTATTCAGCCTTCTCTATGGAGCAGAAGACCCATCCATAGCTGGAATGGTGCTGGATAGTGCCTTTGCAAATTTATTTGATCTAATGATGGAACTCGTTGATGTATACAAAATCAGGCTTCCAAAATTTACTGTATGGATCTGTCTCTCTATCTTTTGTTTTGTGCCTAACTGTTGGAAGCTCTTGCACTTGTCCTTACACCAATACTTTTGATATATTGTTTTGTTTGGTTTAGTCTGTTGATCCTTCTGTTACTTCTGCAATTTATTGGTGTTAGTCTTGTAATTTGCATTTCCTTTTGATTTGGATAACTATATGCAGCATTTTCAATGATCAATCTCCAAGTTATAAATACTGCATGCTACGCTTGTAACCATGTATTTGACTAGGTTTCTAAACCTTGAATGTTTATTCTGTTATTTTCCTTACCATTTGTGTCTTTGAGGATTCTCTAGTGTGGCCTCAGGTAATTTTTGGGGTTTGGATGCTGTTAGTTTCATCTTTGTTAGTCATATATAACCAATCTGGAAATATGAGGTTATTTGGAGTTTCAAAACTTGTTTTATTTCCCTTAATGTCTGGCATATACAAATGTAACTTTTTTACACATTTTATTGCAATCAGGTTAAGATGGCGGTACAGTACATGCGTTGGGTGATTCAGAAGAAGGCAAAATTTGATATTATGGATCTTAACTGCCTAAAGGTTTGTCTTTGTTTCTTAGACCGTTAGATGTTGAGATCATACCATCCTACTATTGTTCTTATAGTACGCCCACCAAAAAAAAAAAACAATGCCTAATTTTTGGGATTGTATGCGACTTATTTGCATCAGATATATTATTTCCACGTTCACACACCCATTTTTCAGTAATATGTTGCGTTCTTTATTTCCTGGATGATATAAAGGCATTAATGCCTTTTGATTCTCACAGGTAGCACCCAAAACATTCATTCCTGCTCTATTTGGGCATGCCAGTGAGGACAAATTCATTCAACCCTGCCATGCCGACCTCATCTTTAACTCCTATGCAGTAATTATCATTCCAAATTTCTTATCCTTCTATAACCATATTGGCTCATTTTGACAAATTAACAAAGTTTCCATCTTTTGCAGGGGGATAAGAACATGATAAAATTTGATGGCGATCACAACTCTTCTCGACCGCAGTTTTATTATGACTCGGTATCCATTTTCTTCTTCAATGTCCTTCACCCTCCTCAAACTTCAGCTTCTTCAAATAAGCTTGAGAGATATTATGATTTGGGTGATTTGAAAGTCAGTGCTGGCATGGATGAGGTGATCTCCTTACCTAGCTTTTTTGAACAATTAAAACACCAACTTCAGATCAGTTGCTGATTTTGGTAATTAACAAACCTAAGGCTTTTGCTATCTTCTTTCCTTTACTGCTGTCGGTACCAATTCCTCTAACATCTTCTTGCTTCTTGGAATCTGTTTCTAATTAAGCATCTCAGCTTTTGCACCAATAAGCTAGCTCACTACCCAGAGACCATTATAGTAACTTAAAATTTAACAAGCGGCATCTCATCCATTTGGTGGGTGTGCATTATAAATATTAACTCTGTCAATTTTATTTATTTATTTATGATTTTTTTTTATCCGAAGTATATGTATATCTGCTGTTATTTATTTATTTTGTGAGATCTCTTGCGTTGCAAGGACTGCAGAAATCAAATACACAAGACACACTATGACCATAACTATTCAACAATTTCTTACAGCTGTTTAGTCAACATGAGTGCTTTGCGTGAAAATGAAAACTCATTATGCTTGGACTGTTATAACGTTACCATAAAAATGCCCATGACAACTACTTGAGAGTTGACGGTGCATCTACCGTCCAAAGGGATTGGCAACATGATAGTGCTCCTTTTGTACCAGCATGATGCAATGATAACTTATGGCCTGTTGTTTATTTGTTCTTCTCTTTTTTTCTTTGAGAAAATGAAACCAAATATTATTTGCCAATTTTTGTTCCTAGAGCCTCTTGTATGAGATAATCACAGGCCTTCGTTCTGCCTGTACCGATGCTGCAAGTTCTTCTGTTCGTCCTAGCATTCCAACCACGAAATCTGTGAGCGAACTTCTTTCTGAAGTTGCACCATTAGCTAATATAGTGGTATAGACCTTCTCTTTTGTGCTTAATTAATCATTTCCTTCTGTTGTTTTTTTTTAATTGAATATTGTGTTGATGATTTAGGACTCCATGGCTAGTGAAAATGCTGGGCTTTGCAGCGATGAGCCATCAAATTTGCAGGTGAATTGAGTTAATGGAAACTTGAACATTAAAAACCTGGTTGTAGTCATAACAGAGAGAAACCAGTACTGGAGAACTGATGGTTGTTTGTGTATGTCCTTGGCTAGTGCAAAATGTGTCTTTGGCTAAATGCACTGGGCCAAACATTTATTGGAAATTCAATGGCGGCGTTGCAGTTTTTAGCTCAAATGGATTTTTTTACTCCCGTCAAGATTCATACATTTGTGTGCCCAGTAACTCTCTTACCAGCCAATGCCCTGAATGGTTACAGTATACACACAAGTTGCCCTTAAAATAACCTACGCAGGTTAATCAAATAATGTGACATTTTAGAGTATAGTACTTGCAGTTCAGGTACACAGTTGTTGGAAAAGTATTGCATGTAGCGAAGAATGACACCGTTTGATTTTGTTTTGACCAGTGACCTTAGAAATCAAGTAATGAAGACAGAATGAGATATGAGTCATGGTTGTTAACACCTAAGTTATATCTTAAATATTCTGAATAGCCTGATATTTCTTTTTCTTTTGTTTTCCTTTATGATGTTATTTTTTTTATTAGTCGAGGACACTATGGATACATAGAGCCAACTGCCCTAATGGTCATTATGCATCTGCATTACTTCTACATCTTTTACTAATTACTGTACAAACTCTGCCTTGCTGGGATCACACACGTCTTTTTACTCTCCTAAATGTGATTCTTGGGCTTGCACCCATGCTTTGAGTTCGACTGAAATTCTTTACTGATCTTTCACTGGATATGGGAATTTTGATTTTACAGGGAAAACCAAATGGCCAGAGCGAGTGTTGCTCTTATACAAGCTCTAATAGAGAGAGTTGGGGAAGATGCTCCTCCCTAGGAAGCAGCGATGAAGAATCTCCTGCTGAATGCAGAACTGTGGACAATAGCCATGAGGTCACTTCTCTTGCTCTTTCATGATTTTTCCTGGGTAGATTCGGTTCAACACTAACTTGTGCCCTTTTTCACCTGCTTTCCTTATTGTATATATGCTGTGCAACTTTTTTTTTTTTAAAAAAAAAAAGCATGCATAATGGCTGTAGTTTCAGTTGGTTTGGCCTAGTGCAGTTAAAGATCTCCTTTCGTTGATCATCGAAAGCATGGGTATCTTGTACACACTCAAGACCACCACACCCCAGGCGAGAAAAGAAAAGATAGATATTCATTTGGTATCCATTAAAGAAATGAGAACCATTATAAAATTGCTGCGTTTATGCCAGCAAAATAATCTGTTAATCTGCATCATATAACTATAAGAAAGTCATTTTCTTCGTTTTCTTTTTGTATTTAGATGACTCTAAAGGCATCTGCAACACCTCTAGGAAGCATACAGCAAAAATCCCCAGTCCCAACAAAAGAGGAAAAGAAGAAGAAGAAGAAGAAGAAGAAGAAGAAAGCTCTTACAGTGCCAAAGAAGCTCAAGGGTGAGAAATTTGAAAAGCTTGAGGCCTTCAGCAAACGTCTACGCCATTGCATTCTAAGGAGGGTAAACCATCAGAGGCATCGTTCTTCATGACAGCTGCTGTACCATAGAAACATGTTTATAGTTGCAAACTCAATTTAATCCACCTCCAAGTTTGAATTGTTATATTGTCCATCCCCACCACTTATAGTCAAGAGGCTTGATTCTTTTTATCTTGGCAAACTTAATGGCATGGAAAGGTCGTTCAGGATGAAAAGGTCATCGATTTGGATAAAAATGTCAAGGGAGTCCTTGTTATTTACCCTGGAAACCGAGGCAGAGCTTCCTAGTGACCATTTGTCAAGGAGCATGATAGTCAATTATACGTGAACAAGCGTGCAGTGCAGAACTAAGAAATCTCGTAGTTCAGAAACCAATTAATGACTGCAACTGCCAGGGAGGGCGATTGCAGTTATAACCAAATTCATCCTCGTTGATATTGTTTCTCATTTACTCAATGCATCTACTAAGTT
>Ga0307517_10014282_pt1 | contig 10683 bp, 10 predicted proteins | sample 23_EM_MG_FD_194515 | JGI IMG/M metagenome (GOLD analysis project Ga0307517, IMG submission 194515) | Populus trichocarpa ectomycorrhiza microbial communities from riparian zone in the Pacific Northwest, United States - 23_EM | ecosystem: Host-associated > Plants > Roots > Unclassified | place...
TATTGATGGTATCTTAGTTTTGAAGACAAACTTAGCTAGACAGTTTGAAATAAAGGATTTGGGGGTTCTCTTTGATATTTTCTGGGTATTAAGGTAGCTTATTCACTTAGAGGTTAACTTTTTTCTCAATCAAAATATGTTGCAAATATTCTTAAGTGAGCTAGACTTACTAATAACAAGACTGTACATACTCCCATTGAAGTTAACGCCAGGTATTCTTCTTCTAATGGTTTACCTTTGACAGATCCTACTTTATATTGTACTATTATTGGGAGCTTGGTATATCTCACCATTAATCGTCTAGATATTACATATGTTGTTCATGTTGTTAGTCAGTTTGTTGCTTCTCCTACCACTATTCACTAGGCAACTATTCTTCGTATTTTGCGATATCTTCGGAGTACAATCTTTCAGAGTCTTTTACTTTTATCCACCTCTTTCTTGAAGCTGTGCGCATACTCTGATGCTGATCATGAAAGTGATCCCACAAATCACAAGTCAGTTACTGCTTTCTGTATCTTTTTAGGTGATTCTCTTATTTCTTGGAAGAGCAAGAAACAATCTATTGTTTCTCAATCCTTAATCGAAGCAGAATATCGTGTTATGGCATCTTACTCGTCATCATCTCAAGCAGGGCACTATTACTTTGCCTTTTATTTCTTCTTCCTTGCAGATTGCATATTTCTTTACCAACATTCCATTTTTTGTTTTCGTTTTCTAGTTGGCAAACTCTCGATGCTTATAACTGCCGCATTGTGAGTTTGAGGGAAAATGTTAAATAATATATTAATCTTGTTTTATTCATTAAGGGTATAATATTATTTTTAGTTTAACCTATATATAATCTCTTTGTGTTTAAGTTAAACAAGGTACTTTAGCATAAACAGATTAAAGAGAATTCTAGCTTCCTTTTCTTTTATGTTTGTATTTAGTTTGTATAATTGAATTGCTTTAACATGGCAAACACACCCCAATGCCTTTCCCTTAGTTTTTAATTAGTTTTTACTTTAGTGCTTAGCCAAACAAAGCCTTAAGAAAAATCTAAGAAATTCAAAGTAATTTCTTTCTTTAAAAAATATATATTATTTCCATGCATATGATCAAGTCTCTCAAAAAATAAAAATCATATTTTGCTTAAAAAATATAAAAATACATTATATGATTTAGCATTATACATACACACACAATATTCAAAAAATACATTTGCATGCACTTTTAGATTTAATAACCAGTTTATTGAATCCATAAAAACTTGGCCAATATTTCAATAACCCCTAAAACTTTTTAATTCATGAGAATTAATAGTCAACATTTTGGTATAAATATTGGACCTACAAGTAGACTGATATTTAAATACCAGAAATTGACTAGAAAATTCTTAGAATTATTTCAGATATTCACCAATTTTAATTGAAAGTATTTTTCACTACAAAATACGAGTTGTGGAAAACTCTTTCATGTTCCATGACAGATGAATTTTGTTAGGGCTCCAACATGGATTATTTCCACAAGAATTTATATGAGTATACGAGTTTATAATAAATTTAAAATACCAGATTTATTCATAAGTGTAAATTTTTGTTCTAAACTATAGATAATTATCAGTAAAAACCATCAATATCTTTAAATCAAATCCAAATTATACAATACATCTGACTAAAGTAAACTAAAAATATCAATACATTTTCTATGACTCCTTGATCCCAACATCACTTGCTCCGCGCGCCCACTTCCAACACACTACGATACATCTACATCGAGAGGAAATTTAAACACGAAATACTTACATAACTTTCTCTCTCTCTCCCACCATAAATGCTAGTACACCCTCTCTATACGCTCTGCAATTACTCCTCTGATGCCGCATCCTCACCACCAATTCCCTTTCTTCTTCCCATTCTCACCTTCTTCAAAGCCTTAGAACTTATCTCCTTCTTTCCCATTCCATTTATCTCTCACCGTGTGCCCTTTTTCTCCCAACATGGTTAGTCAGTCATCTTAAAACCCTCATTAGAACTTAGGGTTTGTCTTCCAAAACCAGCCAAAAAACTACTTCTGTAGCCCTCAAACCTGGTTTTGTAGAGACCCAAAACCTCTTCACATACAAATCTAACCCTCGTTTCCATATAGAACTTCAAAACAATTAAACGCTTCTATATTGTGGTAAGTAGTAATATCATATGCTTATGCACACCTTGTCTTCTAAACACTTCATTTCTCATCACAATAAGATTCTCTCATTTTAAGTTTTATATGTCCAATGTTTTTCCTTCAACTTTCTTTTCTTTTGTTCTTGGTTTTCATTTTTGCAGGGAAAAGATCAAGTGCTATCGATTGACTTAGATCTTGGTGGGAGTTATAGCCTGGATAATTTTTGCGTTGAAATTTGTTAATTTGTCAGTCTCAAAAGAGGTCCACTTTGTGTCAACTTTTATGCTTAGGACTTGTTTCTTTTTTCTTTTTCTTTTTTTCTTTTCTTCTCAATTCCAATCTTTTGGCACGTATAATCTATAAAGGACTCAAGACTTTCTTGGATAGACAGACCTTAACACCCTGGTCACTCCTGCTCTATTACTATTTTTAATAATCTTATAGTTTTTCCCTTTTTTGCTCACACAGCTTGAGAGAATCTACTACTGAAACCAACCCCGCATATCATGTATATATATCTCCTCAGGAGAGAGAGAGAGATAAGGATGCTTCTGAGGGTTTGTATGTGAGAGAAAGATATACATGCCTTCTAAAATGGATTTTGAAGGGAAAAAAGACCTGCGTGATTCGAATATCTTTAACTTTTATACTTAAAAAGGGGCGGGGATTTACTCACTCAAGAATGCTTAAGCAAAGGTTAAAGAAAACGTTTGAAGCAACATCCTTCTTGGAATGAACGCAAAACACTTTCTTTGGAGAGATCGGGAGAGGGAGAGAGAGGTGTTAACTCGCTTCTCTGGTCACTAGCCTTCTCCTAATGATGCATGTACACGCATAATTACAGCTATGACTGTGTGGAATACAGTTCACCTTGCCCTAGAAAGTCTATATAACATTTATTATACAGAGAATTCAACCTGATTTTCCTTTTATCCCTCCTTGTACTCTTTTTTTTTTTAATTCATTAATGTTTCTTATCAATAAAGCTTTCCTTATATAGTCTTTTCTTTCCTTCTATGATTCACTCGCCCTTTTAGCATGCCATATCCAAGGAGTTCATTTTTTATTTACTTATTTATGATTTTATTTTTGGCAGATTGCAAGTACAGCTTAGCTTGAACTCGTAAGGATTTATAAAAACGTTCCAACCAAACATGTTCGATAGCCACCATATGCTTGATATGACTCCCAAAAGCTCTGAAAATGACTTGAGCAAGCTCAAAGATGATGACTATGAGACCAAATCCGGCACCGAAACTATGGAAGCTCCCTCCGGTGATGATCAGGATCCCAGCGGCCAACGCCCCAAAAAGAAGCGTTATCATCGCCATACGCAGCGTCAAATCCAAGAAATGGAAGCGTAAGCAGCATCCATCTTCACTCCTATTGATTTCGCAACGATACATAGATCATGCTAATTGATTCTTCTTTATTTTTATTTTTATTTTGCAATTTAAGATTTTTGGTGGTTAATTTATGAACTTTTTTTTACTTAGTTTCTTCCAGGAATGCCCTCATCCGGACGACAAGCAGCGGAAGGAGCTCAGCCGCGAGCTAGGGCTGGATCCATTGCAAGTAAAATTTTGGTTCCAAAACAAGCGTACTCAAATGAAGGTAACGCTTCTACTACATTTCAGGCATCCTCTATATTGTCTCTAATCTTCATAGATATTATTGCAAGGTAAGCATTAACTTCCCACATTTATTAATATCACAAATATTATTTTTCTCTTTAGGAAACAAAAAATCATTTCCCATTCCAGCAATGTAAAGTCCCATTTTTTTTTTATCAATTTTATCAATTTTAATTTTGGTTTGCAATAAGCTCTTTTTCAAAAAAATAAAAATAAAAATCTAGAATATAGCTTACAGGCTTGTAGATATTGTTAATCGTTCTTTTCATTTTGTAGGCGCAACATGAACGCAGTGAGAATTCAATTCTCAAGGCTGAGAATGAAAAGCTTCGTATGGAGAACAATAGGTACAAGGAAGCCCTAAGCAGTGCCTCATGCCCTAACTGTGGTGGTCCAGCTGCTCTTGGTGAGATGTCTTTTGATGAGCAGCATTTGAGGATTGAGAATGCTCGTCTTAGAGAAGAGGTTACAAAAACAAAACTTCTATTAGTCTCACGAGATCAAAAATTATATTCCCTTGAAACAATATTTTAACAGAAGTGTTGTTTGGTTACAGATTGACAGGATATCTGGAATTGCTGCCAAGTATGTTGGCAAGCCTTTGTCTTCTCTTCCCAACCTTTCTCATCATTTACCATCCCGATCTCTTGATCTCGGAGTTAGCAATTATGGGGCACATTCGGGCTTCGTAGGGGAGATGTTTGGAGCTACTGCTCTCCTTGGAGCAGTTACTGGACCTACTGAGGCAGATAAACCAATGATAGTTGAAGTCGCGGTTGCGGCAATGGAGGAACTAATGAGAATGGCTCAGGCTGGAGAACCCTTGTGGATTCAAGGAGAGAACAATACCGAGGTTCTCAATGAAGAGGAATATTTGAGAACTTTCACTAGGGGAATTGGACCAAGACCTTTAGGAATGAGATCTGAAGCTTCAAGGGAATCCGCAGTTGTTATCATGAGTCATGTTAATCTTGTTGAAATTCTCATGGATGCGGTAGGTTTCTTTCTTGTTCATAGTAAATAGATCCGTATATATTTGCGATATTTTTTGAATATTGGTTAGGACCTAACAAAATAAGGTCTCTAAATCATCACACAAGAATTTATAGATTTGAATATGAGACATAGAAGTTAACCGAGGCAATTTAGCTCACTTCTGGAGCATCGGAAGTTTTGAAGTTCCAAACTAACTATAACGAGATGAAAACTTTGGTTGCAGAATCAATGGTCAACTATTTTCTGTGGTATTGTATCAAGAGCAATGACCCTGGAAGTCCTATCAACAGGAGTGGCAGGGAACTATAATGGAGCATTGCAAGTGGTATAAACAAATTTTCAAATTCCGTAATCTACTGCTATGGATCTATTGATCTTTTTTGTGAATGAAATGGTACCTTCTCCATGCATGATAATCAGCATTTCCATTTGGTTCTACTTCTCAACATACCTATCATTGCTTTCACAGATGACAGCTGAGTTCCAGGTCCCTTCCCCACTTGTTCCTACTAGAGAAAATTACTTTGTGAGGTACTGTAAACAGCATACCGATGGGACTTGGGCAGTGGTAGACGTTTCTTTGGACAGTTTATGCCCTAGTCTGATGTCTAAATGTAGAAGAAGGTCATCAGGTTGCTTGATCCAAGAATTGCCAAATGGTTATTCCAATGTAATACTCTCACTTGAACATCACTTTCAAGGTCTTACTTTCATTGCCACCCTCAAATATAATTGTCAAAATCATCATATGACCATAGATCATGATTGTGAAGGTCGTTTGGGTTGAGCACACTGAAGTGGACGACAGGTCTGTTCACAATATATACAGACCCCTGGTTAATTCTGGTCTTGCTTTTGGAGCAAAGCGTTGGGTGGGAACATTAGATCGACAATGCGAACGTCTTGCAAGTTCAATGGCCATTAACATTCCAACTGGAGATCTATGTGGTAATGTATTTTCATCTTTCTCCTTTAGCTAGTTTCATAGAGCTGAAGGGGTGTGCTCATTTTGATTTTATCCTGATGGCATAACACCTATCAATCTTTCTTCTCAATAGTGATAACAACCCCTGAAGGGAGGAAAAGTATTCTGAAGCTGGCTGAGAGAATGGTGATGAGCTTTTGCACTGGAGTTGGTGCTTCTACTGCACATACTTGGACAACATTGTCTGCAACTGGTTCTGATGATGTGAGAGTAATGACTCGAAAGAGTATGGATGATCCAGGCAGGCCTCCAGGTATTGTGCTCAGCGCAGCGACTTCCTTCTGGATTCCTGTTCCATCCAAGAAGGTGTTTGATTTCCTTAAGGATGAGAACCATCGAAGTGAGGTATATGAAATCAAGGTTTTAGTTTCATGTAGCTTTTAAGCCCAATTTCCTATCAGTAACTAAAATAATTTCAAAGAATTCAAGGTTTTAGTTTCTTCTCAAAGTAAACTTCTTATCTTTGCATACAGTGGGATATCCTTTCAAATGGTGGCCAGGTTCAAGAAATGGCTCATATTGCTAATGGACGTGATCCCGGGAACTGTGTCTCATTGCTCCGTGTCAATGTAAGTTGCCAAAACATGATTGTGCGTGCGCGCTCGCGTGTCCCCTCTTCAGATATCTTATTTCAGAATCATGTCATTGCTGACATAAAAAATAAATTGCAGAGTACAAATTCAAGCCAGAGCAACATGCTGATCTTACAAGAGAGCTGCACTGATTCTACAGGCTCATATGTGATTTATGCACCAGTGGACATTTCGGCCATGAATATAGTCCTAAGTGGTGGAGACCCAGATTATGTTGCTCTGCTTCCATCAGGTTTTGCTATTCTCCCTGATGGACCAGGATATGGCCCTGCAGGAATTCTTGATGTCGGGTCTGGCGGCTCTCTGTTGACTGTTGCATTTCAGATATTAGTGGATTCAGTCCCATCAGTGAAACTTTCGCTTGGATCAGTAGCAACTGTAAACAGTCTAATTAAGTGCACAGTTGAAAGGATTAAGGCTGCAGTAATGTGTGACAATCCTTGAATAAAAGGCCTCACATAAGGTTAGGAAATCCTAGATGCTATATATTTTTTGGCCAAATTATTCCGAAACAAGCAACAAAAATTGCATAAGGGCTAATATTTTTGTGTTCAATTAATAATTTTTGTTGCAGAGGAAAAAGAGTTAGGATGCAAAGACATGAAGCTAGGAAGAAAGATTAAGTTTGCTTTTAATCATATTTAAGTCAAGAACGCATGCACCTCCGATCATCCTTGCCTGGTGGTGTTTGTCAAGGCAGTTAGCTGGTAGTGAAAGGGCATTTTCACCACCCTGCAAGGGTTATAGGTTAGGGTATTGACTTTGCCTGACAAAGATGAAAGTGAACTCAGAACTTGGTAAAAATGCTAGAAAATCTCGCTTTCATCTTTCGTTTTATCTTTAGAGTTAATTATGGCTAGTATTCCTGAAGGTGTAAGTTATTTTGTAATTGTCTAGAGATCTGCTCCGGCTTTTGCATATCTGTTGTTGAGGAAACGTTAGAAGACTGTAGACTACTTGGCTTTCTCATTAACAAACATTAGTTTCACTTTGTGTTGAATTTCTCAATAACTTCTGAATGAATAGTCGCTCTTTCTGTTTGAAACTGCTAATTCTTATCTCTATCAGTAAAATGACAGCCTCAGTTTTGATAACTAGAATCAAGGGAGAAGGTAGGACATCAAGAAAAGCTCCTACCTTGTTCATGCTCATTAAAACAATCCAAATCTCAAGTTCAATCTCAAACTCTTGATGGAAAAATTGGTATACATCAACTGTGAAATCTTAACATGTAAGATCAGAAGCGACTGTAGGAATAGTTCATTAGCCTATTGACAACTATATATGATGGGAGCTAGGCATTAGAAATTAAACTGTGTTGCAAGAACAACTTGAGAACTTCCGAAATACAGTATGGTGAGATGGAGTGACAGCGTATCCTATCGAAAAACCTTAAGCTTTTCGGTGAGATCCAAGAAATGGATTCATATTAACTCGAGCATATATCTATATTGCTTGCCGAAGATGAAAGAGTGAATGTAGTCATACTCTAGGCCCTATGCACTAGCCTTGTAACTGCTCCTTGAGCTTCATCACCTAAAATTAAGTCCACCCATCTATCCATGAACTTGAACTTAAAATATCCAGGTTAGAAGTGCTAATCAATAGGCTGTGCCTCTGGAAAAAAGAAAAGCTTAGATTGATAATCCTTGCATGGACTAAATCAGAGTCAAAATATATAACATACTGTAATTAATAATCAAAGCGCACTTCTTATTACACTGGATTGACGTGTTTTATAGCAATAAATTCTTCAAGACATTATCGCTATACCTAAAATTTCACCAAGATTCAGTAAAACTTTATATAGAACAGCCAAAGCATGAATAGTAAACAATAAAAGAACCTTCTCCTTTGTAGGTACCAGTTTCAAAACTCTGAATTCTGTTTGTTCATCTTGTCAGCTCTTCTAGCACACCAGTACTGGTTAGATGGTGTAATTATTCCTCGGGACATTGCATTCATTTCTTTTACCAGCACATTGATGTTCAAAGATTTAAAATTTACCTCCATGAAGTAATTCGTCGAAAAATTAAGTAATAAAGATACAAACTCTCAGGCCCGCATGCAATGAACCACAATCTACGGGTATTGAGTGATTCAAGATCTGAGTGGTGGTAGCTACTAGCCCATAATTTTCTAACTACAGAGGCAGCTACTCAGAACCTCATTAACTCCTTGATATCTAAGGTCCTACTGACGTTTAAAAAAAACTTTCAAGAATAAATAATATATATTTATTAATTATATTTTATGAAATAAAAATTATCTCTGCTAAAAAAAAAACCTAAAATACAAAATGAAAGGTTGTTCAAGACTAATATATATATATATATATATATATATATATATATTCTATTTATAAGTTTACTCAAAGATTATTATTCACCTTGAACCCGGCTATGTCTGTCCGAATCATCTAGAGTCCTCTGCTATCATCATGTACCAAAAGCAATACAGTGAGTTGTTGAGATAATTCAATATACTGCAAAAGATTTCCAGTGATTTTGGAACCATTATTATACTTATTATTTAAAAGGCACGAGAAAAATATAGTGTACGTGCTTGTATTGTAAATATAAAATTATTGTATAAACAGCACAGTAGTGCCTTGATGGGTTGTCTTTTCTGTTTATTAGTAACAAAATATTGTTGGATCTGGCTTAATTGCCAGACCCAGCACTATTATGTCTGGCTAGGTAGCTAGGCCCAATATTGTTGAGTATTGTACAAGTATTGTGGACATAGAGTGTTTACATTGTGAACCACGCTGTAAATATGGAGTGTTTGCACTATGAAAAACGTTGTGCAGATATTGTTGACATATACTCATTACATTGTTGACCACACTGTAAATATAAAATGTTTGCACTGTGGACGACACTGTAGTACCTGGGGAGCGTTGTCTTTTATGTTTATTAATCAAAAAGTGCTGCTAGGTCTGCCTTCGCCGTCAGATCCAATGCTATTGGATCCGGTTTTCAGCCAGACCCAACGATCTTAGGTCAGGGTGGGCAGCCGGACCCAACGCTATTGGATATGGATGAGCCGCCAAATATTTTCAATTTTATTTTTTTGCCTTTTTATTTTTTTTTTTGTTCTTTTCTCTTATTTAATTTTTTTTTCATCCGGTAAGGAGAAAATAAATTGATGGGAATTGTTTAATATTATATAAAAATTAGACGATGATAATTTTTTTTTATTTAAGGTTGAGTTGAATTTTCTTATTAAAGGATATTCGTTTTTACGTTTCAAAAATGCTTGAAAAAAAATTGAATTTGTTTTGTTTTTTTTTAATTCAAATTAATATTTTTTGATGTTTTTGTATTATTTTGATGTGTTGATATAAAAAATCAATTTTAAAAATAAAAAAAATATTATCTCAATATATTTTTTAAAAAATATATTTTAAAAATAATCATTATGTAATAATTAATATAATAGCTAGAATATTGGTCTGTGTTTCGCAGTGGGTCAATAACAATTTTCTTTTCAAATGTAAAGATGTTTGAGTTGGGTTAAAAGCACGGAATGTATTTGCATCATCACTATCTTCAAATAAAATATTTTCTACAGTAGCATCATGAATAGTGCATAGCAGAGCAGCGCCTAATACATTGGCAACTAATTTTATTCCCTTTAATTTTTTTTCCTTTTAAGATATTTCCAATTTTAATTTTTTTCCTCTTTAATTTTTTTTACTTTTCTCTTATGATTTTTTTTTCATACTATAAAGAAGAAATAAATTTATGTGACCTTTTTTATATTGTATAAAAATTAGGTGATGATAATTTTTTTTTTATCATTTCAGGTTGGGTTGAATTTCCTTATTAAAACATATTTGTTTTTGAGTTTCAAAAATGTTTTTAAAAAAAAATTAAAATTTTTTTATTTTTTTCTTTACTTTAAATTAATATTTTTTTTATGTTTTGTATCATTTTGATGTGATGATATAAAAAATAAAAATATATTATTTCAATATATTTTCTTAAAAAAAACATAAAGTCAGTGCATATTACTAAAATAATTTACTCTCAAATTTAGGGATTATTTCTTAATGTTAACATATATACTTAGATGAAGGCAAATAAAAAGTTTTCTCTTTATGTAATTACCAAGACACATTTCCATGTGTCATCTAGTAGTGACAACAGCAAGTAAAGTTGAAGGTACCTAGCATGCATTCTTTTTTCTTTTCTTTTTTTTCTCAATAAGGAATAAAAGAAGAAGAAATGCAATATTGCTTTGCTTGAAAACCATGCGATTTATTTGCTGATTAAAAAAAATAAAGTATTTAAATAGGAATGTGCTAAAGATCTTGTGG
>Ga0307517_10014283_pt1 | contig 10682 bp, 7 predicted proteins | sample 23_EM_MG_FD_194515 | JGI IMG/M metagenome (GOLD analysis project Ga0307517, IMG submission 194515) | Populus trichocarpa ectomycorrhiza microbial communities from riparian zone in the Pacific Northwest, United States - 23_EM | ecosystem: Host-associated > Plants > Roots > Unclassified | place...
TCAAATTTAAAGTTCTGGATCAGGAAATCAGAACCCTGAAAGAGTCAATTTGTGCCCACCAATATGAAAGATCTCGGAATATGTATGAGATAAGGTTTATCAAAACCCTGCCAAGGATAAACTGCAAGATTTATTAAAAATTCATTTTTTCACAGATTATATTTTTTTCCAGCTAAACTTGCATACCTGGACCAAGGCAAGATAAAGAAGAAGAAAAGTAAAAGAATAAAGTTGTGGAGAAAATAATATAAGACCATCTGTAAAACATACAGATACCAACTAAAAAGAACAACTGAACAACAGCAACTTAGATTCATGGAAAGAGATCAAAAGGTTTAATTCACAAACTAGAGGCTAGTAGCCAACCAAGGAAACATGACATGAAGCTTGTTTATTATAGCCCTTCTCTGTATCACTAAAACTACTTGATAGTACAAAGAAATGTACCTGGAATATAACCTGAAAAAGATAACAACAAATGCTTGCAGCTTGAGAGGAATGAATTTCCTCTGGGGGTTCTGAGGATTTTCTTTTTTCCAGTTCATTTGCCCTGTCCCCATGAGGTAGAGGCATGTAATACCCTTGCTCAGTGTCTCTCCCGACATGAGGTTCATAAAATCCAGTTTTGTGATACAGGTAACATCCATAAATGGAAAGCAGTGATCCAAACTAAAAAAGAAAATGCCAAGATCATAATACGTACATGGCACCAATTAAAGATTGGTGTTATTATGAATTTGGTCAAAATTTGGAGGTACTGAACAGAAGCATATAAAGAAAGCAAAATCAAACACATACCCCAAAATAAATGGTAACAGAAGTGAAAGTCCACCTGTTAAGCACCCAAAAACATTCAAACAGACAAGTTAAAATTTAAGAGCACATCTAGCAAAAAGAAAGAAATGAGAAACAGGTACTTAAAACATCAATTGCCAAAACATAATCAAAACAAGGTCAAGGTCCTTTGAGTCCATTAAGAAAAGCCATCTCTCACTCTCTGATTGAGCTTACTGGGTATAGTAATAAAACATGACGAATCCATTACGAGAAACTTTGGCAATGAGGATCGGCAAAAGCAAAGAGAAGGAAAGAAGTCGATAAGCCAACAACCAAATAGGGTGAATTTGATTAAGACATGATCTCCACGGTTGATTGCCGCACAACGAATGAGCTACCTCTTGCTGAGTTTTTCCTTTGCATGATCCCAAACATTCATATTTCCGTATAAGGAAGAATGCTACAACCATAGGCGTAAATACCCAGATTGCACAAAGCAAGACCCTCCAGTTCAACCAGTAACTCAGGGTGGTTGTGTCGGAAGTAACCATTAGCTGCTGCATTCTGATAAAGGAATGACCACACTGTTAGTTACCCCATCAATCCAATTCCTGGTCATTAATCAATTGATTATTTCACACAATGCATGCTTGATTTCTAATTATTTCAACATCATTAATAAATGAATTGTGTGTTATTGCATCATCAAAGCACATGGATTCATTCACTTTCTCTCCTAATGGAAACATAAACTGAGATGAAGCTCATTGTTTACTTAAAACTAGTAATCAAGGCTCCTCATTTTATTAACTTAGGAGTTGGTGCTATAATTATAAATCAATTACTAGAAGTCTAGAAGAGTAAGAAGTCCACAATCAATCAATGAAAAAAAAAATTAAAAACTGATGCACACACACATAACCAATTCAAGCAACCCCAGATGACAATAAGTGTAAAAAGCAAAAGAGAAGGGTGCTTACAGAGCAAGAAAAAAGAATGCTTGGTTTTGTTTGGCTATGAACTGGAAGATAAGCAGGCTTAATACATGATATGATAATGTACGTACAATTAATATATTGACAGAAAAGAAAGAAACGTGAAGCAGTTTGGTTTTGTTTGGGGATCCAACAAGAGACTGTCTGTAAGCAAAGTTCCGGAGGCACAGAGAGAAAGAATATAATATCAGCACAGCAGACATTTCTTAGGGTGTGTTTGCCATTACATTTAAGTATTTTTTAAAAAAAATTTAATTTTTTTATTTTAAATTAATTTATTTTTAATATTTTTAGATTATTTTGATGCATAGAATTGCTGATATTAAAATTAATTTTTAAAAAATAAAAAAAATATTATTTTAATATATTTTAAAATAAAAACACTTTAAAATATAATTACTAAAACACTTCCAAACACACTCTAGCAGACAGTAGGCACTGAGTTTCCTTGGTTACAGTGATCCCATTTTCTTTTTTGTTTTTTTCTGAACCCAGTCGCTCCCAAATCTTCTAACTTAGTCCCTCTAGTTTACCAAAACTACATAAGTAGTACTTCCCATTTTATTTATAATTCCTATATCTTTAACTTTATTTATAACATGGTCCTCTCTCAGTCCAATTACTTCATGTTCTTTTGCAATTAATTTTGTTTTTATTTTTTCAAAAAATAGAAAAAAATTGAGTGAGTAAGACATGAATTTATTTTCAATTGTCGGGCCCAGATCTTAAAGGGGTTCCACTCAAATTCAGAAATCTATTAAATTTATTTTCAATTGTCAGTTCTTAAATGTTTATGAAAGGATATAATAACACCTAAATAGTTTAATGTGTCAGATCCTGAATTTATTTTTTAAAAATCACTAATTTAAATTTTATAAATTTTATGATTACTGGAAACTTACATGGTCGTTAACTTTATGATTCATGAAATTAGTCGAGGTATACACAAACTGACCCAAATATCTATGTTTATAAAAAAAAACATATAAAATTGATATTAAGATTAAAAAACAAATACTAGCGATTTCTTTTAAATACTAAACTAAGAGTACAGGAATGCTAGAAAGCATTATCCCAATAAAAATTTGTCTCAAGAGAAAAATTAATTTACACTCGGTATGAAGTATGACAAAGTTACAGGAAAATAATAAAAATGTCTAATCTAAGCATGAAAGAGAAATGACTCTCTATTATACAAATTAATTAACGAGAAATGACCTTAGCCTGATTAGCATGAAAAAAAAATCCTATAAAATAATTAAATAATATAATGTGTAATAAATTGAAATACAATTATAATACTTACAATAACTCATTAATTAATTTTTATTTTCATATGTTGTGGGGTTTTTCACAAAATTGATTTGACACTTGAAAACGATCATATAATTGTTTGGGGAAATTATTTGTGTACAAAATATCATTTAAATGCTATGTCATAATCTATATTTTTCTATGTATTTCTAAGAATATTTTTTTCCAAAAAAAGTCTTTTGATGTGATTTAGTTACTTTATCTTCATTTTATAATTATTTTCATTTTTGTTTTATTTTGTATAAGTTTTTATAATAAAAAAAATTAGAGAATGAAGTGATGAGCAAAGAAAAAATAATTAAGATGAAAAATGACCAAATCATATGATAGGAGATTATACACGCGAGGAAAAGAAAAATAAATGGGGGTACAAGTAAAATTGAGAAAATTACCATAAAAATCCTTATTTAAGTAGAAAATAATGTAAAGATATTTCTAATATTGTTTTTCCAGAAAATATAAATACATGGACAAAAAAACACAAAAAAGATGTCCTAGAAAAAAAAAGACAAGGCAAAGAAAAAAAAAAATACAATAAAGGCAAACTACAAGCTGTTCAATTATACAGCTTTCAACGGTAATCTACACGAACTACTCTTTAGAAATCTTCTATATTCCTATTTTAAAGAGAGGGATTATTATGCCTATAGTGCTAGTTTTAATTCTGTGTTTTTGTAGCTTTTCTGTCTAACAGATAACCTCTTAAAAAATAAGAGGCATAACTTACTATTTATAGAGAAATCTGAAAAATCCTATAAATTAGAAAAATATCAATTTCCCCTGAATAATATCCATATATTAATTCAGGACAATTTTAGAAATTAACTCAATCAAGTTCTTACTTGATTTTTCTAGGTCTAGAAATATAATCCTTGTATTAATTATATTCTTAGTCTTAAATTTTTAAAATATATTTTAATAAAGTCATATTTAATTAAATCATCTCAATTTAATTTCTAACTAATGGTTTTTAATGTGTATGACCCATTAGGTTCCTAATATGTTGGTCAAAATATAAATTCTAATTCTAATTAAATAGAATTAAATACATTTAATAATTTAATTTATTATCAATTAAATAATTGATTAATTTATATTTGAAGATCAGGTGTATTGTCTAGTAATGTGTCATGATCCTTCAAATATTAGAAAAGTTATTAATGGTTTGATTTAACCTTTCAGTAACCTGTTTTTTAATGTAATTAATATCTTTTCATTAATGATGTTTCAATTTAATATTAAAGTATGAAGTATGTCTGTAATGTTAAATCATGTTTGTTATCTGCATAATAGCCATTGATCGTTTGAATAAGATTTGAAACTCTTTTCAAATTTCATCCCATCTTGACCAATGATTTCTTAGTCAATACTATTTGAGAATAGATGAAATATTTTCACTAATTTATATAGGGTGATAAATCATCACTTGATCACTCAAGTACCTTTATATAGTTCATATTATACCTAATATCTGTCATTTCATTATCTTTATTAAGATAACATGTAATAGGATCAAAACATAACATTCTTTATATAAGATAATTTAGTGATTTTAAATCTAAGGATCACTTACACAACCATCACGTAAGCCTTTCCATAGAAATAGCTCTACATGAAATTCTCATGTTGGTCAATTCAGTATACATGTTTTATGACAAGCACCTACATCGGCTTCTGAGAATAATTGTTTTTTTTTTTCATAAAGGAAAGAGCATAATATGTACAAGTTTTTATGGCTATAATGAACGTCTAATATTTAAAAGAGTATTAATCAAGAATATTTTAGAAAAAATGCTATGATGCAATAAGAACCTCGTAGTTATAACAATTTTGTAATTTCATTTGCAAAATATTTTGTCCTATAAATTTTATCTTTACTCTAGATTCACTAATCTAATATTATATAAATATTAAAAATAAATTAAATTTTTATTAATAATAAAAATATATTTACATAAATATAATAATACCACTAAATATCACATTATTATAATAAAATCATCCACTCTCGTGGGGATGCAAATGCCACTTGATTCAATTAAGTATGGCATCTAGCAGTAACTTATCAATTTCATCTTGGCCAAGGATTTTATAGTCAATACTATTTGAGAATAGATAAAATATTTTGACTAATTCATATAGGGTGATAAATCATTTCTTGATCACTCAAGTACCTTTATATAGTTCATGTTAGACCCAATGTCTGTCATTGCATTACCTCTATTAAGATAACATGTAATATGATTAAAACATAACATTCTCTATATAAGATAATTTAGTGATTTTAAGTGTAAGAATCACTTGTACAACCATCACGTAAGCCTTTCCCTAGAAATAGGTGATCACTCTACATGAAATTCTCATGCAGGTCAATTCAGTGTACATGTCTTATGACAAGCACTTACATCGGCTTATGAGAACAACTGTTTTTTTTTTTTCATAAAGAAAAAAACATAATATGTACAAGTTTTTATGGCTCTAATGAATGTTCAATATTTAAGAGAGTATCGATCAAGAATATTTTAGGAACAATGTTATGATGCAATAAAAACCTCGTAGTTATAACAACTTTATAATTTCATTTGCAAATCATTTGTCCCATAAATTTTATCTTTACTCTAGATTCACTAATCTAATATTATATAAATATTAAAAATAAATTAAATTTTTATTAATAATAAATATATATTTACATGAATATAATAATACCACTAAATATCACATTATTATAATAAAATCATCCACTCTCGTGGGGATGCAAATGCCACTTGATTCAATTAAGTATGGCATCTAGCAGTAACTTATCAATTTAATTCAAGTTTTCCATTTTTTTTTTCCCGAAGAAAATGAAGATTAAGTAGCCCTTGTCAAGAAAGATGATCTACGTCGGAGTAAAGTTCCCGGAAATCGACTGTGGGATGTCAATCTTGTCCAAGGCTGGTGGTCCATGATCGTTGTCCATGATAGTTGCCGGTCTCAAAATGGAGTACTGCAAGCCACAAGTTTGTCTCAGCAAGTTTCCTACTTGTATGAAACTTGAAATTCGTATCGTCCATTCATTTCGAAACTCTTGCTTACCACCATTAAAATTATAAAATGACTAACCACAACAATCCACCATTAATAAATAAATCTTCTCTTTAAGTCAACCTCTTAGTTCCCATCACTGATTCGCCCGACAGTAACAGCATCCCGTCAGTACATGCTATCTGTAATTAAAAGCTATTATCCAATTCTAGATCTTTATGTAGTCCTTTCGGTCAGCCAATCCATTTCTTCAAGTAGCGGGCAGATGTGAGCGTTACTTTAGTACAAATATTGATTAACTTCTTTATCTGTTAATCAACTCTGATGGGATGGTCAAAGTTTTAGCTAAGATAACAAGCTACAAAATGAAGGATTCGTTGAACAATGGCTAGTTCCTAGAACTTCACTTTCCAGTAAAAACTTGAAATGCAACTGCTATTAAACAAGGTGCCAAGAACAAAACCAAGGCTTTTGTACTATTCATGCAACGCTTAAGAATCTCTGCCTCTCCTTTTCTCTCTTGTTCTTCCACTCCAAAATGCTGAGGACGGCATTAGCTCTGTCTCTTTCAACCCCAGTTCTTAGACCACAAAAACCTTTATATGTTCACTCTAGCCCCAGATTTAGCCCATGTATTAACCTCCCTTCTTTAAAACCGCTTGATACTGTTTGCTGCCATGGCTTCTCTCGTCGAAAAACTTCCCTGTCAGGTTGTTGTTTGAGTTGCAATACTCGAATCTCTGCATTTATCTGTCGAAATCATGGATATGGCAGTATCAAGGTCCGGGCTGCCTCAGTTCCTGACAGTACTGGTGAATTTGAGAAATCAAGTGATGCGGCTAGGACAATGCAGCTAGGTGCTATGTTTGGAATTTGGTATCTTTTGAATATCTACTTCAACATCTTTAACAAGCAGGTTCATTTACATTTCTCTCTCTGTATGTCATTTCATTTCACCTCGTGAAATTGATTTGTCATTCTTGTTTTTATTTTTTGATGTTTATATACCTTGTATTGTTTTGGTTATGTCTTTCTGATTAAGTGGTGACGCTTCGTCTTTTCTATGTCACCGTGCTATCATCTAATATATAATATAATTAATTCTACAAAGAAAAGCTGTGCTCTCAAAGCTACAAAACTGGATACTAAGGAAGCGAAATTGTGATTTTTTAATGGTTCATCACTTATAATTAACTATTTAGTCAGTATAGAGATATTCTTCTTCAGGAAATGAACAAGACATAAATATAATAATATATGCAGCAAATGTATGGAAAGGTGAATATTTCTAGTTTTCCTTTCATCTCCATTCCAGTATTTGAGAAGAGTGAAAGAATCTGTTTTCTATTCTTTGTTGTAGGTTCTGAAGGTGTATCCATTTCCAGCAACAATTACAGCATTCCAAGTTGGCTGTGGGACTGTGATGATCATCATAATGTGGGCACTAAATCTCTGCAACAGACCAAAGCTTACTCGTCCACAGGTACTTGCTGGTATCGGACTGAAGAATCAATATTGCTTCTGTTTATTTTGTCACTTATCGCGTTCTCTTCGCAGATTTTAGCAATCCTACCTTTGGCTGTAGCACACACATTTGGTAACCTTCTTACTAATGTTAGTCTGGGAAAGGTTGCTGTCTCATTCACTCATACAATCAAAGCTTTGGAACCCTTTTTCACAGTGTTATTTGCTGCATTGTTTCTTGGCGAGGTAAGGATTTGTGATCAGAATTTCACAATCTTACCACTGTAGATCTTTGGGATGTAACAAGTACTGTTGCAGGTGTGTCTCGCAGAACTTCGAAAACATTTTCGTTGGGGCTATAATGCTGCTGTAAAATTCCTTGTTTAGGAACCCAAATTGTAGATTAATGCTCGTTTGCCAATACCATAAGAATAATAGGCGTCCAAATTCAAAAAAGTGTAAGGCTGTAGATATTCATTCAATTGTAGTTCATACATATTAATGAAACTGTAAGAGGTAGTAATTCCCTAGTTGAAACTCAGTGTATGCTGTCCTGGAAAATAAAACCCCCCTGGGGTGTAGTCAGAAAGAAGCATAAAGCTCCCTAATTCAGTGGCAATGAATTTACGGTTAAGCGGTTTGTGCTGTCCCTAAATGTTTTAAGCTGCCTTTGTTCGTGCTATTATCTTCATTTTTTGTTTTTCATACAACAACACAGTTATAAAGTCTATTTTGTAAGACAAAATGATTAGTTTTCTCACTCCTGGGAACAGACGCCTGCTTTCTGGGTACTTTCCTCCCTTGTGCCACTAGTAGGTGGAGTAGGCTTGGCATCATTAACTGAGGTCTCTTTTAATTGGTAAGAAAGTAATTTTATTTATTTTTGGGTGAACTAAGGACTCAATGCATTAGATTTGTCTAAAATAAATGATCTTCAAGTCCGTGTTTTACCTGCTTTTGAGTATGATTAGCTATTTTGACATGAACAGGATCGGTTTCTGTAGTGCAATGGCTTCCAATGTGACTAACCAGTCACGAAATGTATTTAGCAAAAAGTTGATGGTTAACAAAGAGGTAAGAGGCGGGAGGTCTTCGCAGGAATAAGAATTTCAAACCTAATTTCTCTAATCTTATTCTAGTAATTCTGCTAGTACTTGAATTGTTTATTATGGTCAATTTGATTTGGCCCGTAACCAGCAGCACCTTGTTCTTGATAGGAAACTTTGGACAACGTCAATCTCTTCTCTGTCATAACCATCATTTCTTTTATCCTGCTGGTTCCTGCTGCTATTTTCATGGAAGGCTTTAAGTTTACTCCATCATACCTGCAGTCTGCTGTGAGTAGTATACATACAGTTTTTAGTAAACCTGGACTCCAAACTATCATAGTTTGATTCTTCAAAAGCCACCGGCAAGATGCATGATGTTTTCTTTTCTTCATGTTTCAGGCAAACCAAGGGTTGAATGTTAAAGAGCTATGCATAAGATCTCTTCTCGCCGGATTCTGCTTCCACTCTTATCAACAAGTGATATTCTTACTGCTTTGTATCCATTATTTATCATAGCTTCATATATAACTCTCAACATCCCAGCCACTGCTCAGGGATGAATAACTATAGGGATTGTAGCTGTTTAACAGAAGAATGAAAAATATGGTAATCAACCCTTAACCAATAAAATCTATCTGCTAATAGCAAGCAGAGGTAAATCCTGTCATAGATTATGTCTACAGTAGTCTCACCGCAATCCGGGCCGAATCAGCTCCAAAGTGACGACTGAACTGCCTATGCCATTGATTTCCTTGCAGGTCTCCTACATGATATTACAGATGGTAGATCCTGTCACACATGCTGTTGGAAATTGCGTGAAGCGTGTGGTGGTCATAGTCTCATCAGTCATCTTCTTTCAAACTCCTGTGTCGCCCATAAACTCCATTGGTAAGTTTTTCTTTCTTGGTTCAAGGAGAGAGGTCCTTTAAACTACAATGCACTATATAGCATGATAGAGTATCCCTCCTTCACATTCCATAGTGAGTAAACTATTTGAAGATATTTCTTGTTTCTTAATTCATGGACCTGCTGGTGATTTGATTAACTGCAGGAACTGCTATGGCCCTTGCTGGAGTCTTCTTGTATTCAAGAGCAAAGCGGGTGAAGTCGAAGACAAAGCCAAAGGCTGCATGATTTTCCTTTGGAAAAATTATCCATAGCTTCGTGTAGCTTGGTTTGTTTTACATTTATCGACTATAGTTTAAAAAATTATAGTTTCATCCTAAACTTTGTATGGCGTCTAGTATTTCTGACACTTAAAAAAAACAACAAAAAATATAATTATTTATAAGATTATTATTATTTTTTATTTAATAACTAAATAGCTCTTATATTAAATATTACAAGTTTTCTATTAACCCTACCCACCACCCTCTTAACCCAAACCCATATCTTCAATAACAACAAACCAATCATCTCCATCACAATTTTTTTTTGACAACCTGTTAAGTAGTAATTTCGCTATTAGGTCTTGCATGAGAAGTGCAAGATTTAAGACTTTAAGTAATGACTCCTTAGTTTGGCTGGAGAGGGAGGTGACATTGAAGGATGTTCAGGAGGCAGTGTGTGGAGTTGTGAAGTCTCCGAGGCTCTAAGGTTTGATGAATTTAACTTTAATTTCTATAAAAAAAACATGGCCATTTATTAGAGATGAGATTTTTTTGCTAGTTTTGAAATTTGAAAACACTAGCAGGATGTTTAAAGGATTTAATAATGCATATATATATCACATTCAAGGTTGTCAAAAACGTTTTTTTGACACGACACGAAATATACAATATAAACTCGGATAGTAAAATCACAAGAAAAATATTTTAATTAATTATATATTGACAATTTCAGTCAAGTAGTAAATAATAATATAACACAATTAAAATAAAAGTGAAATAAACAATACAAATGTTCAAATACCTTAAAATATATAATTCAAATAAAAATTCATACATGGTTTGTTACAAAAAGAAAAAAAAAAAGATTGAACAACTATGTTTTATTGATTGAGTTTCAGAACATTTTCTAGAGGACAGGTCTTGAAACACACTGCAGGCAACTAGTG
>Ga0307517_10014284_pt1 | contig 10682 bp, 5 predicted proteins | sample 23_EM_MG_FD_194515 | JGI IMG/M metagenome (GOLD analysis project Ga0307517, IMG submission 194515) | Populus trichocarpa ectomycorrhiza microbial communities from riparian zone in the Pacific Northwest, United States - 23_EM | ecosystem: Host-associated > Plants > Roots > Unclassified | place...
GAAGAGAGTCTCCAAATCCATTTTAGCAGCAGGGCTCTGTTTTTCGATATAAGGGAGCCTACACCGAGGCCTCCTTGTTTCTTATCGCGCATCACTAGTCTCCATTGAATCTTGCAGAAAGATCTTTGCTTGGTACATCCACACCACAAGAAACGTCTTTGGATGGATGAAAGAAGCCTGCCTACCCCTTTTGGCATCTTGAACACAAACATAAAATATATAGGCAGGGAATTAAGGACACTTTTAATGAGGCATAGACGACCAGCCATGCTTAGTAATCTCCCTTTCCACATATGAAGCCTTTTACGAAACTTCTCTATCACTGGCTTCCATGTAGAGATACGAGATGGATTGGCTCCTAGTGGCATGCCAAGATATTTGCTTGGGAGGGAGTCTGATCTGCAAAAAATAGATGTAGCCAAGCGCAAGCACAAGTGATCGTCGACATTGATACCAATAATGGAGCTTTTATGGAAGTTTATATGAAGGCCTGAAGTCAGAGCAAACCATCTTAAAATTCTTTTGACTTGAACTAACTGATCAATATCTGCCGGGATGAATATTAACGTGTCATCTGCATATTGTAGATGGCTGACGAAAATTCCTGATGCAAATTGCAGCCCTTTGATAATATTCCCACTAGATGCCCTTTGAAAGAGGACTGAGAGGCCCTCAGCAGCTATGTCAAACAGAAAAGGGGAAATCGGGTCTCCTTGACGCAGTCCTCGCCGAACAGAGAATTCTTTTGAAGGAGATCCATTGATGAGGACCGAGAGTTTTGATGAAGAAAGACATTCATAAATCATGGTTCTCCATTTTCTGCCAAACCCCATATAACCCATGATATCATCTAGGTAATCCCAGGAGACTAAGTCGAAGGCTTTATGGAAATCAATCTTGAAAATCAGACCTGCCGCTTTTCGCTTTTTTAGATCACTTACCAGCTCATTTGCAATCATAAAGCCATCTATAATGTTGCGGTCTGCTATAAACGTTGATTGGTTAATGCTAATGATATCTTGCATAACAGTTTTCACTTAACTCACAATAGTAGCAGTAATGTAGTTTTTGTCTTATTTATCCTTTTTTGTTTGTTTTTTTTAGTATGTTAAAGGTAAAATCTAAGAACAAATCATCTTTATCACCTTTTGTTGGAGAGTGAATCTTTATTAAGCTAAATTCAGATTGGTATTGCAGTTACACTTGGTTTATACAAATTAAGCCACTTCCCAGTCAGGATGGGGGGAAGCAAAAAACAAAATCAGACTTTGGACCACAGTGTGGTCCAATGACAACTTATTAGGGCACGTGCACTGTAGAGCATGCTCTTGATGTTTATAATGGCTGAAATTGAGCCAGAATTTCAATACATGTATATTTAATGCTGTGATCACCTGGATAAAGTTATGAGAATGATCCATCAGGGAGGTGATTATTCATTTCTTCTTCCAAGTTGCAAAATTTATATCTGTGAATATATATAATCTAGTGCTGGTCCAATTCAAACTAACTATACAAGTCATCAGCTTTATTCTTTCTTTATTTTTTTTAAATAGGAACCGTCAGTTTTACTCTCAGAAACCAATTAGTAAAGGATAAGAAATAAATAAGTTATATTACTATGTAACTACAATAATTATCCTCCTAGCTAGCATCTTCCCTTGCCCACAAGTTTCCAAAGAGACATATAGACAGAATATTTTGGCTTTAACGTCAGGAATTATCATCCTCCATTTGGAACTTGCCAAGAAACATGGAGGGGGAGAGGAAAGTAGAGATTTAAAGCATCCCTCAACAGAAATATCTTACCCTTATCATCAATATTATTACTAGTTCCCGTTCCGAATCCCATCACCTGTCAACATACAACTATTACGATGGGGTGGTGCGGGTTGCTATACTTTCAAAACAATATTTTTTAACTATTCATGAACAAGAACAAATAAATAAAGATCCTATAGTACGTGTCAACACCCCAGATAATCCTTTCCTCGTCTGTAATATGGGATTGGGTTTATTTGGAAAAAATCTAATACAACTGGTACATCGATGTCCATCTCTATTTCCTATGCTAGCTAATTCAATAGCATTATTGTTTGAAGTAGTTTTTCCAATTGCTTTGAGGCTCGAAACCTAAGATTAGAGGACAAAGAGGGGAAAAATGAAGGGATTGGATGGCTTTGGCATATATCCCACTCATGCCATTTTTAGGGAGTTGGAATTTTGTGCTTTCCCCTTTTGGGTGGAATACCAGATATGGTGTAAACAGGGAAGTAAGTATCTCTTCTCAGAGAAAGTATCTTCCTATCAAAGAAAAAAGAAAGAAAACAGACTGATATCTCACTTTAAAGACTTGGTGAATGTTTATGCTCCAGGAGCTTGGATAGGCGTTAAAACCACGCTAGCCGCATCTACACGAAAACATATTCCATCCTTTATATATAGTGGAGGAGGATCCAAGTTCTTGTTTTTATATAATTGGTATCTGTGAATCTCTATGGTAAGAGACCGAATATATATGCGGCAATAACAAAATGCAGTAATCTTTTTTTAAAAAAAAAAGACGAAGAAGAAGTAAAATGCAGTGATACTCTTTAGAAGTTACGAGCAAGTAGCTAGGTTCTAGACCCTTTTTTTCACTCTTAATTTTGTTTTTCAATTTTAGGGAAATAATAATTCTGTTGGTATAAACTGGAAAATCAATTAATGTTTAATTTTTTACTTTTGAAATCAAAATAAACAATATATATAAGTCATTCTCAAAGTTTTACATAGTAACTCAAGTGTAAAGGTTCGATAGAATCAAAATTTTCTTAACTATATGGTTGTGAGTTATTTTTTTTTATATTATTATTAGAAATACACATTGACATAAACACTTCTACTCAAAATAGTATCTTTTGATTATATTATATGCTAGTCACAGATTTTCAAACTCTAAACTTCAAGTCTTCTTTAATTTAATTAAATAAAAAAGTTCTAACACGTTATGGATCTTAATAAACTTATGTTGTAAGACTTTCATTTTTTAGGGTTAAACTAAAGAATGTAATATATATTAACCTTTATCGATGAACTCAATCTTTTATCTTTTAGAGTGAGTGATTCTATGACACTTCCACATTAACGTCTTTTTCTTAATCTCTTTCTCTTTCAAAACCAACATCCTCCAACGTAAACATTTTCTATTTTAAAAAGGATCATAAATCTCACCCTCTCTCCCTCAAAACCAACTTCTTCCAGCATAAACATTTTCTATTTTAAAAAGGATCATAATCTCCTCATGTTATTTTTTTTTATTATATTTTAATATATGCTATGGTTTTTTTATTAGTTATTTTTATTATTATAATGTTATTTTTTCTAGATTCTTCAAACATTTTAGGATTTTTTAAATCTTGTTGTTGTTACTTATATAGAAGTCTTCTATATCACGACCAGAAAATTGATTTTCATCCGTGCTTGAGTTGTAATTCCATCGAATAATAAATCATCAATGGATTTCCCAATGAAAACTTATCATCATTGAATGTCTTGTCAAGGATTTCAAGTTCGTCAGTTGTTCATTCATATATTGACATAAACACTGACAAAATATTCACATAAAAAAATAGTGCCGACTATTTTCCTGTCGACCAATCCATCGATAATATTTACTGACGGATCACTGATGAACTAATTGTTAGTAATATAGTGTGTATCACCGACGAATTAACCGACATAATCACCAACAATAAGGTTCTATTAGTAAATTCATCGATCTATATGTTAGTAATATAGTGTGTATCACCATTGGATTAACCAACATTTTCAACACCATCATAGATGTGAAGGGGAAAACAAAGGACAACATCAAGGCTAGAATAGATATAGCTTTGTTCTATAATCGTAAAAATATGGAGTTGGTTTGTGATGGGTCACGGGGTCGCAAAACCAAGAGCAAGCTTCGTGTTAGAGAAAAATACACAACTACTAGTTTACAAATGGCTTAAGAGTCTACGTTTTCTTGATGGACATGCCTCGAACATATCACGGTTGGTTAATATGAAGGAATGCAGATTGTATGGAATAAAGAGTAATGACTGCCACATGTTTACAAATGGCTTAAGAGTCTACGTTTTCTTGATGGACATGCCTCGAACATATCACGGTTGGTTAATATGAAGGAATGCAGATTGTATGGAATAAAGAGTAATGACTGCCACATGTTTATGCAAACACTCATTCCATTAGCTTATCATGATTTGTTGCCAAAAGAGATATGGGATGCACTCACGGAGATCAGTCATTTCTTTAGACATATATGCTCCAACAAGTTGAATGTTGATCACATTGAGAGGCTTGAAACAAATATCGTCTAGACACTATGCAAACTTAAGATGATATTCCCTCCATCATTTTTTTATTCAATGGAGCATCTCCCCATACATTTACCATTTGAGGCAAAAGTTTGAGGACCTGTCTAGTATAGATGGATGTGTCCATTCGAATGGTTAGATATTACAGTTGCAATGTATGGAGAAGATATTTGTCTGAAATAGAGTTTAGACAAGCACACAATTATGTTTTATTTAATTGTGATGAGCTGAGACCTTTTATTTAGTAAGTATATGTACTACTAATTAAACTTTGTTAAGAATGTACTATTTATATATTGTAATAACATAAACTCATATAATTTGGAACAACCTTTTAGGCAACATCGACAATATTTACTGTCCAATAACTCACAGCTGACCGAATCCTAAATCTTTCAATTACAAGATAAATAATTTGCCACATGGTTTAGAATACATGTAAGTACTATCACAAACTCATTATCTTTTGTAAAGTTACTGTATGTCATTACAAAATTCTCGTTCATTGTTCATTGTTGTACATGATATACAAGATTTATCAAATGGGAAGGAGTGTTGTTATTTCATTGTCTTCAGTAAGCCTGGGCCCTGAAAGAAAAGTTAAGTGCTACCACAGGTATTTTATTTTGTCAATGGATATGTATTTCATACTGAAGAATACTTGCATGGAAGAAAGACATACAATAGCAGTGTTTGTGTTAAGGGATCGACTTGTAGTGAGTTTAAAGTCGACTACTATGGTAAATTAGAAGAGGTCGTTGAATTGCAATATCATAGTGAGCAGAATAGAGTGTTTTTATTCTAATACTATTGGTATGACACCACTAATAGAGGAATTAGAGTAGATCCTCACTATGGTCTGGTCGAAATCAACTCAAAAGCTAGACTCCGCAATGTAAATGATGTCTTTGTTTTCGTAAAGCAATGTCAACAAGTTTATTACACATACATCCCTTCCTTTACAAAGGATCGATCAAGAGTTGATTGACTATCCGTTTTAAAAACAAAACCCAGGGGTCATGTCGAGGTTGTTTAGGATGAGAACGAAGACACAAGTGTGCGAGATGAAGTCTTTCAAGTTAGGGAGTTGGTTGAACCATATCGAGTTGCTCCTTCAATTAACTCGGAAGAAAATTCAAATTTTCATGTTTTTGATGATAGTCTTGTTGATGTTGACACAGAGGAGTTGAATGTTGTTTTGAGCTCTAGTGGACAAGCAAATGTTGATGAAGAAGATGATGATGATATCCATATTGAAGATGATGATATCCATATTGATGATTGTAATGGAACTGATGACTATTCAATTGACGACAAAAAAGAAAAAAATTCTGACTAACTATTAGAATCAAGAAAAGTGTAAAGCATTTTTTTATAATGTAATATATATTATGGATGATATTTTGTAACATGAAATATTTATTTTATAAGTGTTAACTGTTGTTATTGTTTTGTGCGATGGACAGTTTTTAATTTAAGTATTTGTAGGAAGGTAAATAGGCAATACAAGCATAATCTTTCATGCATAATGCACGATCACCAACATCTATACTGACGGATTACATGTCCGTCGGTATTTCACAGAGAGTTGCATAAATATTTACTGGAAATGCCAACATCACCGATGTCTATACCGACGGATACAGTCCATCGACATTTCACAAAGAGTTGCAAAAATATTTACTGGAAATGCCACTATCACCGACGTAGATACCGACAGATACAACCCGTCGACATTTCATAGAGAGTTGCAAAAAATTTTACTGCAAATGCCACTATCACCGACGTTGATACCGACGAATATAGTTTGTCGGCATTGGTCGGCAGTCCATAATTGCCGACAGAATCACCGATGGGCGGTGTGAATTCCAAAGGGCGGGTTTTAATGCATCTCTAACCGCATGCACTTACCGATAAAAATTGAATTCTCCATCACTTTACAAAACTTCATGGCCAGATTTAGGCTTCTAGTCGTCTAACAAAACTTCACCAAGGCTTCAATCTTCATCTTCAAATCTAACAACCCAGGGACACCAGCTATGATTTCTTTTTTCTGTCAATCTTTTTCAACACTCTGTCCAGTGATCTTGAAAACTCTAATAAAATGGTTGCTAAGCTTAACTGTTTTAAATTAAAGCTTTTGCTTGCTCCGACAGTTTGAACTTCAGATTTATGTCTTCTAAATTTTTATCTCTTTCCTTATTTTTTAGCCCGGGTCTGGTTCTTTGAGTATGCTTGTTCATGCTGTTTTGTTGGATAAGAAGCTTGAAGAAGTTCTAGCAGTAAGAATATAGGCACCCACTGCTACTGGTTATTTTCTCGAGCATTATTAGAAGCAAATTTGCATTTGCATTATATTAACGTTCTGTGAAATCCATGCTCAGATTATGAGGCTGCTAAGCTTCCCTGGTATTTCATTACAAGGAGCTCTCTATCTACAGTGTTTTTGTTGCTAAAGTTCAAATCTTCTTTCAGCTTTCCTAATCTTTCAAGCTAGGTACTTTCTTCCACTGCTCATCTCTCATTTTCTTTAATGGGTTTTTCATTTATTTTTTTACTCTTTTTTTCATCTAGGTTTCCACTGTTGGCTTGGATCTATTATGGGGTTTGGCTAAAATTAGTGATTTTATGATCAAGATCTGCACTTTGCTTAAATAACATTTGATCATGATGTTTTGCTAAGTTTGTTTGAGAATGCATTATGTCAGTTGTTGACTTGATTGGTTTATTCTTTACTCTTTTTTTTTTTTACGGTCCTTGAATCCTTTATAATTCTTTAACGAGTTTTTCATTTCTCCATCACTTTACTCGATAGTTTCTTCCTCCTCAATCCAATTCTATTCGTAATGGTTACCACACCAAGTACTTATCAGATCCTTCTCACTCTTGCTAAAAAGTGAGAAAGGGAATTTTTGGAGCTGGAGCTGCATTTGTTGTCCTGACATGCATAGTATCTAAGCTTTACTATGTTAGCTATTCCAAGGCTAATGATGAACAACCTTTTTATAACAGAGACACTGGTATAAGAATGAGGAATCTTAACCTGAGTTGATTTGGATTGAAGAGGAAGAAACTATTGAGTATGTAACCCAGTTTAATTGACCTGTATATCATGATTGTGATCTTGTTTTATATTGCACAGGTCTCTTATTAGTCTATAATTAATACTGACTGCTCTTGTTCATCATTTTTTTAGCCTTTTGATACCCTAGGATTTATTCTTTACTGATTTGAGAATGCATTATGTCAGTTACTGACTTGATTGGTTTATTCTTTACTCTTTCTTTTTGCGGTCCTTGAATCCTTTATGCTTGTTTTTCATTTTTGTCTTTTTGATCGTCCTGGTTTTGCTAGCTTTGAAGTTTTGTTCTTGTTCAATTTTTTCTTCAGTGTCATCTAATCAATTTTTTCTTCAATTTTGATCTTGAATTCCAGGTTTTGATGTAAATGGTATTAAGAAATCAATGTGCAATGTTATTGTCATCTTGATGAGCTTTTCGATTAGGATGATGTGCACAATGAATATTTATATTTTTTGCATGAAGTGTTTTATTTTTTATGACAAGGTTATTTGTTGTTTCTTTTTAAGCCGTTTTGAAGGCAATGCTTTGTAATTTAGATTTTAACTTGGTGTGTGAATTATTTAAACTTTGATGCAAGATGAGTCCAAAAAACAAATATTAGAAAGACTTGCAACATATTGAACACAATATTAGTACTAATAATTTAATATAAATGAATATTCAGTGACAAAAAAAAATTAAATATATTATAGAATCTTGTAACAAAATTAGATAATATTAACATCAATTACAAGCCCATCAGAAAACCCATTAGAAAGCCCCAAAAAAAGCCCAAAGAACAAATTTAGGTTTTTTTGGTTTTTATGTTAAAAAAACCGAATTGAAACTAGTCAGTTTGAACCGGTTTTAGTTCAAATTTTTCAGTTTTTCAAAATTTTATTTTGGTTATTTTTCTAGATAAAAATTGAACTGAACCGAAAATGATCACCCCTATATGGTTGCAACTAGTTCTTCTAATAGTGAGGATGACATGTCCTTAGGTGTCGATCAAGAAGAGGTACTTGTGCCGAGTCGCGATGCTGCCTCTTAATTTAATTTAATTTATTTATTTTCAACTTCACAAACATTAAGGCCGCCTGAGTAATATCATCGGTGTTTAAATCGTCGATAAAGATTCCATTATTTCAATGGAGTCAAGTTTCCAGACATCCTAAATGGAGACCTTATATCGATACATGGTTTGACAATTTGAGATTGGTGTTAATTTTTAATTTCCAGCTTATTTTTAACAAATTATTATTATAATTGTAAATAAATTATTATTATTATTTTAAATAAATTATTTATACACAACATAAATTCGACTGAGACAGCGCACTTGACAATGTTGTGAGGAGAGTGTGGGAGAATCATGTGGCAACTAGGTAACATCGAAAACAATACGATATTTTTTTTATAAAACAAATTATGTTCTAAAATCTAATTTGTCACTATGGAAGTAGGTAGCATGATTTTTGGTATGAATGACAAAAAAAAGCCAAAAAAACACAAGAGATAATGGTCTTCAAGGCTGGAACAATGTGGCGGGTTGGAGGGATTTCAAACCGCTATACATCCTGGGAGATATATGGTTGCAATATATTGAGCACGTGACGTTTGAGCGGCTCACACGATGCTCACAGTTCGGTGCTGGCAACAGGAACCGGCAAATTCACGGTTCAGTGACAACGTACACTGGCAGCTCCGTTTCATGGTAAGATTAATTTAAATGAAATATATTGTTAATTAATTTGTTGTTACTTAATTTTTTTCTTACAAGCTACGTCTCTTGGATGTGAGCCGAGCCTAATGAAGCTGTTTGTAGAGACACATGTGCGTAATGAAGACCGCCAGAAGGGGGTGCAACAGTTCATTGACAACTGCGCTCAACACTTCGTGGTATATTCGTTCAACCATTTTATTTCGTAAGTTATTATTTTTCTTGAATTGAATATGATGATTTCTTTTTTTATTTTTAGGAGACTTATAATAGCCAGTTGAGGGAGAGATATTGGGATGATCCTTCGACCCATCCGGATTTCGATCCGGATTTGTTGATGGAGGTAGGATCGTCCGGTGGACCCGATAAAAATTGAGTGTACGGGCTCTCCAACACTACGGCCGAGAACTTGCGGGCGGCCCGTAATGTCTCAACCATTGAGAGCTACCTATCAGTATCGAGCACTCAATCTGAGGAGTTCATGGCCTTAAAACAACAATACGCTCAACTCTTGGCGGATTATCAACACCTCCACCAAATGATCATGGACATTGTCGCATGTGTGCGGCGTCGCGGTGAAAACATCCACCCTCAAAATCAAGTAATGTATCTAATGCGGAAAATATAGGGAGACAAGGAATTCTTGTCTTTTATTAATGGAAAAATAGAATGGGAGTCGCCACCTAATATTTTGGTCACTAGGAACCCTAACTGGTCTTAGAGATCGGGTACGGAGATTGGTTGCGTAAAGGAAGGTATTAGCACCCCAAATACGCCCTACCTAAGGTAAGCTGCATTGTTTTATTGTCTGATAAAATCTAAAGTCTTGTCGTGTTTTCTAGTTGTTGGTCCGTCTGTGATTTAAGAAAAGTTCTCCTCGGTAAGGAGATCCTTATCTTATCGGATAAAACCTAACTGTTCTGACGTCAACAAAGGAATTTAATATCCGGAATACGTCTTACGTATAAGGTCGTAAACCCAGATACTAAAAGAAAACAAAATAAAATTTTTTTGGAATTTTTGAAATATTGGCCTAGTCCTCGTGACTTTAATAAACTGGTTATTAAAGCCAAAATGCATGCCAAAACCCTTTTTTTTTTTATGAAGATACAATATGATTTGTTTTTAGAGAGACTTGGCCGTATGCATGAAAACAAAAACTTTTAATACCGAATTTGTATCTTTACGGTATAAAAATACAAACCAATACTAAGCAAAATTCATTAGAAAAGTACGCGGGAAAATCACATATTTTTTTGAAATAATAAATTTTTTTGAAAAAAAAAATTTATTTTTATTTTATTTTATTATCATTTTTTTTGTGTGTGGTTGGGCTGGACCCAGCCAGCCCAACCTGGTCACTGGTTCAAACCAGTGACCCGGCTGAGAAGTGAATTATAATTCACAGCTACAGTAGCATGTGAATTATAATTCACAGCTACTGTAGCATGTTAATTAGAGAGAAGAAAGGACTCACCTGGAGACGAAGCCGAATGCACTGGTGTGTTGTTGGTCCTCTGTTCGTGTCTCTATCCTTTCTCT
>Ga0307517_10014285_pt1 | contig 10681 bp, 6 predicted proteins | sample 23_EM_MG_FD_194515 | JGI IMG/M metagenome (GOLD analysis project Ga0307517, IMG submission 194515) | Populus trichocarpa ectomycorrhiza microbial communities from riparian zone in the Pacific Northwest, United States - 23_EM | ecosystem: Host-associated > Plants > Roots > Unclassified | place...
TATAAAGCCTTGGTTGATGCTCATCATAGGAGAGTGGTGTTTGAGGTTGGTGATTTGGTATGGGCAGTCCTTACACTTAACAGGTTTCCAGTGGGTGAGTATAATAGGTTGAAAGAAAAGAAGATAGGTCATTATAAGGTGTTATAGAAGATAAATGATAATGCTTACAGGATTTGTCTTCCTCATCATATGAAGACTTTTGATGTCTTCAATGCCTAGCATTTGACTTCTTATTTAGATAAGAAACATAACTCGAAGACGAGTTCTTTCTAACCCGAGGAGAATGATGCAATCAGGCCTACAATAACGGGTGATTCTAAGCAATTAGGTATGGATTTGCCACAATTAGATAAGAATATGTCCCAGACAAAATATATTGATGGCCTAGCATATGCATTTATGGACCAATAGGATAAGTCTAGGTCCAAAAGGAAGTCTAGTCATGCTATACCAGAATAACAGCTCAAAATGGCTATAAATTTTTATCCAACCATTGGATTGTGCTCAAAATTTTATTATGTCACTACGCGAACCGTCGAATCTTTAGATATCAAAAATCTCGTTAAGGCCTTGATTGTAGCAGTTTTTGTGATTTTCTTGTTATTATTGGATTTCCTATTTATTTCGGATTTTATGCTTCTTTCCTTTGTAATTTCATATTATTATTTTTTTCTAGTTGAGATAGAGTTTCTTGCCTATTAAAGGCTTTGCAAACCTTTTAAGGAGACAAATTTCAATATTATTATTTCAAGGAAAATAAACTTGTGAACATGAGGTTCACATCTGCAACCTTGTTCGATCATAAAAAATTATTTGTTCTTCAATTATTGTTGTCTTTTGCTTCCACCTGCATATGTGTATTAGGGATGATATTGTCCTCTCTGTACACAATCAGTCCCCTCATCCAGACTCTAAAAACCAGTTAGGTTTCTAGTGATTAAAATATTAGATGGTGACTCCAAATATTTTTAATTAATAAAAGACAAGAATTCTTTGTTATTTCCACCTACACCAAAATCCTGATCCAAGAGGATGGTCACCGCGACACCACACACATGACAATGTTGATGTCAAAAATATAAAAAAATCTAAAAAAAATTATTTTGATGCATTTTCAAGTAAAAAACTATTTTGAATATCACTCTACGCCATAATTTTGAACACTTAGTATCAATGCTTTTCTATCATAATAGTGGATACGTGATTGTCTTGGCTAGTTACTAAATAATCTATTCCGACTCTCAATGTGAATAATTTCCTAAATATAATAGGTTTATTTTAGGTTGCAATTTATTTTAATGACCTTGAAGCCTGGTTGCAAACTTTTTAATCATTCTGGTTTTTATTAGTTAATTATCATTGTTCCCTTTCCTCCAAAGTGCTTTGATTGTTTCTTTAATTATAATATCTTTTATTAGTCAATGTTTTTATTCCTTGTTATTATTTATCTGCAACCTTTCTATAACTTCTATAAACCATGTATAACATAAAATGCTAGATATATTTGTACATCATATCATGGGAGTTCATCATATGTCGAAACAAATTATGGCTCTAATATATAACTTATTTTTATAATTTTTTCGATTGTTTTTATTTTTTATGGAATTATGGTGTAAAGGGGAAAGGAAATGTTGACGATGAGTTATGGTGAAGATTGGTTGTGTCTTTAATTATAATGTTTTTTTATTAGTCATTGTTTTTTATTCTTTGCTATTATTTATATGCAACCTTTTTATAACTTCTATAAACCATGCATATACAAAATTTCAGATATATATGTACATCGTAGAAGTTCATCATACGTCAAGAAAAAAATTCGGTATGATATATAATTTTTTTTGTAACTTCATTGGTTTGTTGTGTCTTGTGGGATTTTGATAGGTTTATTTGATGAAATTACAATGAAAAGAGAAGGATGTGTTGGGGTTAATGATGAGGAGGTTGCTGGATTTTTTTTGTTAGGTAAAGAATGGTTGATTGTAGCTGGATGTGGTTGTTAAAAATTGAATTTTTTTAAATACTACAATATTGAGCAACAACTCTTTTATTATAAAAACAAAGCAGCAGCTCTTAGTGGTATTTTTCTTCTATTTTTGAAATTCAGAGACTTTTTAATTATTATTTAAAATATAATGAGAGTTATAAATAAATATAATTTTTTTTTGTTGATTTTTTTTGTGTCAACTCGTGAGAATATAAAGTGTTATCAATCTTCAAAATTCAAAACATAAATTATAATTAAAAAAATAACTGCAAAATAAAATAAAAACCAAACTACATGATTGTTAGGATTGTTAGAGTAATTTTCTAATCCGACCAAAGAAAACAAAACGTTGATCGGAAAGAGCTCGTTATGAATAGTGGACGAGTGGCCCATATACATTTGGATTTACATGAGAATTGGGAGAATGGACTGGCCATGGAGCAACACACCTCCTGCATTGATGGCAAAGAAGTCTCAAAACTTATCTAAAAGAGAGAACTTCAGATATTTCTAATCGGAAATAACGAGCAAACAAGGAGCAATGGCTGCTCCTCTCACTCTCCACCACCATATTAAACCTCCCTTATCTTCAGAAAATCCCCTCCTCACGAGAAACCCCACCTCCGCCTCTACTATTGGTATGATCGCAAGCAGCATTGATGACCCAAATCAACCACATCCATGTATTGTTTCGATAGAAAAATGCTCCAACATGTCCCAGCTCAAGCAAATCCATGCTCAAATGCTCAGGACAGGCCTCTTCTTCGACCCCTTCACCGCCAGCAAAATTGTGGCCTTTTGCTCTCTTCAAGACTCAGGAAGTCTCCAGTATGCTCGTCTTGTCTTCTCTCAAATCCCAAATCCCACTTCCTACACTTGCAACTCTATAATTCGAGGCTGCACCGATAAGAACTTGCATCAAGAGGCACTTCTTTTCTATCAAGAAATGATGGTTCAAGGCTTGATACCGGATAGATACACCTTTCCCTCATTGTTCAAGTCTTGCAGGAATTCATCCGAGGGAAAACAGATACATTGTCACTCTACGAAGCTTGGTTTTGCTTCAGATACATATGCCCAAAACACCTTGATGAATATGTATTCGAATTGCGGTTGTTTGGTGTCAGCTAGAAAGGTGTTTGATAAAATGGAGGATAAGACTGTAGTTTCTTGGGCAACCATGATCGGGGTCCATGCACAGTGGGATCAACCCAATGAAGCTGTGAGGCTTTTCGATAGAATGATGAAGAGTGAAAATGTGAAGCCTAATGAGGTTACCTTGGTTAATGTCTTAACTGCATGCGCAAGGGCGAGAGATTTGGCTATGGTGAAAAGGATTCATGAGTACATTGATGAGCATGGTTTTGGGCGCCACGTTGTTCTCAACACAGTTCTTATGGACGTTTACTGCAAGTGTGGATGTGTACAACTAGCAAGAGATTTATTTGACAAGGCCCAGGAAAAAAACTTGTTTTCTTGGAATATCATGATAAACGGGCATGTTGAAGATAGTAATTATGAGGAGGCTTTACTGCTGTTTCGTGAGATGCAAACCAAGGGTATAAAAGGTGATAAGGTGACCATGGCGAGCCTGCTGCTCGCTTGCACTCATCTGGGTGCTCTAGAGCTGGGAAAGTGGTTACATGCCTACATTAAGAAGCAGAGGATTGACGTTGATGTTGCTTTAGGAACAGCTCTTGTGGACATGTATGCCAAGTGTGGAAGCATAGAAACTGCGATACAAGTGTTTCATGAGATGCCTGAGAAAGATGTAATGACTTGGACAGCTTTGATTCTAGGTCTTGCAATGTGCGGGCAAGCGGAGAACGCTTTACAATATTTTGATGAGATGCATATCAAGGGAGTCAAGCCGGATGCAATCACATTTGTCGGGGTTTTGGCTGCGTGCAGCCATGCTGGGTTTGTTGATGAAGGCATTTCACATTTTAACTCTATGTCTGATACCTATGGCATTCAGCCTACCATCGAACACTATGGTGGCTTAGTTGATATACTAGGCCGAGCTGGTCGCATAGCTGAAGCAGAGGAATTGATAAAGAGCATGCCAATGGCACCTGATCAATTTGTTTTGGGCGGTCTTCTTGGTGCCTGCAGAATCCATGGAAACCTCGAGGCTGCAGAAAGAGCAGCTAAACAACTCTTGGAGATTGACCCATATCATTCGGGAACGTATGTACTTCTGTCAAATATTTATAAATCTTCGAAGAAATGGGAGGAAGCAAAGAGAACCAGGGAATTGATGGCAGAAAGAGGCATGAGAAAGCCTCCAGGTTGCAGCCAAATCGAGGTTCATGGAGTAGTCCATGAATTCGTGAAGGGGGATTCATCACACCGCCAATCCTCGGAGATTAACGAAATGTTGGAGGACATGATTAGCAAACTAAAGAACGCTGGTTATGTTCCTGACAAATCAGAGGTGTTATTTGACATGGCTGAAGAGGAAAAGGAGACCGAGCTTAGCCTCCATAGTGAGAAGTTGGCAATTGCCTTCGGCCTCTTAAGTACAAGCGTCGGGGCTCCAATTCGAGTTGTGAAAAACCTGCGTATATGCAGTGATTGCCACAGTGCAACTAAACTTATCTCCAAACTATACAATAGGGAAATAATAGTGAGGGACAGGAACCGGTTTCACCATTTTAAGGACGGAACCTGTTCGTGCAGGGGTTTCTGGTGATGTCATGGTAAGCATCAAGCATTCTATAGAGTTCTAATAATTATCGCTATGGAGCACTATGTCCACACAAATGAATAGCTCTTTCATTACTAGATCCAATCTCCTTGAAGATTTCAAAGTGCAGTTCAGGCCCCAAAAACACAAAATGATGCTTTGGGGGCTAAAATGCAGAGAACCCAATTATAGCACTTGTCTTAAGCTCCAAATAAAATTGCACATGCATGGTTACAAAAGATGCATATGCTGCAGCAGAAGGCAAGTTGTGCTTATTTAGAGTAGATGGAAGAACTAATCCTCATGCACTCTTCCATACAAAGACTGGGCACATTTCTGGATTGAAATTATTCACAGACAAAGATAAGAAATGTTAGGAACTAGTTTAACTGATGCCGGGATTTTCATTACCCATGGTAAGCAACAAAGTACGACAGGCCAATGGTTTCCACACATATCAATGGGTGTTCTGAATTTATCAGATATGAGAAATCAAACTACAAAAGCTTGTATGCCTAACCAAGGTTAAAGAAACACAAAATAAAGTTCAACCTGTACAGGTTTGCATCACACCTAAAACCCCATCATAAAACAGACCACAATGCCCCATGTCAACTGGCAGTCTTTGTAATGCATGCCAACGACAAAGCAATTCAATCAGATTAAATAATTGGAGGAAATCATTGGAAATACACAAAATGAAGAGAAAATTTAAACATAGAAAAACGAGCCACTGATCAGGCTCTCGCGTATTTCTTATTGTCTGAACTACAGGATATTTTGTTGATCGCACTAACAGATGCTCAAACCTAAAGTAATGTGACAAAGAAACTCTTTTTTCTGGAGTCAAAAAACGAGAAGAGTAGGTTCATCATCCATTATGATAAGCCAAATATCAGCAGCTCATAAGAGTCCAGACCAGCAGTTGATTCCTCAATTGCTCTACACTCAATCTGGCTACATTTCACATGTATCTGGTGATTTGTTCAATAAAAGGCATGTGAAAGGTCCCAAGTCTAAATGTGAGCCAAGGAAAAGATTAATGTCACCCTAAAAGTGAAAAATAAATAAATAAATAAATGTCTAATGTTACCATTCTTGAGCCATAACCCAATTCTAAGTGGAGCTGAAGCGCAGTAAATTTATACTAAGGACTTAAAGCTCAACCTTGGGATTAAAAAGCACCTCTTCATGAAATGAATGATGCCAAAACACCAAAAAATGATCAATAAAGTAACCAATCAATTCCAACGTAGATAAGACAGAGATTAGAGATCACATGTAACTTAAAAGGGCAATATCTTTTGAATATCTCATACAACTAACAGAATTGCTACTAATAAAAATAAAACCTCCATAAATCCCAATAATTTTATTCAAATCATAGTCAATGCGAAATAGACTAAAAACATATGAAAATAAGAGCAATCACACAGAACCAAGTTTACCAGTTTTAGTCCCTCTCTAATTCTCTTCATCACCATCGGTCTTTTTGATCAGTTGACTCTCTTCATCGCCATCATTTTCATCACCTGTCTGATTAGAAACAGTCTCACGCTGCAATGGAGCACTGCCAGCTCCAGTAACTGACTGCTGATAAAGAACACCTCCAGCAAGCGTGAATACAAGACAAAATAAACCAACCGGGCTAGCATGTTTATCCCAAATAAACACATTGATGACAACAGTAAGAAACTTATTGACAACCCCGGTGACAGTAAACGCGGTGGCCGATATTGCCTTCCTTGCAGCAAATCCGAAGAAACTAATAAGAAAACCAAAAATGCACGACAAAGACACAGCAAAAAATGCATCGAATTCAAACCAATTCCCAGTTTTTGATCCCCAGGAAGCAAACACCTCACTATACTCCCCCGTAAGAATCCAGAAGAGCGGCGCCATCATCAATGACAACAAATTATTGTAGAACACAAGACCCCAGGTGTTGAGTCCAATATTGGAGACAATGTGTTTGATATAAACCATCTCTGAAGTAATAGTGACTAAATATGCAAGTGCCCAAGAGTAAGCAGTCAAAGTAAAAGCAGAATCAGTGGCCACATAGCCAACAGCACCACCCAAAATAACAAACAAGGAAACAAAGGTGAGCTTGGATGGGATGGGTTGTTTTCTAAACAGAGTGTCAGCTATAGCCACCAAAAGGGGTGTTAAGGATCTGAACACAATGAAAGTGTCGACATTGGCATGACGCAAAAGATTGGTATTCGTAAAGATCGCCAGATAGAAAACAAGAGCAGCAGGTAAGAACTTCTTGGCAGTTTCATAAGAGAAGGAATCATGATATAAAAGCCCCAATTTGCCTAAAACCCAAACACCCAATGCAGAGGTTAGGTACTGCAATGCAGTTAAAAGGCCAGGGTAGTTAAATTTGGTAATTGCAAACTTGTTAATTACAGCAAGCAAACTTGAACAAAGTGCATAACCCACCACAAGACTACTCGTCGCCAATTGCTTACTGGAATCCACTCGAATCGAAGACATTCTGATCCTCCTCCTCCTCCTCCCCCTTTCTGTCTGACAAATTATTTTCGACAAACACAGATCGAAGCGATATGATGTTAAGAAAATTACAGAGAAAAAGTCTTCATAATGGAAACTGATGTTATAACTAATTGATTCCAAGTTTCTGATTATACAAAGAAAAGAAAAGAGATTAGGAATCACCGACAAAAACAGCAAGGCGGATGATGGGGAGGGAGGGAGGGAGAGAGAACGCGGGATTTGCAAATTTAATAAGGGATGATTATGAAACAAGTAATTTGGTACAATGGATGGGTGTGTAATTTGACAGTCAGCTGAGCAGACAAACACCGTACCATCCTGTTTCCTTCACGTTCCTATGTATTTCTCTGTGCGCGTGTGCGCGCCGCCCAAGGAAAAACAAATACTGATATTACAAATCAACCCCCGAACTATATAGGTTTTTATAAATAAGTCACCAACCTCTTAATTGTTTACAATTTCTAACTTGACCTTTCTTACTCTTACATGTTAGTCCCTCTTTGTCGTTTAATATTCTCTGATATTTGAAAGTAATATTTTACTGAGATTCCATTGATATATTTTTTTAATTTTCATCGGAATTTAATTAATAGATGTTTTACTATTAATTAGTTGATATTATACTTTAGGGTAACCTTTTTGTTCAATAATAATATCATGTAGTATGTAAAGTATTATTAGAAGAAAAGGAGGGGTTTAAGATGATAATATAAATTGTTAGATTTGTACTTGAACAAATCAAATCAAAAATGAAATTTAAAAAAATAGTTAAGTCATTCGGCTCGGTTTAAGGTTCAGATTTCTAGTTTTGACCGAGTTATTAGATTGTTCGAGTTAATTTTTTTAAAAAAAAATTAAAAGGACTTTGTTTTAGTAAAAAAACAAAAGTCAACGGGTTGCAACTGAGTTATTGTCCGAGTCTTGCCGGGTCAATCAGGTCACCGGGTCACATCGGGTTTTTTCTTCCCCTGTTTTTTTCAACTCAGTCCGATTTCAGATTCGGATCGGCTGGGTTTCGAGTTGACCCGTCAGACCGGATTTTAAAACTATAAGTTAAACACTTAGTTCATTGTAAGTTTTTAAAACTTAAGGAATGGCAAACATAACAATAATGTGGAAAGAGGATTCTTTCATTACCTACTATACTAAGAAATTTGGGAAAGTTTATGAACAATGAAGTTACTTTTTTTCTATTTAATTCAGCGTTCTTTTTGTTTTTCCATTTTCTTCATCGCCGTATTCTTTAAATAATTTTCTAGGTTAGCTTTAAATTAATCAAGTCAATTACATTACATTAGATAAATTATAATATAGTTTAATTTTTAATTCAAGGTAGATAAGGGATCAAGTTGAGAGATTTTTCAATATCAATTTCATCTTTTGTTTTTATAAATTCCATCCTCATTTTTTTTATTAACCGATCAAGTTACCTTTAAACTAGTCGAGTTAACTAGATCATGTCGAGACAACTCTCACATGAATTAATATCAAATCTAAATTAGAAAAGATGTCGGGTTGAAAGGTTTTTTTTGATCAATTTCATTTTGTTTCTCATTTTTATCATCGGATTTGTTTTTACCGATTAGTTGGGTTGGCATTACACCGGTCAAGTTGACTGGGTTATGTCGAGCCAACTCTCACTCGATTTAATTTTTAACCCAGGCTAGACAAAGAGTTGAATAAAAAGATTTCAATGTTATTCCGTCAAATTAAGTTTAATAACACTATCAAATAATTCTTTATAATTTAAATATTTTTTGTTAAGTTAAAATAAAAATTTATGTAATGCGGGCATTTAAATTAGTATCATACTAATTCACAAAATGTGAAACCTTGTAGCTTAATCGAAAAAATAACTTCAAAAATAGTACATTCGTTGGTTATCATGTTGGGGAACAACACAGCAACATTCCCCAGCAATGCAATTCAATAGGTTACTCTATCCTCTATCATGAACAACATATATATATATATATATATATATATATATATTATTAAATTTAGTCAAATTCATAACTTAAATGACAGATAAAGTGGATTTAATTTTTTTTTTATAAAAAAATCAATGTAGGTTTTGACCAAGTTACATATGCATCCATCAAGTCAACTATGTGATATTTAATCCAATTAATTCCAAATATAGGCCATGCCAGCGAGTGGCCACACCTGGACTAGATTTAATAGCATTGCCGAAACATTTATTTTCCGTGGCAAAACGTTGGCAACTAACTAGTTCCAACTATTTGAGAAAAGAATTTATTGACAGCGACTGAAAATGAACAAGAGAACTCCTATTTCCAACCAAGTGGAATTAATTGCAGAATTCTTTTGCACCATTCTGCTGTCTATTACAGCAGGAAACCTGTTTAGATACAAGAATTCGTCTTTTTAAAGCTTTCTATCATAGCTTTTGTATGCCTACAATGATATTTGTCCACAACTTCGCAAAACTAACACACTCTGATGGGGGAGGATGACCAACAGAGAGTGAATGGCAGCTATGGTTATAACTCTATTCCAGCGAGAATTCTTCAAGCCATATTAGCACTTCATTCCTCTTCAATGCAACCAATATCAAAAGAGAGACTGTGTCAGTGGTTTGGGTGAAAGTGGAAAACATGTCACTCGCTCATATTATAATAGTCTGCAACATTAGCATAAGAAACTCGCATCCACCATTGCCAAGGAAGATGCAGTTAGATCTAACGCGGTTGATCAAATTAAGCAACAATACGAGAGCTGGGCACATTGCAGAACATATACATATATAGCAGAAAAACGAAAGAATACGAAGTGTAAAAGAGATAAGCAAGTTTATTTAGCTGGAGAGCAAAAAGGAAGTGTAATAATAAAGAAAAGGAAAGGAAAAGGCAAGAAAGTAGCAGGCAAAAGTAATTCTGTAGCAAAGATTTCGTAATTCCAACTACTTCAAGGATATAAGACATTGTTTGTCCGCCATCCATGGTGATAGGCCATAAAGTTAAGACTGAAAGAAAACCTTAGTTTCAAGTTTATGTCTCCACACTTGCACTAAAATATTGCTAACAGAACATCGTAATAACTGGCTTAAATGTTGAAAACTGCACTTTAACTATCTGGTTGATTTTGACCACTAACATGAAGGCAACTACGCAAGTCCCAATGAGGGAAGGGGGGCTGAGAAGGGGGTGACTTCCACTCATAGATTTGAAGTTGACAAGAAATCAGGAAACAAAGAGTGGTATTCTCAGAAAATAAACACCGATAAATTCCAAGTGGAGGTTCTGTCAAATGTAGATTTACTGGTTACACACAGCTTTTGAGAGATAACATCTAGAGTATAAAACAACAGTTCCAGGGTGCAGCTACTAGAATTCTTGTTGTCGCTGGTCCTATTATTATTATTGTTGTTGCTGTTGTTGTTATTTCATATTCATCTGCTTCAAGTAAATATGTCAGGGTATACAACCCCTGCCATTAATGTTATTCCATTTTTTCTATTC
>Ga0307517_10014286_pt1 | contig 10681 bp, 6 predicted proteins | sample 23_EM_MG_FD_194515 | JGI IMG/M metagenome (GOLD analysis project Ga0307517, IMG submission 194515) | Populus trichocarpa ectomycorrhiza microbial communities from riparian zone in the Pacific Northwest, United States - 23_EM | ecosystem: Host-associated > Plants > Roots > Unclassified | place...
TTCATAAAAAAAAATATAATATATTTCAGTCTAAACAACTCTAGTTAATATTCAATATTAATAGAATAATTATAATAACTTTATAATTTTATTTTCAAAATGTTTTTTTCTCATATACTTTATCTTTATTTTAGATTAATTAATTAAATAGAAATTAATATTAAAGATAAATAAAATATTTATTAATAATAAATATGCTTTTATATGAACAAAATCAGTGTCACATATAGCCTATTGATTGGTTATATAACATATGCATTAACAACATTAGGTTCCTAATATGTTGGCCTAAATTTAAATCATAATCATAATCAAAACAAAATTAAATAATATAAATAATTTAACTTACTATCAACTCAATAAATTAATTTTTTTATATTTAAATATCAAGAACATTATATAACACTATGTTATGATCACTCAAATATTATAAAAGTCATATGTAGTTTGATTTAATATTTTAGTGACCAGTTTATTAGTGTAACTATTTTCAATTCATTAAGAATATTCTGATTTAGATATTTGAGCTTGGAATGTGTTTGTTCTGTCAAATTATATTTGTTCTTAACATCATAATTATTAATTCTTTAAATAAGATTCAAAACTCTTTCCATATTGTGCAAGGATTTCTTAGCCAATATTATTAAAAAAAATATATGAAATATTTTTTTCTGATTCACCTAGGATGATGAGTCATCTCTTGATTACTCATGTCATAATCTAATTTTAGGTCCCCCCAGAATTCCTTTTATAATAATAATAATAATGATGAATAAATGTATTTTAAGGTTGTAAATGGACAAGAGATTTAAAGATGGCAAAAATTAGCCGAAGAAAGACTTAATTGAAACAAAATTAAGTTTAAAAGTCAGTTTGACCAAAATTGAAAGAATTAATTAATATCAAGGACTTAATTAAGATTTTAATAGGTTTAATTGACTTAATCAAGGACTTAATTGAAGTAAAATTAAGCTTGAAAGTAAATTTGGCAAAAATTGAAAGAATTAATTAAGTTCAAGGACTTAATTAAATTTTTAATAGGTTTAATTGACTTAATTGAAGAAAAATTAAGTTTGAGAGCCAATTTGACCAAAACTAAAAGAATTAATTAAGTTAAAAGACTTAATTAAACTTTTAATGGGCTTAATTGATTTAATCGAGGGTTTGATTGTAAAGAAAAGAAGGTTTGAAGGCTAATTAGGAATTTAATTGAAACAATTCAAAATCAAGGATCAAGGTGCAAAAAACACGTACATTTAGGGATTGCAGTTGATTAAATCAGGGGTCAAATAGATACAAGTTAAAAATCCAATGGTCAAATGAGAATCAAATTATCTAATGTGGAAACTAAGAAGTAATTTGTAAAAGAAGTCTGAGTTAAAGGATTTCAATCAATATTTCTAATGGAGAAGTTTAATAGATGAAACATACCCCGAAAGATGGGATATATATATATATACACATCATTTTTATATTCTAATTCCTTTCCCTTATTTATTTTATTATTATTATTTATCAGAGATAAAAGTATAAGTCTTCACTCAAAACGGGTATCCTAATGTCAATTGAAATTTCCCTATGCCAAACACACTAAGAAAACAGGTCTATTTGGGGCCATAGCCCAGCCTAAAGCATAAGTTTTTATTAGATTTCTAATATGTTGGTCTAAATTTAAATCATAATCATAATCGAAACAAAATTAAATTAAATAATATAAATAATTTAACTTATTATCAATTCAATAAATTAATCTGTTTATATTTAAAGATCAAGAACACTATATAACATTGTGTTATGATCACTCAAATATTATAAAAGTCATATGTAGTTTGATTTAACATTTTAGTGACTAGTTTATTAGTGTAACTATTTTTCATTCATTAAGAATATTCTGATTTAGACATTTAAACATGTAATGTGTTTGTTCTGTCATATTGTATTTATTCTTAACATCATAGTCATTAATTCTTTAAATAACATTCAAAACCATTTCCATATTGTGTAAGGATTTCTTAGCCAATATCATTAAAAAATATATGAAATATATTTTCTAATTTACTTTAGATGATGAGTCATCTCTTAATTACTCATGTCATAATTTAATTTTAGGTCCCCTCAAAATTCCTTTTATATAATAATACTAATAATGATGATGATGATGAAGAATAAATATATTTTAAGGTTGCAAATGGACAAGAGATTCAAAGATGGCAAAAATTAGTTGAAAAAAATACTTAATTGAAACAAAATTAAGTTTAAAAGCAAGTTTGGTCAAAATTGGAAGAATTAATTAATTTCAAGAACTTAAATAAGATTTTAATAGGTTTAATTGACTTAATCAAGGACTTAATTGAAGTAAAATTAAGCTTGAAAATCAAGTTGGCTAAAATTAGAAGAATTGATTAAGTTCAAGGACTTAATTAAATTTTTAATAGGTTTAATTGACTTAATTGAAGAAAAATTAAGCTTAAAAGTCAATTTGACCAAAACTAAAAGAATTAATTAAGTTCAAAACTTAATTAAATTTTTAATGGCTTAGTTAATTTAATTGAGGGCTTAATTATGAAGAAAAAAAAGTTTGAAGGCCAATTAAAAATTTAATTGAAACAATTCAAAACAAAAAATTAAGGTGCAAAAAACACGTACTTGTAGATATTAGAATTAATTAAATCAAGGGTTAAATAGATTCAAATTAAAAATATAATGGTAGAACCAGATTGCCTAATATGGAAACTAATAACTAATTTATAAAAGAAATTCGAGTTAAAGGATTTCAATCAATATATTCTAATTCCTTTCCCTTATTTATTTTATTATTATTATTTATCATAGATAAAAGTATAAGCCTTCGTATCAAAACGGGTATCCTAAATGTCAATTGAAATTTCTCTCTACCACACACACTAAGAAAACGGGTTTATTTGGGCCATAGCCCAGCCTAAAGCATAAGTTTTTATTCAGTCTAATCTACAGAAACTCGAGGCCTAGGTTGGGCCTTTCATAGCCCAACAAAACTAAAGGAAGCTAAGAAATCATCCAGGTGTCAGCCCTATTGGCAAAACCCCGATTTATCTATTCATTTCAAAATCTAAATAAAAAAATTTAGACTTTCACACCTGTCAAATGCCAAAAACCTCAGAACCATCCCCACCTTCCACGTTCCATCAATAATTCCCACTCGATTTTAACAAACAAGCCCTCCAAAAACACGAAATTATATTTTCCTCTCGCTATTCCTCACTCAATTAACCAAACAAAAACAGAATCTTCCTATCGACCCCAGAAAGGATGTTGAGGCTACTGGCATCCGAGAGATTATTGCTCTCCCAAAGAACTCGGATCCTGCCACGTTTCTACCACGAGAAGGTGATTGATCACTTCAACAATCCACGCAACGTAGGGTCTTTTGACAAGAATGATCCGGCGGTCGGCACTGGACTTGTCGGTGCACCTGCCTGTGGTGATGTGATGAAGCTGCAAATTAAGGTTGATGATACCACTGGCGAGATTATCGATGCTCGTTTCAAAACTTTCGGTTGTGGCTCCGCTATTGCTTCCTCCTCTGTTGGTATGTTGATCCTTGTTTTGTTGATTTTAACATTTTTTTTAATATAATTTATTTATTTTTGTGGATAAACTAGAATGAAATTTGAGGAGCTGATTTGTGTGTTTTTTTTCAGCTACTGAATGGGTGAAAGGGAAGCAAATGGAGGAAGTGATGACCATAAAAAACACGTTAGTTTTTTTTTTTTTAAAAGATTTTATCTGTTTTTATTGCACTATTTATCCTTCATTTGTGTTGTTTTGGATAGAAAAAGTAATGATTTTGCGCGTTTATGATTGTTGTGCTGATGGTTTATATCTATTTAATCCATTTTGTTATTTTTTGATTGCAACTCTTTAATGGAATCAACTGGAGTTCAACATAAATATCAAACCAAGGAAGTGATTGTAAGCGAAAAAAATTGTGGGAAGCTATCATCACTTATAAGATTAGACTCCATCATTGCCAACTTTGTATAGGGAACTTAGAGGGGTATTTTATTTTTATATTATAGCTTCCATGGTTCATGAGTCCAATCTGCTTGTTCTAGTTAGCAATTTCATCTGGTATAATAATTTACTTATAAAGCTTGGTTGGCATTTTGAGATGGTGGGTGCTGAAGTGAGACTCAGTATAGAATGTGATGTTCTTCCTTTCTGCCGATGCCTCTGCATAATTTTCAGTATACACTGGCTTTGCCTGTAACCTCAGCTATTGCAGCATTCAAGCTTGTACTAGTTTTATTTTAAACTCAAGAGTCGCATGTTTGGGGGATGTAGAGTTAATTTTTGGATATCAGATTGAGAAATTTCTTACTGAGAGGATGATAGTTTTTTGGACCCACTACATACAAAGCATCTGGCATTTTGTGTTGATTGTTTGGCCTTGCTGAAGGTTAGGGAATTATGAGTAGAACTTGTCGGACAACTTCAGGGATATAAATTCATTTACAAACATAAGAGGATGGTCTTGACCAAGGAAGATTGAACTGTAATAACACTATTGATATGTATTTGCTGTCTAGTATCACAGGATCACTCATCCCTGTTGTTTACCAACAACCTGTGATTCCTCATACATGTCAAGTGGCATTATGCAGGTGGACCTTGTCTTTTCTGTTATTAGCAAGCAAGACTATTCACACATTATTGTCCATAAATATCCATGGCCGAAGTTAAACTATTTCTGACATTAGCCTTGATTAGAAGCACAAATGGATTAGTACTTCATTTTCATTTTGTACGCTTATGGCTGGGAATATTCATGATTGGTAATCAATTAGCAGGTTTAAAAAGCAATGAATCAGAAAAAAGTAATGGTGTGACCATCTTTCCTTGGTCATAATCAAGTGCAGATGTTTTTGTGAGACTTGATGAGGATTTTATAATGTTCTCTCCATGTGCTTATTTGTGCCTTCAATTTCTTTTAATATGAATTTTCTATATGAAGAGTTCCATAGTAGATTTGCACTTTATTGTTCTCTTGAATGTTATTCTAGTGTTTGGCAAGGTTTTCTTCCCTGACAAACAGAACTTGGTTTATTTTCGTTTTGTTTTGAGTTAACTGGAGTGCTATTTTGATATAATGAACTAAACAAGAAAGAAAGTCTCACTCCTTTATCGTTATCGGGTTTTAGGTGCTTTTTGTTTGTGAACTATAAAAAGTACCTTTCATCTTTCCACGTGTTTGAATTTACACAAAGCAGGGGTGCATTTGAGCGGAGGGTTCCATCTCCTCTTTGGTGTGAGTTTGGGCAGCTGAAAAATACCTTATCTTTTTCTTTTATATTGTTTCTGTTCTTTTCTTTTACTTCATCCTTTCCATGAAAAGCCCTTCTTTTCATCTTTAATATTACTTACCTCTCTTTTATTAAGTTATATGAATGCTATAAAGGACACATGCACACACTCATTAAGTCACTAATGTAAAACAATACACACACTAACCAATAGAAGTGTATAGATGGAAACATAGGATGGCCTTTCTATAATGAAAATATGAATTTGTGTGAGGAAAGAAGGAACTTATATTGGACACATGCATGACACACAAAATCACCACTTATTGCACAGTTGAAAGAATAGAGGCTTTGGTGGTTTTGGTCTTAGAAAATGTAGGGGCCTCAGATGTCACAGACAGAGATTAATTACATGAAGAAGTGGAAAACTATAGATGTACTCTAGCTGTTAGTTTTAGATTGAATGTCTTGTGTTGTGTCACCACATCTGATGGGGACATCAGACTTGAGACATGGTTCACACATCCGTATGATTATGATGATAGAGGAATAGCCCAACTTTTGTGATATTGGATTTTATTTAGGTTTATTTGTTAGGTTTGATTTAATTATTATTGGATATTTTATTTAGTGGATTGTAAGCCCAATTATTTGTTCTAGTTAGAGTTTTAGTATTTATATTCTATTTTTCTAAATTTTAGACAGTTTTTTGATGAATTTAATAAAATTTGCAAAGTTGCAGACTTTTCTAACCTCTATTCTTTCTCTTCGTCATCTTTTTCTTCTTTTTCTATGGCTTCTTCTTCTTAGCCTTTTCTTTTCTTTTTTAGCTTTAAATTTTTTTTGTCCCGCATCAACTTTGGTATCAGAACCAAGTTTTTAATTGTTCTTATAATTAATCGATCTATTAGAGCTTCTATAAATCTTCAAAATTCAACACAGTTTCTAATCCCTAGCAATTGTGAGGATCATCATAAATAGCGATTTAAAAAAAAAAATTCACCGCCCCACTGCCAGAACTGAACCCAAATACCCTTTTTTTACTTTGACAGACAACACCATAAATCTCTATACTTTTTTCTCGTTCTCTTCCAAAAAAAAAAAAAAAAGGCACAACTGAAAGCTTTGGCAAATAAATTCGCGGACTCCAATGGGAATACCAACCATCCTAGATTTAACATGTTCCATCATTTGATGACGATAGAAGGTGATGTATATATCTGATGTATATAACCAAGCCTGGGACTAAATGCAATGGTAGTAACAACTCTTGTCTCTCTAGCACTCTACACATTAAACTTTGATTGAGAGACGCCAAGAAGAATGGAAAAACTTGGGAGTCTACTGCATTTTATTTTATTTTAATATTTTATTATTATTTTTCTTTTTTAAGGTGTAATTTTCTTTTATATTGATTTATAAAAAAAGAATTAAAAAAAAATATGAAAAGTGACAATAGAAAAAAAGAAAGAAAAGTGAGAAAAAAAAAGGTAATCGTAGCAAATGAGATCAGTCGGTAAAAACACTACAACGATTCTATCTACAACAATGGTTCTATCTGCGTCAACAATAGTGATTCAAATGACCCTTCACAATTGTCAAGCAATCTAGTTTGTAAACCACTCAATCTCTCATCTCATTGAATTTTACCTCACTAGTTTTCACCCTTGTTATTCAACTTATCATCAATTATATTCTTTTGTGTCTAAAAACAAATCTTATCTTGCATTATACTCTTATATTTTTGCTCACCTTGTATCTTTGTCATTCAAATTTAGTCATTAGTACTTTGTAATTGTGAAGCTAATTGAAAATAATGGAACATTATGACTTTATTTGATTAATTGTTTGCATTTAAAGCTTTAGCATTGCATGCTTAAATTTTTTTGGGTGTTTTCTGTTCTTGATTAATCTTCACATTCCATTTTTTTTATTGTGATTTTACTTATAAAAATCATATGTGATCTCAATTCAATTTCAAAGTTGTCTTGCATGTATTTGTTTCATGATCATCTAGTGTCCAACCTTAAGTCTACAGTTACCGTGGACCCGACCCTTAATGATACTCTCAAGGCCATTTGAGGGGAACTACAAACCCAGATGACCAATATGTCTAAAAGAGTGAAACCCTTGGAGAGTTCTCCAAATAAGACACCTAAAGACCAGTAAAAATTACAGCAATAATCACTATAGACAAGTTCACCTTAAGTGCCACCAACATGACTATCATTTAGGTTACTCTACATACGATGACCTTGATGAGCAAGTCATGAACCCTAACAAAATAGAAGCTCTCACTTTTGACAATCATCATGATCCCTGGGCCTTTTGATATGTGGATTCATGACTTTGATCAATTCTTTGAGTGTCATAACTTGTCTGATAATAGAAGAGTTAGATTTGCTAAGATAATGTTCATTGGTGAAGCCCAACTTTATTGGAGAGATGTCGAGGATTGTTTAAAGATGAGAGGTAAACCTCTTATAACTGATTGGGACTAAAATGAAACAAAAACTACAGTAAAAGTATCTACCCTAGTCTTATAAGAATAAATTTTTAGACCAATAGAACAAGTTTGTCAATGAGTATATAACATAATTTAATGATTACATGATGAGATGTGCCATAAGATAGAATGAAGTCATGACTTTGCATAGGTTTTGTAAATGTTTGAATGGTGATTTTTTTTTTAAAAAAGGCATGCTTATAGTTGTTTTTAATTTTGACTAAGTCTATACTATAGTGTAATATTATGATTTACTTATAAAGAATCAATAGACAAAATATCAAGACCCCCGTAGGACCCCTTTTAGGTCTCAATTTAGAAATAATGGTTCTTTATTAGGTGCTTCACCCTATAGATCTAATCCTAGTAATGCTCAAATTTATAAAGAAGATAAAGGTAAATGAGTATTAATGAAATGTCTAGATTGAGTTCAAAGGTTCAGTGTGCTAAATGTCAAGGTTTTGGTCAAATCTTCGTCATCTATACTTCTAAACCCTTAGTCATCCAAGAACATAAGAATATAGGTAAAAAGAAAAACTATTATGTGCAAGTATATAAACTCAATCCTGAAGACTTTCGTGACCTAGATGAATAAGATGTGTAAAAAAAGGGATTTAACACTATAAGTCCAAATGAATCTGAAAATGTGGTTAATAAAGAATATAATAATTATGTTTTAGTAGTAGAGGAAGAAGTTTTAGGAAACTCTTTAGTGAAATCATTTGAAGAGGTAAATGTTGTCTTAGAAGAGTCTCGTAATATTAATCCTCTTAAACTACTTGAATCCCCACCCACCTTACTTGATGTCCAACACGTTATAAGTTTAGATCAACATGTTAAACTCTTTAATCCCTTACCCTTAACATGTAATGAGAAAGATGAGAAAGACGAGTATAATCCTAATTTACTAGGTTATGTCCAAATTATATCTGCTAAGGCTTTGAATAACGTTTGTTCCAATTCACACCCTCAATCATATAGTGTTTATAGATACGAACCTAGAAAGCTTGTAGATTTTCTTTTTGTCTTGTCACGCTAAAATGTTTGATTCAGCTAAGTCTTTTGCATGTAGAATTCATAATTTGCATGTTGAGATCATTGAATAAATTTAAGCAAGTAATGAAGAATAAAAATTTCAAGCTGATTTGCATAAGTATCATGATATACTTAATGTTAGAGATTATTTCATGAATGATGTCCTTTGAAAACCATTTATAAATTGCAAGTGAGTAGTGCTCGACCATTCAAAGTGTTGCAAATGATTAAATCAAATAGTTGTGTCATTAAACTGCCACTAAACTTTGATATTAACTCTATTTTTGACATAAAGGACCTCGTTATATATAAAATACAATAGTCTATCCTTGATGCTCCTTTTGATATCCTTACCGCATTATCTTTATCATTGGCACAAAAAGAACATATTAACGCTATTTTGGATACACAAGTTGTTTTTATCAGGAATGGTGAAGTTCAACGAATCCTAGTTTATGAGTTAGGCAACCATATTCAGACTGTACTTGGATTAACAAAGAGACATCATAGTAGCTTGATCCTTATCTTTGGGATTGTTATCGAAGCCACCTTGACCTATACTTGACAAGTTTAAGTTCTTCCAGCCCTAGGAGAGTTGACGAGGACATTAAATTCGAGAAATGGTTTACATGTCTGTATGATCTATGATGACGGAGGATAACCCAACTCTCGTGTTATTGGATTTTATTTAGGTTTATTTGTTGGGTTTAATTTAGTTATTATTAGATATTTTATTTAGTGGGTTATAAGCCTAATTGTTTGTTCTAGTTAGTATCTTAGTATTTATAAATTCTAAATGTTAGATAGTTTTTTGATGAATTGAATAAAATTTGTAAAGTTGCAGACTTTTCCAACCCCTATTCTTTCTTTTCATCCTTTTTTTTTTAATTTTGGCTTTTGTTTACTTCTTCTTTTCTTTCTTCTGTTATCTTTAAATCTTTTTTTTCCCCACGTCAACATCCTTGTCAATGTTCCTTTGTAAAGGAGAGCAATGACCTTTGCCTTTCCATTTATTGTCATAAAATTGTAACTACTAGTTTTTGTAGCAAGTGAAGTAAAAATCTCTGCGTGACAGTACATTCATAGCTTTGGTGATTGAATTTGGGTCCACTTTTTACTTAATATATAGTGGGGGGCAACTCGAAGCCTTAAGAGTGCAACGTGAGTTCTTAATATCATGCATCTGAATTTGCAGGGAGATTGCAAAACATCTTTCTCTTCCACCAGTTAAGCTGCACTGCAGCATGCTTGCAGAGGATGCTATCAAGGCTGCTGTAAAGGATTATCAAACCAAGCGTGCAAAATTAAGTGGTGTTTCAGAAACCGAACCTGTCGAGCAAGCTGCTCAAGCTTGATCGTGTGCATGAGTAATGGTGTTGAAAATATCATGAGTAATGATCTCAAAGGTACTTTTGCTTGGGTTCAAGTCTTTCCTAGATGATACTTGTGTTGTAAACTGAATCTGATGAGTGATGTCGTAATGGCAGCGTGATGCTGATGTGTGTTGACTCATATAAGATAGAGTTAAAACTTTATGATAACATTGATAACTAAGTAGTTGCTTGGGCAATATGATATGAAACTTTTTGATAATGTTATTAAACTCAGTCAAGTTGTTTAAGTCTGCGACCGCCAGTACTTACTCAATATCGTTTGATTCAAAGTGAGTTATCACGATGATTTATTGACTTGATCATTGAACTCGATCGAGTTTGAAAGCAAACTTTATAAGAGTTGATTAAGTTTGGCTCAACGAACTTGATAGGTCTATTCACGAATTAGTTGACTCGATAAAAATTTAATATGTTTTTTTTTTTTTAAAAAAAATTATTTAAAAAAAATGTTGATTTAATATTTT
>Ga0307517_10014287_pt1 | contig 10680 bp, 4 predicted proteins | sample 23_EM_MG_FD_194515 | JGI IMG/M metagenome (GOLD analysis project Ga0307517, IMG submission 194515) | Populus trichocarpa ectomycorrhiza microbial communities from riparian zone in the Pacific Northwest, United States - 23_EM | ecosystem: Host-associated > Plants > Roots > Unclassified | place...
ACCCTAAACCCAAAACCCAAAAACCCAAAACAAAAACCCAAACCCCTAACCCCAAAACACAAAACCCTAAACCCTAAACCCTAAACCCTAAACCCTAAACAACCCTAAAAAACCCTAAACCCTAAACCCTAAAACCCAAACCCTAGACCTCAAAAACCTTAAAATCCCAAAACCCTAGACACTAAAACTGTAAACCTTAAAGCTCCCCAAATCCTGAATCTTGAAACCCAGAATCCGAAACCCGAACCCCGAACCCTGAAACCCGAAACCCCGAACCACTAAGCTCCAAGCCCTAAGCCTAAAGCCCAAACCCTTACCCTAAACCCTAAACTCTAAATCTCAAACCCAAATCCAAAACCCTAAAACCGAAACCCTAAATCTGAAATCCTAAAACCCCGTACCCAAAACCCGAAACCCCAACCCAAAAAATACTAAACCCAAAACCACAAACCCAAAACTCTAAACCTCAAACCCTCGAGCTTATATCCTAAACTCTAGACCCTCGAGACTCGATTCTAAACCCTAAACCTTAAACCTTAAACCCAAAACTCTCAATCATAAACTCTAAATCCTCAACTGTAACCCTCAACCCTAAACCTTCAGCTCTAAAAACCAAAAACCTAAAATCCTAAACACCCTTAAAACTCTAAACCCTATTTGTTTATATAATCTATTGTTTTAATCAGTTGAATTGGTCTGGTTCAATCAGTTTTAGCTTTTTAAAATTAAAATGGAATTAAACTTCAAGCCTTTGGTAACAGGCTTTCAAATATTAGCCCTTTAAGCCTTAGCGTGTGCTCATCTACAATGCAAAAGAAAAATTAATAAACGTATTGAATAGTATTGAAATTGTCCTCTGTTAGGGAGTTGGGATGATAGTAAGCAGGCTGTTGGTGATGGTGATCGGGAGCTGAAGATTTTTCTGTTGTTTGCAGCTAACCAGCCCTTTCAACTTTGGCAGTAATTTTTCAATTAAAGTTCATTAGTTTCTCTGGTGACAATTTGAAAATGAAGTCAGCCTCTGGAGGTCAATTGCAAAGTGAAGGCCACCGACCTGGAGATTACGACAACTAAAAAAAAAACACCGCACGCAGCTCAATTGAAAAGCGAAAAAAAAAATGTTTAAATAAAGTAATCATATTTGCTTTAGGCTTTAGTAAATTAGTTGCCACTCCAGATACAATTTGCACCATAATGGAGAGTAGAAAATCCCAATCAATTATTATTACATGTCAATAAGGAAATAATTTCAAAAACATCGTGTGCCAATAAGAAGAATAAAGCTAGAATTCAACTTGGGATAAAGCAACTGTTTGTGCGACTTCGATGGACTCTAAGCAAATGGAGGAGCTGCAAAGAGCACCTAGTCTCATAATTCTGCGAAGACAGCAAAAATATCCCCATGGATGTAATCGTTATCTACCAAGCTGACCAAAAAGTAGCTGTTCTGCACCTGCAAATATTAACATTGGATCATTACTGAACCTGAAGCCTTCATTAACAAATGAAATGTGCGTGCATGAATGCATAGAATATATGCACACGAGACTCGTATTTATGAAGACATTTACCTCTTCAAGCAGTGTTCTGGATGGGTCACCCTCTGGGTACAAGGAGGCCCATCCTCTTGACCAGATTTCAAATGCCTCGTCCTTCCACACACTGAAGCTGGTAGGATCCACAACGGTTGGTTGGATGATCTCTTTTGCTGGGAAGACTCCCCAGGTTACAGCATTCACGTCAGTCAGAGCAACATTAGATATCCAACTCCCTCCTCTGTTCACTGCCATGTAAGTTACTAAAGGGAAAGCCTTGCACCTCTCAACAAGAGCATTCAACTTTTCCTTGGAGCAGAAAAACTCTAGATAAGCCTTCTGATATACATACCCTCCTGGCCCTCCCCAACCTGCAGGGCATACGAAGCATGGGTTAATCAAGTCAGAGATGTCATATGTGCTTCCATAATCATGCCAAGACAAATGATATGAGGACCATTTTCACCTTAGATTCTGTACAGAACCAAAATCAAAAGGCTACAACATAAAGAGAAGAGCTCAAATCTTTTACGAGTCCCTTCATATAGTACAATCCCAAGGTTATCCTTGAACATTTACTTCAAAAACCTCTTTTACTTTACGAATCAGAGTTATTGAAAGCTAAAGAAAACATGAACCACAACATCACTTTGGAATTTTGCAAGCATCAAAGTTAAAAGAAGTCAATGGCAGCACTATGTTCTACAATTGTCCAGGAACTTTGCAGGAATATTGTTAGCTTCTAACAGACATATTGCTATGACATATTAGATGACAAACAAGAAACACGAGCACCACTCACCAACAGATGGAGAATCAGATTTTTCAGCGTTGACTGCTGGTTGACTATTGATAGTCAGGAATCCCTTCAAGTTGATCCTACCCAGCTGTTCATTAATGATTTTTGTCTCAGGTTGAAGGCCTTCCAGTTCTGACCAAGGACTACTTTTCAACTTCCCAAGGCAGTATACCTTGAATTTCTGATAATCAAAACTCCAAATGAGCCACATTCAAATGTGTTATTATTGCAATCGATTGGGTTAAAAGGAGAGAACACAAAAAGTAAACTACAAATGAAAGAAGAAAACACTAAAAGTAACTGTGGATGGAAAACCCTACCTCATATATATCCTCGACGCTTTTCAAGGGGCTAGCCCACTCTTCAAAGAGTTTCTTGCCACGTGCTCGGGGTCGCATGAACTGTATCAAAAAAATGACAGCTTGCATCATACTAATAAAAAAAATCTAAATAAAATCTAAATTTCTCTAGACTAAATTTTCTTAAAGCAAGGCGAATAGAGGACAGTTACAAACACAAGTAATTTAACCTTTGGTCCTCATTTAGGAGTTATGTAAGAGAAAGAGAAAAGTTAAACAAAAAAGATCTCTTCATTTCTGCTCAATCCATTCTCACCCTTACCTCTCTCCGTTCACAGATAATTGAGATTTGAGCATGCGTCCTGTTCACAAGATTTGTTTCAGAGGTGTGGACAGGCACTTTGGGCTGTTGAAACATTAACTTAACTCATTCTCCCTATTGTAACTTAATGTTCTCCTGCTAGTAAAATCTTCTTTTTTTATGAATAAAAAGAACAAGAAGAAGAACCAGCAAGCCAGCCTAAAAAAATCTTAAAGTTGTTGCTACATAAATTTTCCATCGATTTTCTTCACACAATTAGTCTGCATGACCTCAAGGAAGGAATGGGATTCAACTCCTTTTTTAAGAAGCACTATCAAAACTTTCCAAAAACTCGCATGCTTCCTAATTTGCTAATAACTCTCTCTTTTACCTTCATTGATAAATATAACTTCCCATCTACCTATTTTCTCTTCAAGGTCGACAAAACCCTTAGAAGTGGATGTGTTTTGTCAAATAAACCCATTATATCAATTAGATCAGTGACATGAGAATGTATGGTATAAAGAAAAGGGATGAAGGACTGGAAATACTGTCGCAACAGGCCTTCTACACTGTGTATGATAGAACATGTGCAAAAGCAGCATAAATGCATCCATATACTTTGTTAAGCCCAATATTCTACATCATTAGACATGAAAAGATAACCACAAAACCTTGTTAATTACTTGTTCAGCAAACTAGATAGCAAGTGATGTGAATTGCACTAATTGGTCCTAGGAAGGGATCAAATTCAAAATACCCTAGAAGGAAAGAACTAAAGAATTGAGTTCAGTAAATATATGCACCTGGTAATCAGATAAAGCACCATAGGATGGGTTATGAGAATCACCCCATCGGCCATGAGGGTACTGGTCCCAGCCTATTGTCCTTGATAGATAGCTCTTTGGGCGATTAGCCCTGCAATCATTGGCTAGATACGTCAAATGTCTTGGAAATGAAAAAAAAAATAAGGAAACAGATGATCAATTACTGGATAAGTATGGCGTTTGAGATAAACTGCATACCAGAATATTGGACGGACATCTTCTTTTGCACGGAAAACATTTGTAGGGGGGCGCCACGGCAATGCCCTTGTAATCTTGGACTCTTCAATCAAACCAAGATTCTGCCATTATAAGTGTGTCATGAGATCCAGTCATAAGTAATACTAAATGCATTTCTAGGAAGAATAATAAATTGGACAATAGAAGAAAACCATTAATATGGCTAAAGCAGATTTCTCCATGTTCAGGGTATATAGATGCAATGTCTTGATTCCATGAGCTAAAATCTTCTTGCACATTTCAGTTCCAAGGTGAATTCCATAGGCTCTGACAGCTTCCTCGTTGTCCTTGATAGGCTCCAATGCAGCAGTGACCTCTGCTGGTATCTACAATATGAAGTTAATTGAATACATGAAATGCAGCATTGCCTATGAATTAATTATCATTTTTATGATCATATAATATAAAATATACCTTGGTTTTGCAAAAGCCAGTCATACGTAAGAAGCCCTTGTAGTTATTAATAGGCATAATACCAGGAACGATGGGACAAGTGATTCCAATTTGGCGGCAGTCATTTACAAATTTCAGGAAGATATCAGTATCATAGAAAAGTTGTGTGACAATTAGATCAGCTCCAGCATCCACCTAGAAACAAAAAAAGAAAGAAAGCATTAATAATACTCAACAAGTAAATAAATAAATAAACTAGATCCATATACATGTATTAATTAAAGACTAGAGAAATGCATTTGCTTTCGCAAATATAAAAAAATAAGCACCTTCTGCTTCAAATAAGCAAGATCTTTCTGGTAATCCTCAGGCGTAGCAAATCCATCACTTCCAATGGCATCAGGATGCGCCTCTGAATTTGATTCATAAAAAAAAAATACAAACAAGCAATGATGAAATAAAGAGCTGTATTTGCTTGTTAATATTTTGATTTCATATCGGTATTTTAATTTATGTAATGAATTTAAGTAATAAGAAAAGGGAAAGCAGAGGAAATGATAAGAACCTGGATAACCAGCAACAGTAATGCCGAAGTAATCACCATATTTGGATCTGATATGTTTGACCTGCATTAGAAAGAGGAAAAAAAAAACATTGGATTGACAAGAAGTGAAAGAAATAGTAGAGTAGAGTATGTATATGTGTTACTGACGAGGTCGAGAGCGCAAGCGAAGCCGCCTTGGATCTGGACGAATTTATCCTGGCCATGAGGAGGATCACCACGAAGAGCAAGAACATTCTGGATTCCATTGGATTTGATTGTTTCGAGAGCGTGATCGATCTTCTCAACAGGCATGTTGGTGCAGGTGAGATGCATCATAGTCTCGACACAAATAATGTTCTGCATCTTGTTGGCGATGTCTAAGGTGAGATCTGCGGTGGAACCACCAGCTCCCCAAGTGATGTCACAAAAGGAAGGATTGTGAGCCACCATTCTGTCCATTCTCTCAAACAGGTTGTCCACTCCATCTTCTGTCTTTGGAGGAAAGAACTCGAAGGAGAAAACAACCTTATTGCTGCTGCTATTATCTCCTCCATTGCCATTTGCATCTCCACCTCCTCCTGCTGCTTCCCTAATCTTATCAATCACCTTCATTTTCTGTTTCTCTGTCTGTTCTCTCTCGGTCTCACTCCGACAAATGCGGGGAGGGAGAGGGGTATAAAATGAGTAAAACTGAAAGGTGGAAACACACCGATAGCAGCGAAAGAGGAGGGGTCCGGTTTGCGATAGCAAATAATAATAATAATAATAATAATAATAATAATAATACCTGCAAGTGGTGAGTAAGTAAGTTGAACGATTTTTTTAAGAGTAATATTTTGTATTTTCAAACAGAGAGATAAGCAAATGCAACCAAACAAGTAGCTACGGGTACCACCAGACGCAAAACCACGACTCCTTGAGGAATTGCATGCACTCCTTCGCCGCATTTCGAATTATATTAATAAGTTTATTCAATCTTGGTTTCAAAAAATAGAAGACCTTTCCCTATCCTGAGATTTTCTTATTCGTGTCAAGATCGATCCGGCCATGGGAAATAAAACAAGGACGTCATGAGAATATTTTCCATTTTTATTTATTTATAGAGTTTACCTAATTAAATTGCACCCTTCGCATTCCAGGGAGATAACTGCAGCAGGCTTTGCACTGCAACCCAAGCGGTCTCTCGGCAATGTTTCTCTTTCAGAAGAAGAAAATCAAATCTCTGATAAGCTGACTGCTATGGTAGCAAAAATTATTATAACGAAACCGCTATAATTCATGATACCCAGTTTATTGCCAGCATTGGTGTTATAGACTTTTAGATTTGCCTGGGCTATTTTTTTGAACAACAAATTTAAATTAGACAAAGTATTGTCGAAAATGATGCCCAATAGATACTACTACAGTTCAACACTGAGATTATTTATAATTCACACAGAACATGTAAAGAGAAAAAGAAACGCATCAGCACTATGCTAATCTTTAATTATACACCCATGGACTAAAATCCCAATTAAAGCTAAAAATAATATTTTTTAAATTTTATTTTTTATATTAGTAAATAATAATTTATAGTAAAAAAATAAAAAATATTGTTTTTTTCAAAAACACTTTTCAAATCCAAAAACAAAACTTTTAATCACTGAAACTGACCTCTTCAATCAAAACCAAGAAAAACCATCTCCTAAATCACTAGTTTATTCCCATATTAGGCAACTGGAACACAAAACAGATTAAACCCACCAAATAGAAAAACATGCCAACAGATGTGAATAAAAACAGAAGAGATCTAAACAAAAAGACAATTATGTTTAAGTGATTGAGATCCAAGAAAAACAAACCTTAATAAGAAACGGGTGTCACTCTTGTTGGAGATTCCTGGTGAGAGAGGTTGAATACAACATTGTTTTATAAAACAGTCATGCTAAATTAATACGCTCGATCTATCTATGAAATCTACGTACTTTCCAAGATAAAATATATTCCAGTAAACAAATGGGATGGAGTACATGTGTTTTTCTATAAAACCAGTCATGCTGTGGGAAATTCTTGTTTTATAATATACTGAAATTTCAACAAACTATTCTTAAGTTATCAACAGTAACATGTTACATTTTTAATTCATATATTTTATTTACAAATTAATCATTCTAGTTTTTCTTAACCATTTTAGATGAGATTCAAGATATAATTTATATTATTCTCTAACACACCTTCTCAAGTGAAAGTCCTTTGAGCTTGAAACTTACACAGACCCATATTACATTCTTGTGTTTAATTTTTTTATCAAATAAATAGGAATGGTGAGATTCGAACTCGTGACCGCTTGGTCATCAAGGGTCTGATACCATGTTAAAGAATCATCTCAACCCAATAATTTAAGCTTTTAGATGAGATTCCTGGATATAATTTATATTATTCTCTAACACATTATTTCACTCAAATCTTCAAGAAAAATATTCATAAATAATTATGCATCTTAAAGAAATAGAAATCAAACACATGCATAAAATCATGAAAATATCTTAATAGTAGAATTCGTTTATATTTGTGCATCAAAAATAAAAGTTTAACATAGTTATTATATAATTAACATTACAAATAATCCCAAAATGATACATTTTACTTCTAATCTATGATAACAAAAGTAGAATAAGATGTGGCACCATAACATTACAATAAATAAAACAACCATAAACAATAATGAATACATTATTAAAATGATATTGTAATAATAACCATTCCTTTAATTACAACTAATTAAATATTGAAAATTTTGGTCTTTAATAATAATTGTCTTATTTTATACATTTTTTTTCTAACTTTCAAATCAATCTTAATCCTCTACGGTCAAAATACTACTAGTGGCTTTTCTATTAATAGTTAATGATTAATATTTTTTGTATTTCTAAAAAGTTCTATCAAAATTATTCTAATACTAGGTCACTAGCATTAACTTGTTATCTTCTGTTAGAAATTTAATCTAAGTCTTGGAAATTCATTGTTATCAAGGTACCCCCTGATATTACTAGCTTCCTCAAATTCCCGAAACTAATAAATTAGGTTCATTTCCTCTCTCTCAATTCTTAAGTTTATGCTTATGCTAATAAACCTACTAGTATTATTGGTCTCCCTTGCTTGGGATTGATTAAGCAAAGTCAACAAATAATATGACTCATTAATATCATCAGTTATCCTGGTCCAGAATAACTAATCAATTACTTTACGGTTATCTTGACTTGTCATTTGAAAACATTGATGTCAAGAAATTTCTTGATATTATTAGCCTCCAATTAGAAGTAGTTAATCAAGGGCAATGTAAATATCGATATCATTGCAATCCGTTAATATTATTAAATATCCAAATTTAGAATAACTAATCAAGTTCTTTTAAATACTTTAATTCGTCTTTTTTAATGTCGATGTCAAAAATCCCTTAACATCATTAACCTCCAGTTAGGAGTAGCTAATCAAGTTTTTTATTCATATATTTTCCTTCCTTCCATTATTCATTTCTTTAGTTGCCTTTCATAATAATATCAAAAAAGAGAAAATAAAATCCAACAATATTAACAACAACATAACTTCAATTTTATAGGTGTTAGGAACCTAAGTGTTGTGTTTGAAGTTCTTCCTTCGGCTTAAGCAAATGGCCCTAGCTACCAAGGTACTCCTTGCAAATCAATTCACCCATTAATAAACACTACCCTTAGTAACTCAAAAAAATTATTATTATTATTATTTTATGGTTATATCTAATTTTCTCATTCTCAATGTTCCAAGTCAATTTCCAACGAAATTTACCATATTAGCCGTGTAACTTTATCGTTAGGTTCTTTATTAAACTTTTTTCATGGAGGTCGTGAAATCACATATAATCATTCGCTTAAGCTTTCATCCTCTTACCTCCATTCATTTACATTCTAATTACGTTGTATCATATCTTGCTATAATTTCCTTACCAATTTAAAACATGATTAACTTAACCCTCTCTTCACCATTATTGGTTGGCTCTAATAGAAGAAAAACATGAAATTACTAGCTTTCATAACTTCTTATTTAGTAACCTTTTTTCCTTATTCTTGCATTTAACATGATTCTCAAACCATTCAAATCAATCATTTCCCTTCTTTTGTGGTCCTTAGCCACACTTTATCTCAAGAATACCATGAAAATCCCTTTCAATTCTTTTCTTTCCTTTACACCATTAAACCATCAAAATATTTCATTAACAAACTTCTAAAAACATATCTCCATACAAAGCATGCCATATACTTAATAGAATCGATTTGTACTTTATAGCCAACAAGTTCTCTAGTTGAGCTAAATTCTTAATTCATTAAAAATCCATCAACATTATGTAAAAAAACATCAATCATCCAAAATCATTATTTACATTATTAATAACACAATAAAAATACAATTTATGCAAACTATTAAGAATACATCATTATTCACCTTCTCTACCCATGGCCGACCACTTGAGATTTCTTTAGCCCCCACCCTCCCCCTCAATTTCTTCATCATAAATTCATTCATTACATAACCTATAATGTTCCTAGAGAATCAATTTCAAAGAAATTTACTTTTTTTCTCAATTTCAAATTAAGAAACCTAAATTAATTTCAAACAAAGTTTTATTTAAATTGACATGAACAAGCTCTAAACATCCTATTGAGTCGTAATTTAAGTTTCAAACGCTAACTAGCTTAAGTTTTCCCCAAGTCTTCTTCTTCCTCCTCTCATTTCTTCACTATCCCTTTTAATTAATATCTCTCTCTTCAAAACTTCCTTAATTTTAGTGTTTTTTTTTACTCTTCTCCAAAACCCACTCTATCACTCAATTTCACTTTCCTTAGGAATTTAGCATGAGAAAATTGGAAGGAATTCAAACTTTCCTCCCCTTCTTTTTTATGGTTGTCCAGCCGACCCTTAAGGGGTCTAAAAGAGAGTGAAAATTTTGGTTAATTGCAATTGTACCCCACAATTCCTCTAAATTGTCATTTTGGGTTTTTCCTTAAACTTCCTTTAATATTTAATACCATTATCTGAATTAACATAGTCCAAATCCTGTTTTAAAACTTTTAAAACAATCCCTCTTATCATTACTTATTTTATTTTATTTTATTTTAATTCATGTGGCTTATAAAGATATTTTTGTGTTTTTTACAACTTCTAGAAAGTGTTTTACTCCAAAAATAAAATGAAAATACTTTCCTAAAAAATCTAGCCAAATTTTTCTTTAACTAAAAAGTGTTTTATATTGATCAACTTTTCTAATGGTAAACAAACATAAAAAAGTTTGAAAAGTGATTTTCATAAAACAAACGGGGCCTAAATAATCAAGCCTAGGTTTGTAAGTTTAGGCTACTTGACTCGCGTTCAATAATTTTATTTTGCAGTAAGAAAAAATAAATATGTAGGTTTTTTCAACATGTTTTTTGCATAAAAATATCAATAAAAAAACATGCACTCTGTTATATTTAATAACTTTGTTGCTTTGAATAAATTTTTTATTTAATCAAATGATTATCTGTTTCAATAAAATGATGTCTACCCAATAATTTTTTTAAAAAATATATCATAAAGTGAGCATCTTATGCTTACATTTAATTAATTTAATTTAATTTAATTCAAAAATAAAATATATTTTAAAAAAGCTAAATTTAAAAAAAGAACAATAAATAAAAATACTCGAGATAATCACGATCATCTTCAAAATCAGTGAAAATTATATAAAAAAAC
>Ga0307517_10014288_pt1 | contig 10680 bp, 12 predicted proteins | sample 23_EM_MG_FD_194515 | JGI IMG/M metagenome (GOLD analysis project Ga0307517, IMG submission 194515) | Populus trichocarpa ectomycorrhiza microbial communities from riparian zone in the Pacific Northwest, United States - 23_EM | ecosystem: Host-associated > Plants > Roots > Unclassified | place...
TTTTGACCTTGCTCTGAGAGCAACTTCAGTAGCTTTGCATCTTTGATGTCTTTGTGTCTCTAACACACCCTGGGCAGTCTCAGGACATCCTGGAGACAAAGTGCATTTTCCTGATGTAATGTTAGCCCACATCGTTGGAAGATGGGTGGAGACCGTGTGACATGGCGAAGTCAAGTCGAGCCATTATGAAACTAACAGCAGCAAAAGTATTAGAATAACAAATATATCAGTAGATAAAAGACTTACTATGACCTTTACAGGTTTCCGGTGTTGGGAGACCAGTGCGAGGTGTGAGGGAGAGAGACGATGGCAGTTGATGATGGTGATGAACAACCATGATGGCTGTTGATCGCATTCTGGAAAATTCACACAGTGCAGGCTTAAACATAAATAAGTTATGTACAAATTTAGGTATAACTTCTTTCATTCTGAACCGAAAATTATGATTTTATATCCATTTGAAAGCTCTTACATGAGGCTACGGTCTTGTATTTTTAGGGCCAGAAAGACCAGTTTGAACCGGTTTAAACCAGTTTTTGTCGGTCTTTATAATTTCCAAAAGCTGGAAGACCGAAGACCGGACCACGGTTACAGTCTTGATCGGTCCTGATAATTTCCGGTCTTGATCAGTTAGGGTTCGGTCCGGTCTCGGTTTTTTTCCAGTCTTGTAACTGGACTTTCAAACACTACACAAATCCGACCGTAAGTCTTCGAGTGCTGCAGCAAGACTTCTAGTTTGAGACTATGAGACCTAGTATTTGACCGATAATGTGGATTTTCAGCGTATTCAAATCCTATTGACATCTACTAGTAGAATCTATTCACCATAATGTGGAGATTAGTCAAAGATCCTTCAACATCGTTTTCACAAATCTTCGCCGATTCGGCCATTTTGGGGCATTGCACAACATACCATATATGGTAGGGAGGTTGGCGCTATTTCATTCTTTCTCTGCAGAGTTCTTCGATGTAAAATATTTAACACCCATGACGAAACGCCAACATTCTCCCAGTGCAGCACCTTGGCCTAAACGCTCTCGCATACCCACTGGATTTCGCGTTGCTCAGCCTCCTCCTACCAACTCTCAACAGGCTTCAAGTTCAGCTTCGTTGAGTTTGTCGCTGTTTGTCACAGTCAGCCAGCCAGACGAACGACGTGTCACCTTGAAAGCTCAGTCTCGACTTATTCCGTCCACCTCAGGCCCATCTACATCACCTTCAATCTCTGACGACACCCCCGAACCTGAAAACGAAAATGAAAGTATCCCTCAAGCTGACATTGAGCCCCCACCTGAACCGCAGCCCATGAAACCTAAGCGAATTTGAAAAACTAAAAATACAGTATGTATTTCTCTGACATCTTGTGCCTACTGGATTCTAACTTCTCTTCAGGATCAACTCAATGAATGGCTGAAGTTCCGAAGCACTTTCTTAGATGAAACCCTTTGACACGATGGACTTGGTGACTTTCTGGGGCATACCAAATGTTCAGATTGTCAGAACACACCTGGAATTATTAAATGCAAAGACTGTTCCAGCGGGAGTATGTTGAGATGTCCGGAATGTGTTGTCGCCTCCCATCTAGCCCTTCCTTTGCACCGCGTCGAGGTAAGCACCACATTAGGCCAAATCACATGATGTTGTTGACACAGTTTCATCAGCGATGGAATGGCCAGTTCTTCAATAACGACTCTCTCCAAAACCTTGGTCTCGTTTATCAGTTTGGCCACTCTGGCGGACCCTGTCCTTGTCCTCTCACTGGTCCAAAGCAATTTGTCGTCTTCGATATCATGGGCCCTCATCTCGTCACATTCAACTATTGTGACTGCCATGAGAAACCTCTATCAAATTGGACCCAGCTTCTGCACGAGCGATGGTTTCCGGCTACCCTTCACTTCAGTGACCCCCTATGGCCCTTCTCTTAGAAAGGTTTAATTCCATGTGTTTTACCTTTCTAAGAGAAGCCATAAAATGATTTTTACTAGTTGAAAATCATTTTATTACACTTGTAATAAATCCATTTTATAAAACACTTTTAGAGTTGCATTTTTCTGTTTCATCAAAACAAGTTTGTGAAAATGGTTTTACAAAATGATTTTGCCTTTTGTTGTTTGTTAGGGGTTCCAGGGGTCTTTAAATCTAAGAGACTATTCTGGCTTATCCAGGGTACTTATATAGATGATTTTTATATGCACATGATCACATTGAGCTAGGCTTTTAGACTGTGGTCAAACATGGCTTTTTGTCAGTATTGATTCTTCCCACTATTAGGGCTGTACTGGGCTCTCCTGGCCAGCCAGTCATATAGTTTGTACATGCATATATAGACAATCACCAGCTTTATCTGTCTGCCCATTATGTTCACAATCTATTGCCATCCAATTCTTGCCATTAGCCATATTAAATCTAAAATATCCAGCTAGCCAGCATAGCTAGCAATATAGTTTGCATATGCATATATAGATAGCCACTAGCTTTATCTGTCTGCCTATTATTTTCACAATATGTTGCCATTCAATTCTTGCCATCAGCCATATTAAATCTAGAATATCCAGCTAGCCAGCATAGCTAGCAATATATTTTTCATATGCATATATAGATAATCGCTAGCTTTATCTGTCTGCCCATTATTTTCACAATCTATCAATATCCAATTCTTGCCATCAGCCACATTAATCCTGGTTATCCAGGTAGCCAGTGCAGCCAGTGATATGGTTTGCACATGCATATATAGATAATCACTAACTCTATCTGCCTGTCTATTTTCTTGTATGATTTATCACTATTCAATTCTTGCTACTACCTATATCAATCTGGAATATCCAGCTAGCCAGGGCAGCTAGTGATATAGTTTGCACATACATATATAAATGATCACCAGTTCTATCTCTCCACCTATTGTTTGTCTATTCTATTAATATCTATTTTGTGCTACTAGCCAGGAATACAGTGGTGATCTAGCACATGTAGTAGCATGCTTTGCATATGCACATATATAATCAATCACTAGCTCTCTTAAGTTGTCTGTTGTTACTTGTTCTGACTTTTCATTTTGATATCTCTCTGACTTTTGAAACTTGAATATATTAATGATAGGCTATCAATATACTTGCTTTATGTTGCCAAAGGCATCACTAATCACTATAACATCTCCAGACAGAAGTAAACAATATATATATCAACTCCAATTTTACAGAACCTATTTGTATGAAATCCATTTTTTCCAAATTTATTTTAATTAGATCCATTTATAAGTATCAATAGAATGCAATTCCTAGAAACATATTTTACATAAATGCATTTATTCAAAATGCATTTTGTACAAATAAATGCATTTTGTACACATAAATGCATTTTAGAGCTGATGAATTCTGAACTCATCTACAAGTGCAGAAATCTCTAAGCTATCAAGAAATTCTGCATCTTCCATGTTTTCTTCCTCTTCTTCCTCTACCTCATCACTATTTAATTCATCATCAGAAGTATTAGACTTTAGCAAAACCTGTTCCTGAAATTCATATCTTCTGGTTTCATTCAACTGCTCCCAGGAAGGCCCCCACTCCTCAGTCATTTTGCAATTAATTCCCTTTTGCCATGTAACACAAATGTGCAACAAATAATTTTCACTCTGCTTGAGTTGATAAATAATTTTTGTATCTGCTGTTATTCTGATTGCTTCTTGAACCATCCTCCATTCTTCTGAAAACCATTCTTGCATACAGACTCGTTCATGAATAACTCTTTTGATTTCCTCAATACAACGATCATACTCAAGCATGACTCTGATTCCAGCACGAACATCATCATTCCCTAACTATTCAGGGACCTCAGAGGCATGATCAAGATCATCTGTGAGTCCAATATCTTGCCAAATATCATCATCAACATCAAGTTTGAATAATCCATCCATTTCAATTGACAATGGTGCAATTGCACCTCAGGGTGCATGGCCTGCATTAATTAAATCTTCCAATTCCCCACAGTAGGTATTATATTTTCTTGCCAAAGTTTGAATACCAGGCTCTCTACGCTTTAGCTGACTCGAAGCATGTTTTTCAAGTTTCATGTGATTTATTGTTTTTCTGTAGGCATGTTCTAAATTTTCCAGTTCAAATTTTCTATGACGCAAATGATCACGAATACATTTTTTGAGTGCCAGTGCATTCATTCGTAATTTCAAAAATTGATTATCCAACAATTTGATCAAGTTTAGTCTTCCATCAATAGATAGTGTAGCTTTTCGAGCTGCTATCATTTTTCTCTGATTTTTTACTTTTCTTTCAAGTTCTTCCAAAAATCCTTGCACATCTGCTGCAGTAAAGCCTTTTTCATACTGTTCTTTTTCTAACATCATTTCATAGCGAGCAATATCTTCACTGTAACTCTCTATATTCTTGTACAAAGCCAAAATGCCTTCAATTTCAATGTTTGCTAGATCTTTAGATTGTTTTTTGAGTGGTTTGGTTTGCTCTTCAACCTGTTTAACCCATTCCTCAAGCAACATATCCTGTGATATTCCAGCTTGCTGAAGTTCTGTTAACAGTTCAATTGCTTCATTTTTTCGATGCATTGTCTTCACCCATCGACGCTTGAGCCAATGTCCTAGACCAAGTAAAGATTTATTGTCCAAATGTCTGACTTTTGTATCCAGAGTATAGAGTCGATTGAAATAAGTTGACACTCTTAGAGAAGGAATAAGGGGCTTGATGGAACTCCAGAATCTTTCACAACCCTCCCCATCAGTCAGGCCAAACCCTTTATATTTGCGTGGATGATAAATAAGCTGGCAAGGCCATTGATGTCCATAAGCATGGAATACAGAAATTCCAAACACAATATGATGATGAACATCAGGTAAAAAATGATACTTTTCACAACTGCGATCTAGCTGGCAAGCAATATCATACAAAAGACCAATATGCATCATTTCTGGTATATGTTGAAACAGTTTTTTTAAAAGACATAACACATAGTGCTGTTTTTCACCAGCTGAAGTCATATTTGCAAGCCATAAAACACGGTCATGTCAGCATAATAGAGCCATTAGGCCAGAATCTGCAAAAAACAAAGTACTTGCTTTGATGCGACTAGCATCTGCAGCTACAAATGAATCATTACAACCATTCAACACAGATGAAGGAATCCGCATTCCAGGCTCATAGTCAGGTTCCACATCCTGTTGATCTAAAGATTGGCTTTCGGCACCTTTCCTTGATTTACCTTTCTTAGATTGAGGGACTCTGACACTATCTACAAAATTTTCCATCACTTGGACTTCTTCTGGAGAGACAAACACTGTTTCACAATGCTGTTGTGGAACCATCCAAGCCTTTCCCTGAGATTTTCAACACTTCTGTGTAAAGCAAGCATCAACACAAACAATTGCATCAACACTTGAGCAATATCAGCCTTATGAATTTATTATCCAAAGTAAATCAAATACATTTCATCTGGCTGTTGCCAACTTTCTCCACCAAAACACAAAGGACATCTTCCACGCAAATATTCACTTGGTCTTTTCAATCTATTGACTTTATAAAGCATGCATGAGCTTTATTTTAATTGTAAGCTGATGAATATAGAGCCTACCATAAGGCATTCCAGGTAGTTCTTCATCTTCCTCATTCATCTCTTCTTCAGGTAAATCCTGTGGATGAAAAGAGAGATCTAGATGCAAAATAAGCCTTTACATATCCTAAGCTGGGTAAAATACATACAATCAACATCCATTTTATCATCCTCATCATTCATTGATAAAACTGCTCCTCTAACATGATCCAGATACTCTCATATCCATAGATTTTTCCTATCAACCAGTGTTGCATACCATTGCATTGCACTTCCAAACCGTCCACGGAGACTATCCTACAAACTTGGAAATTGATACAAGTTCAGAAGTATTGCAAGAAAACTCACCCTTGTCTTCAATTTAAATCGGCGAGAACTTAAAAACCCTTCCAATGTTTCACACCAGGCTGTTGTATTTGGTGCAGCATTCATGAATAGGCTTTGTGCAAAGTCCAGCATTTGCAAGTCCACTGCTAAAGAAGGTAGTGAAGGAGCACAAGGAAAGAGCCCTCTGGCTATCAACTGCCCTGCTGGTTCTGTGCAGGTACACAAAGAAATTGATTCAATCTCTGTTGTTAATAAAGACTTAATATCAGCCATTTTACCCAAAATTAGCTACTTACTTTCAAAATAAACACATACAACCTCCAACTGTTGCTTGCCCTGGCAAACTTTGCATCCTTCAATATTTCGTGCACCTGAAACATCCCTCAATGACTCAGACTCCCTCAACAACTCAAGATATGGCTCCAGGAGAGCAGGAATAATGTCCTCACTCCACTTCCTCCACTGCTGCACCTTCTTTCCTACCTGCCGCACACCCTCTTCCTCCTTCTCATCTTCACTACCCAAGTCATCCTCATCTTCACTGCCCAAGTTATCCTCACAATCCTCAAACATCACCACTTCTCCAACCTCCTCATTCTTATCTTGGTGGAAGGGGTGGCTACTTCCTGGCATAACCTGTGAGAAAACGCCACCAGGCGTTGCAACCTGCCCTTGGACACCCAAGAACACCCCAGAAGAGCCATATGGCCAACGTGTAGAAGTTATCTCATCCACCAGCACAAGATCAGGTACCAGGGGCACATCTGTAGGTACCCGTGCAGATGCTCTCTTGAAAGATTTGGGCATGATAAAGTGGAAGCAAGGTAGGGGACCAAAGAACAGGGAGAAAGGAAGAAAGCAAACTTCGCACTGATCCTTATCTTACAAAGTCAATACCGCAGATGGCCAAAAATAGATGCATTACAAAAAAACGAGGCAGGCCACATGGCCATGCCCAAAACACTGCAGACGAGACATGTATGTAACGACAAGAAAAAATAAAGCTAAACTAATTCATTTGAGTAACATGGCATGTATTAAAAGATATAACTTACCAGGGGAGATCAACTAACAGAAGGCACCAACGGGAAGTCAAGGGAGAATGTGTGGAACTGACGGCGCCCGACCTACAAAGTTCCAAAACGTCTGGCAATAGAACGGATATGCAACGGCCTCCACGGCTGCCACATTCGCCGCGTTACTGGAGCCATCGAGAGCCATCGAGCTCAATTCAGCTGGAGCTCCAGGCCAACCTCGAAGGAGGAGTCAGAACGGCTCTACATATCCCCTTCTATCCCTCCAGTCCTTCGCGCCTAGGCCCTCATCTCGTGTGGATACCTGGTGCATGATGAACAACCCACGAGGCAAGACATCAGCCACCATCGCCTCACGCTCTGTACGAGCAGCCGCCATCATATTCCTCCTTGGCCAGATGGTCCGGTCTAAGGACAGCAACTCCATGCACCAGCAGTGCTTGAATGTGTCCCAGATGATCTCCCTCACCACACCCTTGTTGATGTTGATCTTACCCGCCAAAATCTGATCCTTTGGCCACAAGAGAGTACAAGCCCAATAAACATCCACTGGTCCATGAAAATCGGGCACACTTTCAAGAAGATTCTCGATGATGCCAGTGTAAGCCCTCTTCCAGCTGGGATTTCGACGTTCATTAGAACTGGCCACATCTACCCCCATTTGCCGCCCCACCTTCATCAGGAAATCACGCCAGTCCTGGGGGCTGGGCATTGCAATGGCGTTATCCATGTCGCCTGTAATCATGCGAGCGAGCCAGGAAAAGCATGCAAATAGCTGGGAGATGACGGTTTTGTTAGTGCGCTCCCTCTTAACAGCATTGCCTATGATGATGAAAGGGTCGAGGCATGGGTATCCCTTCAGATTCAAATGACCGGAATGATCCCAGACATTGCAAAAGTCTTTCGTAACCCGCGCCAGGGCTGTAGTCCAAGCAGGGATTATAGACGGGGACAGGGGCGAAGTCGATGGCAGGAACTTATTGCGGTTGAAGTCTTGCTTGGGGATTCCCCACTTGGCAGTAGGTCCTGTTGAAGGCATCGGAGCTGAGGTGGGCGTTGAAGCCAACGACGACAATGCAACCGTTCCTTGCGCTATTCCTGAAGAAAACATATTAGAGCTGTCCTCAATGAAAATAAAGAAGTTCAGCAGTCTTACCTGGCATGGGCCCACTACCATGGAAGTCGTCGCCCGGCTGTACAGTATAGGCGCTGTGGGGAAGGCAGATGTTGGCTATCCACAAAGCCTGACATATGCGATTGCGAATGGCGCTTGGGCGGCCCTCGAATACCGGGATTGTTCCCGGATAAACCTCCGCTGATCCCTCCTCCAGACTAGGCCCTCGCCTTGCAACCTCCACACAGACATTCATCATTGGGGAAATCATGTCCACCCTTCGAACTAACCACACAGGCACCCCAGGTCCTTCATCTCCTGTGCAATAAGGAGATTGGTTGTGATCGTCCCCATTAGCGTTGTGTCCACCGCATGGCCCCCAGTATCACTAGTCGAGGCAGATATACCGACAGATACGTGTAGCAAGCGAGAGTTTCCAAGAAGTGGCGCTGGAACGACGTTGCAGGTAACAGTGTCATTAAATAATCCTGCGGGGCGTGCTTGAGGGGGAGGGATGCAAAGTGCATCCCTCGCATGCTGTGCTTCATCTCGTTGTAGCACACTTTTTCCACCGTCACCTGGTCCATGAACTCCATCACCTTCGCATGCAACACCTTCCTCATTGCAATGAATCCCTCAATGAGCTCATCCTTCAAGAATCCCCTGTCCACATTCTCCAGCTCCCTTTTGAAGTTGCACAGCTGAATATTGTACCATGCCAAGGCGTATTCATGACTTGGAAGATCCTCCGCATTTGGCCTCCTCCAGACAAAAGGCAAGTAGTACATTCCTTTGAAATACCACTGGGGGAAAACCGTGAAGTCATGCACGTAGTAACAACCGTCTGTGCGCACTTGCACCACGCCGTGGTGGTCCAGACAGATCTTGGGGATGGACTCCATGTTTGGCGAAGTGATGAAATACCCCTGGGGTTTGGGAAACTCGTCAGGTCGGTCCTGCGACAGGCGTACGAGGGTGTTGAGGGGCACGTAAAGACCCCTTTTGATTTCTGACCAACTCAAGGCATCTCCCCCCTCATAAACTCCATGGCCGTTTGCATCTGTTTCAATTATAAATACTCCATTCGCTCGCGACAGGAAAAAAAGGCGAACCTGTGGAACCCGGCCTCATGAAAGGTACCAGAGCCGCCCTTCCACCCTTGTCCCGACGTATTCCATAGCAATCAAATTTGTCATCTAAGTTAAGGGTTAAAATAAAATATAGTAAAAAGATAAACCAACACACTTACAAGGGTATGGGTAGGTTAAGGTCGTCATTTTGATGCTAAAAAGATGGCGACATAGTCAGCTAGTGATCCTTTAAACATCCCCATCCATGTTGAGAGGAAATTCTTCGATGTTGAGTGGACTTAGCATTGACGACGATGTCAGTCCAGTAAGTCGAGGGAGAGGGCGCAGCAAGGTCGACATAGTCAACCAGAGGTAAACAGCGATGTAGTCAACTGTTCCACCCATCTAAGAGCATGTCAAGGTCGACATAGTCAAACCTTGGCCAACAGCTCTGGCGACATAGTCAACCAGAGGTGAACAGCGACGTAGTCAACTGTTTGCTCCTACACTGAATGCCCCCGGGTGAGTTTTGAAACAAACTAACCTTGGATACAAAGGTACAAGGATCTTGAGGCGAGGGTGCGCTGGCGGCGTAGGTGAAATAGACAGGTCAAAGGAAGATGATGGTGAGAAAGATAAGTAATCGCAATCAGTCGCAATCAACAATGATGGTCATGTGACCGCGATCAGCAAGATCAACGCATTTATTGTTCAACTTGTTGATCTCTCATCCGATCCTTTCTGGTAGGTTTACCACCAAATGCCACGTCACCGATGCCAGCAACCTCAGATGCCACGTCACCATCACTGACCACCCCCAGCTGCCAAGTCAGCATCGATGAATGACCCCACCATGTCACAATGGCTGCCTCTCCCCTCCTTGAGGGATGCGGGCGCCAAAATCAACGAGTAGGGAGCGAGGAGGAGCGAGGAGGATGGGAAAGGGAGCGAGGAGGCAAGGGAAGGAGGAATGAGGATGCAGGGGAATTGGGGAGGGGGAGAGGGAGGCTGTTTGTGCCCCCTCCTTCCCTTTTTTTGTTCCAGGAGCCAACGAGGCGAACGAGGCAGTGTAAGAACCACATGCCACCTCATTTGAGCTCCATTATCTCTCCCCATTGTGGAGGGGGAATTTTTATTCAAACAGGGGCACGTGAATCCCACATGCCACCCCCGTTTCTTTTCATTTCGAATGGGGCTGGCATGAATGCCACACGTCGCCCCCCATTTCTTTCCATTTTGAACGGGGGCAGCATGTGGCATTCACGCCACCCCCCTGTTTCTTTCCATTTCAAACAGGGGCAGCATGAATCCTACACGCTACCCCTCATTTCTTTCCGTTTCGAACAGGGGCAGTGTGAATCCCACACGCTGCCCCCTGTTTCTCTCTGTTTCAAACAGGGGCAGTGTGAATCTCACATGCCACCCCTGTTTCTTTTCTTTTACCCCCTAATGGTGGGGGGGTATTTAATTTTTTCTCCTTCCCTATGTATTAAATAATGTACATTAAATTAAATTGTATGTAAAGTAATATAAATACTAATAAATATATATATTATATCAAATATAG
>Ga0307517_10014289_pt1 | contig 10679 bp, 9 predicted proteins | sample 23_EM_MG_FD_194515 | JGI IMG/M metagenome (GOLD analysis project Ga0307517, IMG submission 194515) | Populus trichocarpa ectomycorrhiza microbial communities from riparian zone in the Pacific Northwest, United States - 23_EM | ecosystem: Host-associated > Plants > Roots > Unclassified | place...
GTAGAAAAAACGATTCCTAGACAATTCTACTCAATAACCCTGTTTTTTTTTTGCGTTTTAAAAATATTTTATTTTATTTTTTTTATTTTAAATTAATATTTTTTGGTATTTTCAAATCATTTTAATATGCTAATATCAAAAATTATTTTGAAAAAATAAAAAAAATATTATTTCGATATATTTCTGAGTGAAAAACATTTTGAAAATCAACTATAACCACACTCTCAAACATTCAGTGTTATAGAAAAATTATTTGGTAAACTTTGGTGGTTAAAAAGATTTATTTTCTCCATTTAAGTTTTAACTTTGAAGTATAATTATGAGAGATGATTTGAATACCGACTTAAAAAGAGGTTTGAGTAACGGATCAACTCATGAATCTTCCAAACAACCCGAATCAATTATTTTTATTAAAATAATATTATTTTTTTATTTTTTTAAAAAATATTGTTGTTTATCTGACCAGTTAAACTAGATTTGATTATATTAATCCGGTTACTAAAAATCTTGTTAACTTAATTAAGTTTTATCATGTTAATATCTGATCAAATTCAACTAAAATCTTAGTCTGAGTTAAGTTTTGGATTAACCCATCAAATTAAACTAAATTTAACAATTATATTTTGAATTTCTACACCTAGTGCATTTATTCCTTAAAAACATCACATTTTTTATATCATTAAAAAAAAATAAAGTCTCGATTTACTTATAACATAACTTAAGGATAATTTTATCATCGATCAAAAGTAAAAACTCCTACTTATATTGCGTAGTAGCAATTTGAACTGGGAGGCCCAAACGAGATTATGGAGTCTTGAAATTCTACATTGGGCCGCTCAATTTTAAAGACGCGAATTATGCGGCCCATGTAATACACCGAAGAGCCCAGTAGGCCCATGTAATTCACTAAACGAAGATATTTTTTTTATTCCTTTTCAAGAGGCGCGCAATCTATCTATTAATGGAAGCCATAAACAAACTTCTGGCTTCCAGCCTCTCTTCTTCTAGATTTTTACTTTCCTTTCCAACCAAAATTCAAAACACGCACACACAGAGAGAGAGAAAAAAAAAAAATCAAACAAAATGGCCACAGTAGCTCTCTCACTCAAGCTTCTAAGCATACACAATTTCCACACAAATCCTTCCTTTATTTCTCAAAAAAGAAACGAAAATTTATCCGCTCCTTTAAAAACCACCGTCCCTAGATCATCACCTCCTCAAAACAACACCGCAACCACCAACACCACCACCATGAAGACGACGAAAACGACGTCGCTTGATAACAATACCCCTAACGAACCGAAACTAAAACCGACTTCCGTTGACAGCAAACCTTCTTCAACTTCCACGTCATCTCTAACCGATTCGGTTGCTAATCTGTTTACTCGTCTCAGGTGCATTAACTACTGGTAACAAGTAGAAACGGTTAAATTTGTTGATTAGATTTTAATTATAATCTTTACAGCGATTAATTACTTTTTTTGGCTTATAATTGTGTAGAGATGGAGTTAAAATTGACGAGGTTGGAGTGGAGATTTTATCAATTGCATTGCCGGCTGCTTTGGCCCTTGCTGCTGATCCTATTGCCTCACTTGTTGATACTGCTTATGTTGGTCATATCGGTATTTATACATATTTTGTTTCTCATTTTTAATTAGTTTTAATTAATTAAGAATTTAATTTTGTTGATTAGATTTGTTAAATAATTGTAGGATCGGTTGAATTGGCGGCGGTTGGAGTGTCAATTTCGATATTCAATTTGGTTTCCAAGTTGTTTAATGTTCCTTTGCTTAATATTACTACTTCCTTTGTCGCCGAAGAGCAAGCATTGATTAGCAAAAGTAACGATGGTAATTTAATTAGCTTTTATTTATTTACTTATTTATTTTATTTGAGATTTTTTTAATTTTAATTTTATTTTTTGATGTTTAGATTCGGTGAAGGATCAGGAAGGGAAGCGAGTTCTTCCTTCAGTTTCGACTTCTTTAGCGCTTGCTGCTGCTGTTGGTGTTGCAGAAACGGTGGCTCTCTCAGTTGGCTCGGGATTCTTGATGAATATCATGGGTATACCTGTTGTACGTCAAGTTTAGTTATGAATTTTTTATTTTCTCTTAACATTTTTAGTTGTGAAATTAATTTAGATTTCTTGCATCAGTTGCTCTCTTGGATAGAGAATTTATGTTTTTTTGGGATTGGTAATGTCAGTGATCAGTCACCTAAATGTCAATGCTGCATATGACCGCGATGAGAAAGTCGTCTAAATGTCAATGCTGCATTTGATCACCATGATAAATTGAAATTCAAGTCATTTTAATTATGTTGCTTTGATATAGTTATATCCATGGTAAAACTGGAGTCTAATACTTATTAATTTTTTTGTTTGTGAGATTTTGACAATTTGGGTTGATTTGCTGACCTTCTAATTGTACATTACATATGAATTTTGTTTGACATAATGGATTGGACTCCTTTCAAGTTAGGTGTAACATGATCTACATGTTAGGAATATCCGGATCATTGTTTTGAATTTCGATGGCTAGGATTTCATATCATCCAACTAGTGGGCGGTTAGGATTTTTTCTTAAAGAAAATTGGTAGTTAATTTTTTTTTTTCTATAAGGAAATCTAAACTATTGAAATTCAAATCAATGGTTCGGATTCACCTAACATGATGTATCGTTGCCCCTAATTTAAGAGGAATCCAATCCTGTGATATTGGCTTCTATCTTGCATTTTGGCTCTTAATGATTGCCTGTTAGAACGTTAATATGGCAAGCTTGTACTGATGATCTTCATCAAGTAATCTGTCAAGTTACTTGGATATACTGTAAATTTGAGGGTACATTACTGTAAAATGAATTTTAAATATTATAATATTGACACAGGATTATGGTTCAAAAAGTCTTTTGAGATTTTTTTTCATGTCACAGGATTCACCAATGCGAGTGCCAGCTGAGCAGTTTCTTACCTTGAGGGCCTTTGGTGCTCCACCCATTGTAATTGCACTTGCAGCACAAGGCACATTTCGAGGATTTATGGATACAAAGACACCCTTATATGCCATTGGCAAGTATTGCAGCACTGTTTTCCTCTTCCTTTCCTTGCAATCCATTAGAGTTCACAGGGACAGAAAGTATATAGATGGATTTTCCTTTATTAAGTACACCAGGTGAAGAGGATGTTTTAAGTCAATAGTTGAATATAGTAGTTGGTACACCTTTATTAGTTAGCAAGGAAATTGCAACAAGTCAGTAAAATGTATTTGCAATAAACATTTATGCATTTACATGTTTGGTTGATGATGTAAGCAAAAGATGGCCTCATAATCACCACCAATATCAGCAACATGGTCCCATATGCTCTGAAAATATGTCTAGCATTTCAGGCTACTTCTTCTGTTGCATGATTTTGTTGCGAACCACACTTGTGATAAATTTGTATTTTGACTATCAGGTGCCGGCAACTTACTGAATGCAATATTGGATGCAATATTCATTGTTGTATTTGGTTTCGGTGTTGGTGGTGCTGCAGTTGCTACAGTGATTTCTGAGTATGTTAATAATGTGGTAAACTATATAATATCAGTGTCCTTTGCACATGATATTATTGTGGTTTTTTTTTTTTTAATGGAACTGATTAACTGTTCTCTCCTATAAATTTACCTTTGTCCCTTTTTCTACAGATATCTCATCGCTTTCATCCTTCTCTGGGAGTTGAATGACAAGGTGCAGCTAATCTCTCCAAACATTGATGCAAGGGAAGTTGTCCGCTATCTGAATTCTGGTATGTTTCTTACCAGCTCCATTACATCTATTTTCATTTCAATTTGATGTCATTAAGAAAATTCTATCATAGAGAAATACAGTTTTCCATGCAACTAAATCACCAGCCTTTTTGGTGGGGCATACTAAACCCACTTTTGGCTACCTTAGTTACCCAAGGGTGACAACATATGCACATAAGTATTTCATATTGAACATTTTTTCTGTGGATTTCATTTCTGTTCACTTAAAAGATCAAAGTCCACTGTAAACTATAACACCCACTACAAGTATCATGAATGAGAGAACAACTCATTTATTTTTCTGCTTGTTACACAGTTCACACGTAAAAGTTTTTAAGCCTGTTATGGGCATGTTGTAGATGTGTCATCAGTAATTGATTAAAATATTTCTGGGTTAGGTGGCAACAAATTTGTTACACGTATCCTGTTGAGAAGATTGTTTGCCAGATGAATGGGGGAGGCCAGGGGGGCATGACTAATGTGTCTAAGAAAAGAAGTTCTTATCATGTACTTTCAACACCTATGATTACTACTTATGCTTCCTGCCAGCATTGCATGTGAATGCAATGTTCAGTGGGATCCCTTCACCTTGGCTGTCGGCTAGCTAATTTCCTGAGCTCAGTTGAAATTTTATGTTTCACTTTCAAGCATCTTAACCAAAGTGATATCCTTTATGACTGATGAATTCAGTCCAATAGAACAAGGGACGCAAAAAGGAGTAGACAAATTATAATGCTCTGTCAATCATAGAATGCTGCAACTACTGAAGTTTTTTAATTAACCACGTGACAAGTTTTATGAAACTTGCAGGTGGTCTTCTTATTGGCAGGACCATTGCAGTGCTGTTAACAATGACATTAGCAACATCCATGGCAGCTAGGGAAGGCCCCATACAAATGGCAGGTCATCAAATTTGCATGCAAGTCTGGTTAGCTGTATCTTTGCTTAATGATGCTTTAGCCATCGCTGGCCAGGTAAAGAGTGTGCAGTTTAGTCTGTAAAGTGTATTTTACACGTGCTGATGTGAAATTGCATTAAAATACTGAATAGTGACTAGGCTAGAGCTGTTTGATCAATAGTTCTGAGTCTGGCATTTTGATGTTCATACATAAGCTGTAGCTTCATTTTTAGATAAATGAAGCTACAGTAACCCTCAATGGCCAGGTACATAGTTTACAGTTTTCACAGATGTAAAGTGTACTTCACAGATGTATGTGAAATTGCATTGGAATGCTGGACAGTTTGACCTGACAGCTATTTTCGTAGCCTGACATTTTGATGTTCATATGTAAGTTGTGGCTAAATGAAGCTAAATCTGTGGGGGAAATTTGATCTTTCTGTTTGAAATGTTTTTTTTTTCATCTCAAATATATAAATATGTGATTTAATTTGATGGCATTTGCTTAGAAGAGCTGTATCCTGAGTGGTAACCTTGTTGGATGATCCTTGAATCCAGTGATTGTTCTCCTTCATTGAAACCATTTGACTCAATTGTGCACACTGGAATTCCCTGTAGTTGAAAAGTGGAACATGCATGCCATCATTGTTTCTGTAATCATCACTCTTCTGCCTATCTGTCGCAACTCCTGTGCTTGTTGTCTTGATTACTCCTTTGACATGTTCCAAAAAGAAGAAACAAAATGTTACTAGCTTCCACTGCTTGAGTAATCTTGGTATGTTGGCTTAAATAAAGAAAACAAAATGAATATTGTCACAAAAAGTTTGGAACTAGAGCCAAAGTGCAAAGGTCAAGGCAGAACAACTGTAGTCATTGTTTGATCTTAAATTAGGTAGAAGTTGTTGTTAAAACCGTGTTTCTAATAGTCTTAGAAGGGAGGCTTCTATACATAGAAGTAGGTATAGTCATTGTTTGATCTTAAATTAGGTAGAAGTTGTTGTTAAAACCGTGTTTCTAATAGTCTTAGAAGGGAGGCTTCTATACATAGAAGTAGGTATTTGGAAAATTTTGCAGCTTCCATTTTTGATCTTTTGATTCTGAAACTTACCGTCATAGATAGGGTTGCTGAGAAGTGCTGATCATTTCAGTTCCATCATTACTGTTCTGTTTCTCTTACAGGCTCTTCTGGCCAGTGGTTACTCCCAAGGGAATTATGAACAAGCACGACTAGTGATTTATAGAGTTCTGCAGGTTGCTGATACTTCTAGCTATTTTGCTGTATTCACTGTTGGTTGGCTTCATGGTTTTTGACATTAGAAAAATTAACCAATTGAATTCCATTATGCTATCACTTGATTGAAGAGCAGATTGGTTTGGTAACTGGAATTGCTTTGGGTGTGATATTATCCCTTGGGTTTGGAGCTTTTTCCAGTTTGTTTAGTACAGATCCAGAAGTTCTGGGAGTTGTCTGGTCTGGCATTTGGGTGAGGATTTCTTTTCTGCTAATTTTTTTCTTGTTGGAGGTCATTTATATGTTCTTAATAAATATATTGATAGAAAAAACTCATGTAATCGACAATGAATCATAAAAGCAAACAGATAAGCCTTAAAAAAAAGAACTTAGTAATAGGTCTTTGTTGCCTTGTAGCTACATAATTTTTAGTTTTGATTTTTGGTCAATTGCAATGCTGAGAAGTCAAGAATAGAAAGGTGTCCAGTTTCAAAATACTTGCGCCTTATGGTGCTGGTCACTAGAACCCTCAAGGTTGCAGTTGAGGTTTATGCCTTAACCTATGTGGTTTTGTCCTAGCATCACGTCTGGCATCTTGAAAAAACCTTTTCACATATGGTTGAATTTAAGGATTCTATTTGTAGCTTCTCAATTCCTATGAAGCCAGAGTTTGGATCCTACTTATGAAACTTGGACAATCCAATTGTTTTGGCTAACTTCACCTAAACATTAACACTGCTTGCTTTTTTGCAGTTTGTTGCTGGGTCTCAGCCGATGAATGCTCTTGCATTTGTTCTTGATGGGCTATATTATGGGGTTTCAGACTTTGGCTTTGCTGCCTACTCTATGGTTTGTTCTTGTTTCTTTTGTAATAAGTGTATTATATGATGTGCCCTTTCCCTTCTCAGCTCCCCATTTGTGATTGTAGGTGCTGGTTTCTCTGATTTCTTCTGTCTTCGTACTTGTGGCTGCTCCTGTATTTGGTCTCACTGGAGTCTGGGCAGGTTTATTTCTCTTCATGACCTTGCGTGTAGTGGCTGGAGTTTGGAGGTAATAATTCTCATACTTGAGAAACTTTTCTTCTAAACCATTCCGCAACCATTTCACTTAATCATGTAGGTAAATTTTCTTCTAACCATTCCGCAACCATTTCACGTAATCATATAGGTGTCAATAAATTCTATTTTGAAGTTAGATCATCAGTCAATTGCATCACAAGTTTTTTTTTTTAAAATTTACTTTTAATGTAATGAAAAGCCATATTTGGTTAGAATGAGTCAAACGGGTATGTGAGATTTTCTGGTCACAATATATCCTAGCTCCACCCACTCATGTCATATCAAACTTGTATGTATCTGCGATTCCAGTCTAACTACCTGTTAGAACTCCTGAATTGCATCCTACTATCAAAATGTTTATGCTTCATTCATGGGTCCAAATCATGACTTCATGAAGAGTAAACATTCTTTTGGGCTTGAATATATAGCTAAGGTCTCTACGAAATACTTTCTTGCACTTGTTTGTGTATATCGAAGTGCTTTTTCCTGCCACCTTGCACCTGGTCTTCTTAAAATCTCAATCTCTTTTAGGCTGGGCACAAAAAGGGGACCGTGGGAAATGGTCTGGGTGAATTCGCAACAGGAAAGCGAGTGAGATGGCTCAACAGTGTAGGCTTGTGATGCCATACGAGGGACAGGGTCCTACAACATGGCGCCAGGAGTACTCAAGACGAGATATTGAAAACCATCGAGCAACACGCATCGGTGCCCTAGATCATGCTGTCTTCATGGAACTTGAAATGGATTGCATCTTTGTTGATGGAGGTGGCTGTTAAAAGGGTTGATTATTACTGAACTCACGAGTTACACGACAGTGGCTGATTTTAGAAATAGTGAGCTAGAACAAATTATTGTATATGGAGAATTCTAGTTAGGAGCTGAAAAGCTAATTTTTTTCTTTATATATATAAAACTGTAATTGGAGGACAAATCTAGACAGAAACTTGCCAAGATTTTGCAAGAGCTATAGAAATGCTCCTTTCAGTGTATCTCTGAAGAGTGATTGTCAGTATATTGTACAAGATTGTTCCCCTCTCAAAGGAACTACATATTCTATAGAAAATGACATGCATACAAAGTCAGCAAATATTTGTATAAGATTGTTAAAATTCTCTGCCGGGAGTTCAAAGAGATTGAATTGCTACTGATCCTTCCACCGCAGATAGAGTAAAAGAGAGACATATATATCAGGCCAAGGTTCAAAAATTACAGCTAGCTTTAGCACCATCAATGGTACTCGCCGCTAGATACCAAAGCAACTTGTTTTATTGATACTCGAATATTACTAGAATTGTAATTCAGGGAACCAGGGATCAAGCAATTCAGGCTCTCCAACTAAGCCCCAGTTGATGAGCAATTCTGGCTCTCCAACTAAGCCCCAGTTGATGTCCTGCTTCGACAGATCAAAATTACAGCCCCCGCCTAAATCTGCCTCCTGAATGTAGTTCAAGCTCCCTGGTAGATTTGTTCCTGGGCTCTGCAACTGCCAGGAGAGTTCAGGTGGCCGTCCACTCTGTAACTGCCAGGAGAGTTCAGGTGGCCTTCCACTCTGTAACTGGCTTGCAGCATGAACCTCGCCGTGAACATACCCATAATTCCTCTCTCCCTTTAAAGCAGAACTGTCGGGAATACCTTGGATAAAAGGCTTGATATCAATTTCTGGATTGCATAAACCCAGGTCTATTTCATCATGCCTGGCCTCAAAGTGGTTAGAGTTGCCAACTGTCAAGCCTGAAAACTCTTCTCCCGTCGTTAATGGCATCTGAGCATCATAGAAAGATTTACGATCAGTTCTCATATCATGGTCGGAAGACAAGCATTCATGGAGTCTGTTGCTCAATCTGGATTCCGCAATCTCATTCTTTAATTTATATTCTACATTTTCAGTCTCATTCTGCAAGAAATCATATCTGTCGTCGATACCATGACAGCCCCAAGATTCCACAATTTCTGCAAGGTCTCCATCCATTTCTCCCCTCAATACGGGTGCTTCAGCTTCAACATGATGAGAAGACATCAATTCATTTGTTAAATCCCATACCTCAGCTTTCAACTCCCTTCCACTGCTCTCTGCCACCTGAAATTTCTCAACTTCCTCCTCCGATTCATTGACAGCATAAATCCCAGAAGAGCCTGATTGTTTATTTACTTCTCTTGACCCACAATAACCCATCTTCAATCTCTCAACCTTATTATCCTCATAGTTATCCAGTGTTGTTTTAGACTCAGTTGCAGTCATCGAAGACGATAAGCTACCCAACTGATCCCCTGATTCATGAGAGTAGTCTGGGAAATTGAGTATGGCATTAGGACCATACATGGCTCTTGCAGCATAATCATAAGCACGAGCAGCTTCAATAGCAGTAGAAAATGTACCCAGCCAGAGTCTAATTCTTCGTTTGTTCGTTACGCTGCCTTTTTTGACAGGCTCTCTAATTTCAGCAACCCACTTGCCCCAAGTTCTCTGCCTAACACCTCTATATCTACAGCTCTTATTCTCTGGGCCACCTTTTCCTTTCATGCAACCTTTCTTCGACCCCTTGCCTGGAACCTTGGTTATCTGAAGTTTGTTGTTTTTCTTCCACTTTGCAAGTGTATCTTCTACTGATTCACAACCATTCCGCCTTCTCTGCCACTTCTTCTTGTTCTTGCTGCTAAACCCAAGCGCAGAACTCTGTCTCAACGAATCTTCCATGTCAATACTCATTAAAGACGTTCAAGCTTGTTCTAAAACCACAAAATGAAAAGGTTTATGAGAACAAAACCCCATGTGTTTCTCGTAAGAATCTCAAAGAGGATCCGGTCTTTGCTTACGATAATAACAAGTTAGTAACCGCTAATAAAAATAACCTAAGTTGTCTGAAGTCTAAAAACAGAGAACTCACCAAAAGTAACTTGATTGATACCCTCCTTACCTTCCCTTTTCTTTCTTCTAACTCCTTCAAGTGTCCTTCTTCCTTTTATTTTTGTCTAAAGAGGTTTATCTAGGGTTTTAGGAATATAAGTTGGTGCTCGTGTTCTTGTGGGGCTTTGTTGCTCTATGATCGTGGTGGTTTTTTCTATTCCAGAAACTTTGCTGGGAGGACTTATCTTCGATGCGAAGCAACGATTGTCTACTATTACTCTTTCAGATTTCAGGACTTTAAGAGGGAATGGATATGCTTGCACTTCTGCTTTTATAGTCCCCAAGATAGATGATGCTTTGTTGACGTGGCCCTGTAAGACTTTGTCGTGGCTTACATTTGGCCACTGCATAGTACACGTGGCAATACCCCATTACTTGCTTCATGTCATTTTCTTGGAGCTCAACACATCGCGTCTGATATTTTCTTCTGGTCTATCCAAGAAAATATCAATTTGGGCCGAATTGCGGCTATTTACTAGAGCATCAAAAAGAAAAAGGTAAAGGAGAGGAAGCGTAAAATTTTTCTACTTTTCTTTGTCTTGACATAGGCCAAGGATCCGTGTAACTTCTACTTTCTTTCCTTTTTACGCGTTGTTTTTATGTTACATTACAGCATCTTTTTTATTTTAAAACAATTAAATTAATATTCTTTTTAAATATTTTTTATGTAATAAAAAATAAAAAAAATATCATTTTAAATTATTTTTAATTAAAAATCACTTTTAAAAAACACATGCACCATAATATCAAACACGTGAGATAACAATCTCCACTATATATATATATATATATATATATATATA
>Ga0307517_10014290_pt1 | contig 10679 bp, 6 predicted proteins | sample 23_EM_MG_FD_194515 | JGI IMG/M metagenome (GOLD analysis project Ga0307517, IMG submission 194515) | Populus trichocarpa ectomycorrhiza microbial communities from riparian zone in the Pacific Northwest, United States - 23_EM | ecosystem: Host-associated > Plants > Roots > Unclassified | place...
GTATTTATATCCCCCCCCCCCCCCCCCATCTGATTGACCTTTTCAGTTGGCAATGCTATTCCGTGTTTTTCTAATTATGATGGTTATTAGCAAAGAGTTGTTACCATTAACACTCATGTTATATTTGTTGATGTAAAGTTTGCTGTGCATGCTTTCAAATTCTTCTTTTATTTTGGCAGGCAGATTGTGAATTGGTTAAAATCGACATTAATTGTCATATCCAAGGTGATGTTGTCATGGAGTGTATTAACTTGGACAGTGATCACGAGAGGGAACAGATGATGTTTCGGGTCATGTTTAATACTTCCTTTATAAGTTCAAATATCTTGATGCTTAATCGTGATGAAATCGACACCTTATGGGATGCAAAGGATCAATTTCCCAAGGACTTCAGAGCAGAGGTATTGAGTTATCTTTCGTTTCTAGAAATTTACAATGTCTAGTGGTGATTAATTGTTCTTGGTTTGGATGCAGGTTCTTTTCTCAGAGATGGATTCTAGTACTCCTATTGGTGCAATTGATTTGCCTGGTTTAGAAGAGAAAGATGGCATACCTGTGGAAGTGTTTCCCAGAGTTCACGAGATTTTCAGCAATATGGACTGGCCAGATACAAAAACTGATGTAGCACAAAATATGCACCATCATATCATGGAACCCCAAGAAAATTTGGACAGCTCTCCCCAGAGGGCAGAAGGAGGAAGTGTACTGATGGAATCAACCTTTGTCAGAGTTCAAGAGAAACCGAAACTAAATGAATCAGAAAACAAGACTCCAAGTCCCACTTCCATTACCCTGGTGAAACAATCCACTCTCTCTTTCAAACCATTTTCAGATACAAATTCAGTAAGAGAGGAGGCTGAACCCCAAGAACTAAAGGTTGCCCTCCAATCTATGCCCTCTATTAAATCATCTCCTGATGCAAATTCAGCTAGGGAGAAGGTAGAACCCCAAGAACTGAAGGTCGCTTGCCAATCTACGCTCTCTATTAAGCCATCTTTAGATGCAATTTCAACTCAAAAGAAGGTTGAGCCACAAGAGCTCCAGGTTGCTCTCCAATGGCCAGCTCAATCTAAGATCATATCACAGCGAGTACCCCAGAGATCACTCTGTTCTCCAGTTTCCTACGGCAATAACTTACAGGGCTTACCTGTGCCTATGTCAAGATACCACAGTGCACCCTCTGCCCTAGGAATTACAGCTTTGTTGCATGATCATGCTGTATCTAAAGGCGAAGAAGTCGTGCGTCCAGTGACATTATCTCTGCCTTCCTCAGCTATTTCATCTCCAATCACAGGTGTGCTTAAACCTCCACCACTCAATAATGTGTCTGCTCCAAGGACACCACCACTTCCTACACCATTGCAATCTTCATTTGAAGCTCCTAAAACAACAGAAAAGCCTTCTCCAACATGTCATATTCCTCCAGCTATTCCTCAACCTATTTCAATTTCTTCTCCCGTCACAGATCCACCCAAACCTGCACAACTCAATCATGTGGCTGCTCCGGGGACACCACCATGCCCTCTTAACCCATTGCAATCATCAATTGAAGCTCCCAAAACTACAAATTTTTTTTCCGGTGCTTGTCATATTCCTCCTCAATCCAGAGGAACAGATTCTCTACTTAATCAACATCCTCAACCAACATCAGACAGTATCCACTCACCATTGTTTCCATCTCTTCTCTCTTCTCTTTCTTATTCTTCTTCTCCTGTTATCAAGAGTTCATCTTCAGCTCCCCCAGCTCCTCCTCCACCCCCTTCTTTTTCAAAGGCATCCCCATCTCCTTCCACCAAGAAATCATTCCCAACTCCCCCTCCCCCTCCCCTGCCTCCTTTTACAGCAGCACCTCCATCTTCCACTAACAGGAACTCGTATTCAGCTCCCCCTCCTCTACCTCCTGGAATGGCTTCAAAGGTTGCCAGCTCAGGTACTGCACAGTCTGGGAAGAACTTGGCTGTTGTGCCTGGACCACCACCACCACCTCCTCCTCCTCCTCCTCTACATCCTGGATCTGCCCTGGGCCCTGCAAATGCTCCTTCAGTGCCACCACCACCACCTCCCCCTCCTAGTTCTGTTGCAAAAGCTTCTTCATTTAATAATGCCGCACATATTCCTCCTGTGCCACCTCCTGATCCTTTGACTAAAGGGTTGTCAAGAACTAGTAGCGTCTCCTCACCTCCTCTACATTCTGGATCAGCCCTGGGCCCTGCTAATGCTCCTTCAGTGCCACCACCACCCCCTCCTAGTTCTGTTGCTAAAACTTCTTCATTTAATAATGTCGCGCATATTCCTCCTGTGCCACCTCCTCCTGCCCCTTTGACTAAAGGGTTGTCAAGAACTAGCAGTGTCTCCTCACCATCTCATGCTGGAGTTAGAAATGGAAATGTGCCTTCAGTTCCTGGACCACCATCTGGTGCTCCATTTAGTGCAAAGGGGCAGGGCATGTTACGTATAAATGCAAAAAATCAACCCAGAAAAGCCAACCTGAAGCCTTATCATTGGTTAAAATTAACCAGGGCCATGTCAGGAAGTTTGTGGGCTGAGGCACAAAAAGCTGATGAAGCTTCCAAGTATGCATCCTTTTGTTTGATTGCTGTATCTTAAATTTTTTTTTCCACTAGTATCTCTGTGTTGCCACTAATTAAACCTTATCCAATTTGTCTGTACTAGGGCTCCTGAGTTTGACATATCAGAACTTGAGACTCTTTTCTCAGCGGCTGCTCCAAATTATGATTGTGGGAGCACAGCAGGGAAATCAAATCGACGCACCTTGGGACATAAATCTGATAAAATCCAGCTGGTAATCAGTGTGCTATCATGGAGTGGGGCCTATGCTTAATTCTATTGATTGCATAACTTACATTTATTAATGCCATGTTTTAAATTCACTACACGGGGCAAGATATGTCCCAACCAGCTGCCCATTTTAGCTTTGCTTATTTTTGACAAACAAGCATCCACAGTGCCATTGTGTTTAGTTTCGCTAATACTTGTATATAATTATAGATTCCTTATAAAGGAAGTCAGCTCTAAGTGGGTTGCGTTTCTAGTGCAGCCATGTAGGATTAGGATTGGGTTTCTCCAGTTGATTGATTTTGATCATCTTCAGTGTAGGCTAGGATAATCGGTTTTCCAAAACTTAATCAATTGCTCAATTGGTGTTAATAGTCCAAAGTTATCTGTTTAATAGTGTTTTAAAGAAATAGATTAATACGAAACTTTTCACCAGAACAATTCATTTGGTTGCAAGAACACTCTTCTTTGGTTTGTTTTGCAATTACTGGAACTGTTTTTATTGCAAGCTCACACATTCAGTGCTTGATCATGCATTTTTGCTGTGTATACTGTATTCTGGATAGTAGTGAAAAAATAGCAAACCATCTCATTTAAATTCGTTTCTTCATGAGGTATTTACTGGTTCTGCAGATTGAACTGAGACGGGCATATAATTGTGAGATCATGCTTTCAAAGGTTAAAATTCCTCTGCCAGACCTGATGGTAAGCTGAACCTTGTTGCGGTTGTTTGAGCTAAATTTTTCTTAAAACAATACAGTATTTAGACTATAGGCTGCAATTTCAAAGCTGACAAGATTTTTATAATTATTTTGTGTTCAACGCTTCTGTAGCTATCCATGAACATGTGAATGTTTGTCATAGTGCTTTCATTATGGTGATTGATAACTTAGGTTTTCTTGTTATTCCATCTACCTAGCATTCCTATGTGATTCCTTTGGAATTTCCACATATACCAGCCTTCATGCTGTTGTAATTAGTTCACCTGGAATCTACTAAATGATGATGTGTAATTGGTTTTGAATTTGAGAAAACATGTTAACCCTGATAACTGGTCCTTTTAATGTAAATGAACGAAGACATACTTTTTCTGCTGAAGTTTGCTATGCATGCTGCATTCATTTCAGAGTTTTAACTGCTTAAATGATTTTGGTCGGTTCTCTTATGTCCTTGCTTCTCTAACTGTCTTACAGAGTTCAGTTCTTGCTTTGGATGATACAGCATTGGATATTGATCAGGTTGATAGCCTTATTAAGTTTTGTCCAACAAAAGAGGAGATGGAATTACTCAAGGTATTACAAATACACGTGCTGCTTATTTAGTTTTTTATGCCCATAAATCCTTCACTACTTCACACGAGAGCTTTAAACTGTCACCACCAATTAATTATTTTTCTATTTGTTCATAATTTAAAACATTGATTAGCAAAAGCAATCCCCCATGTTCATTGAGTTAAAAATCAGAATTTCTCACATTCAGGGTTATAATGGAGATAAAGAGAACTTGGGAAAATGTGAACAGGTGAGTGAAGTATTGATTTTTCGCATTAACTTTCTTGTTCACATTATTGTATTTCTAGCTTTTTATAGTTTGTGCCCCTGTTACAAATGAAATGCAAAAAAGTTGGCTTATATGCTACTCTCCTTGCTCTTTACTCCTTTTAATCCATTAATCAACCAGCTGGCACTGAATAATACTTATTGACATTCATGAACTTTTGGCTTCCTATTTTTGTTGCATATCCTTGGAAACAAATCATGAAATGTGCTGCAATGTGGTTTGAGAATATCCACTCCAGACATATATTGGTCTTGTATTCTAATTTAACTCCTGCATTTTTCACAATAGTTTTTCTTGGAAATGATGAAAGTGCCACGTGCAGAGTCAAAGCTAAGAGTTTTTTCATTTAAGATACAATTCCAATCCCAGGTTAGAGGGCAATCTCTTTCGTTGTTATTTGTAGTTTTTGGCAATAGAGGTCCCTGTGGTTCAATGATTCAGTCGTACCGGACCATGTGGTTTTGAAAGGGCAATTGGATCATTGAAATTTTGGACCCGGGTCAAAGTCCCTCCCTCCAATTTTTTTCAGAAATTTCTGTTAATATTGTTTTGCTTAAGGGCACATGACATCCACTGATTGCTGGAGATTTTGGTCATCATTGACCAAATTTGACCGCTGATTATTAACTTTAATGGAATTTGGTAACGGAATTGGATGGAGGGATAATCTATGTCCAAAAAATCAAATCTTAAGACCCAATTTCCCTTTTCTGAACCATAGGGTTCAATGTGACTGGAGCATAGAAGCATAGGGACCAGTGCTACAGAAAAACCATTGTTTGCAAATATTCAGCTCATGTCTTGGACCTATTTCAGGTTTCTGATCTCAGAGGCAATTTGAATGTTATAAATTCAGCTTCTGAAGAGGCAAGTCGGATCTTTTTACTTCAGTTTTTTCCAGCAGTGCTAGTTCTCTGAAGATTTTCATCCCTTAGAGTATTTCCAATCATGTATTTTATCAGATCAGGAGCTCAGCAAAGTTGAAAAGGATCATGCAGACTATTCTTTCCCTTGGTAATGCTCTCAACCATGGTACTGCAAGGGGTAAGTTGATGGGTTGCAATTTCATCGGTTAGTATCCTGTTGTAACAACCACCCTAGAGAATATGAATCAGACATATCAGTATTGCACATTAGTTTGTGCCCATAGTAGAAAAGTCTAACAAATAGCTTGTTAGAGACAGCCACTAAGTTAATGGGTTGCAACTTCATCGGTTAGTATCCTGTTGTGACAACCACCCTAGAGAATATGAATCAGACATATCAGTATTGCACATTAGTTTGTGCCCATAATAGAAAAGTCTAACAAATAGCTTGTTAGAGACAGCCACTAATCTAATCTAGAGGATTTGTTTTTGCTAAACCATAACTAGTGATGACTTTCTTTGTGTCTGGTTTTTATGTTTTTTACTTACTAGAAACCTAATATTTTGTTTTAAATAAGATGCTGAATAACCTCCTCCTGTATAATCGCAAGTCTTTTAGATCCTAACATGTACTGTAGGATATTGTAACTTTTTCATTGCAAAATGCCAAGCTTTTACTATAAATCCCTTTTATGCTCTAGTGTGTTCATACTTAATAAGCTAGTTGATCCAGGACACTATCACCCAGAAAGTGATTAGAGCTAAAGAAATAACAAGATAGATAACTATACCTTACACCCTGAAGAATGTGATTTTGTAATTACATTGAGATTGAAATGTTATACTTGAACTTGGACTTGAAGATCATATGGTTGGGCATGCACCGTACATGTATTGTCAATCAAACAAGTAGCCCTTGTTAATATGCAGAAGGTTTTAATCTGACATTGAAGATCTTATTTGATGAGATTAATTTCAGGATTTTGGGAGCTAATCCCTATGCCTGTCTTATTCTTGTGTTTCTCTCATATCCTCTCGATGTGCTTGCATTATCTGGATTTGTTCTTTCAGAAAATTTATAATTTCATTGCTCTAGGTTCTGCTGTTGGATTTCGATTGGATAGTCTCCTCAAACTCACTGATACACGAGCTCGAAACAACAAGATAACTCTCATGCATTATCTTTGTAAGGTACAGTATTTCCTTTTAAATTGAATTGCAGTTTAAAACATGAAGAAACTAAAATACTAAAATTAAACCCCATATTTTTCCTAAGCAACTTAAAAAATATATTGTGGGCCCACATCATACTCCTAAAGCTTAAATAAGTCAAGTAACTCGGACAAAACAGATGAGAAATGTTTATGTATTTAGGATGGTTAATAAATGAAAAGTTTGTCATGCTGTATCTTTGGATTTACCTTTTAAGTGGCATCAAGGTTCTAATGACTGAAAGACTGTATACTCTGAAATATAATTGAATAATTTTTTCTTCTTAATTGATAAGATGACAATTGATGCTTATACCCAGAGGGCATTTGTTTAGCGTAAAATACTTTTCAAGAAAATGATTTTCTGCGTTTGTTTTTTGTAAAATATTTTACAGGAAAATCAATCAACTTAAAATATTTTATAGTCAACTTTTAAACTTAGTTTATTTATTAAAAAATATTTTCAACTCATGAATTTCTATAAAATATTTTACAAACAGTCACAATATCATCCAATAGTTTCAACCATCATTACCTCGACCATCACCTCACCACCACCACCTCTATTGTAGCCCTCACCACCCCACCACCATTACCATCACTTCATTATCATAACACATCAACATAATTCTACCACTAACATACTTTTCAATCTTTACTTACCCAACATCATAAAATATTTTTCTTATAAAATGTTTTATGCAAAGCATTTTACATGTAAAATATTTTCCATCCATACAATATTTTATGCAAAACATATGCTCCTTGAAACCTGTCTTGTTGAGCTAGCTTAAATGCATATAACAATGATGAATCTTGAAATCTAATCCTCAGAGAGCGTGAATCTGTTTTTCCTTTCCTTTTCTTTTTGGCAAAGAAATATATTTGCAATTGTTAACTTTTTTGCAGAACTTTCCTATATTTTGTGCTCATTGAACATTAGAGGATGCCAAATAAATGGAGAATAAAACTTCGGACAAAAATATTTTTTTGGGTTTGGTGTCGAATCTTTTTATATGAATTTTAGGTACTGGCTGAAAAGCTTCCAGAACTGCTAGATTTTTCGAAGGATCTTGTGAATTTGGAGGCTGCAACAAAAGTAATCCTCCTCCTCCTCCTCCTTTGTGTGTGTGTGTTTTTTGTTGGCAATTTCAGTTTCCATTACATTGTTTGCTTGCTAAGCTATATGTTGTATTTTGTGCAGATACAATTGAAATATTTGGCAGAGGAAATGCAAGCTGTTAGTAAAGGACTTGAAAAAGTTATGCAGGAATTGACTGCTTCAGAGAATGATGGTTTGGTCTCAGAAAGTTTTTGCAAGGCAAGTCCTTTTCAGCTACTCCCTTCACTGTGGATAAAGGTTTCTTAGGATTTGTTACCGGAATTGCCTGCAGTTAATGGAATTACTCACCATTGGCATGCATGCAGGCACACATGCACACTGAATATCCTTTACCTTGGCAGATTGTACTCATTAATATCTTTTTTATCTTGTCCCTTGGAAATGTTCAGAATCTCAAGGTTTTTCTTGCTTTTGCTGAAAGTGAAGTGAGGTCTTTGGCTTCCCTTTATTCCTCCGTGGTATGTATATGAACTTTTGTTTTGACCAGCTGACTTTGAACAAAAATGCTGTGCTTCAACTTGAACACTCATTGCCAGTGATTTTTGTTTCCCGAATTTGAATGTTTTAGGGTAGAAATGCAGATGCACTGGCTTTTTATTTTGGGGAAGATCCGGCACGTTGCCCATTTGAGCAAGGTATTTTCCAGTATATACTAACTTTGTTAAAATGGATATCCCACATAGATTCCAATTTCTGACAGCTCTCTCTTATTCTAGGAATCTGAATGGTGTCAGTTAGGCTGCAATATTTTAATTTTCAGCCCATCATTAGTAATGCTGTATTCAATAATTACTAAATTAACACACACTCTTCACTATACAGTTTTTGCATATGTATACATGTGCATATCCATGTTTTCTCTGTGTATGGTTATGATATTTATGCGATGCTTAAATATTATCATTGGCTCTTGAATGTCATTTGTATACTTGGGGACCTCTTACTTTCTATCTTTGTTCTATAGTTGTGTCCACTCTGCTCAATTTTGTGAGGATGTTCGTCCGAGCACATGATGAAAACAAAAAACAACTTGAATTGGGAAAGAAAAAAGCAGAAAAGGATGCTCAAAATGAGAAGTCCATGATGGCTTCTCCGAGAAAGCTGTCTGAAAACTTGGTACAGACACCTATCAAAAGTGGGATCTTCAAATGATCAAGTGCCGTGCACACCATATTCAGCCAATCCAATCAGGACCTGTTCTCTTACAGACAACACCATTGCCCACCATGGTTGAAGGCCCGTTACAAGCAAGCTGAGGCACTCACTAAAAGGGCAAAACTAGAATTCAAATCCAGAGAAGTGTTCTACATTGCAGCAAGAATTAAGCACTTAAATGCAGGTGTACATGGCAGGGACGGATACTCAGTTTTTTGTGGCAACCCTTTCTTACATGCTTGTGTGTTTCGGGGTTCTTCACTTCCGTTGCTGTTTCAGTGTTATCCTTATACTTCATCTGCACCATTGTTTACAAAGTTGCTTTGCTTTTGGAGCACAGATGTTGGCAATCTTTGAAGACAAAGTGCAAGACACTAGAATCTTGTTGTCAAGATCGGTTATAGTTCGGTTTTCCATAATTCATATCGGTAGCTAGATGGCAGGAGTGTTGTTTGTTATGTACATTTTGATGTATAGTGATGTAAATGTCTATATGTAGTCATTGTTGAATACCACGATTCATCAAGAGCCGCACTTCTCAAAGAAATGAAGAAGACAATGTAGTTTCCAATTGGATGGGATAATTGTCTAAAGCCATTGTCAACAACCAGGTATAAATAATAGCAAATGTATTAAGCAATATAAATAAATAATAAATAAATAAACTTCTAGAGACAAATGTATTAAGGCAGGATCAAATATTGGTGTGCCATCTTTGTTGCCTTGAGAAAATCCCCAAGAACCGAGCCATGACCATGTCTTTACAAGAACTGGTTAGCAGACTAACAGCAGTACCTGGATAAAAAGATCCCATGAAGCTCCTTTGAGTTGTCTCTGAGATACAAGAGCTAGAAATATTCTTGTTTTGCTTGATATTTTACATATTTTTTTAATACATTGTCACTTGATCTCCTATACTGAAAAAACATTTCAATGATCATGTATGTAGAGAGAGTCAAGCCCCTGACTGGAGAACTCATATCTCTTTGAAAAAAAAAAAGACCCCTAATACACTATAAAATAAAGTTTCTCCTACTGCAAAATATTCATCGGGAAAACATGATCATGAGAGCGTCGCGGTCTGCAGATTTGGACTTAAAGCTGAAGACTTTTTGCTGACGAAATTTGCTACATGGTTCGACTATGAAGATTTTTATTGAAGTTGAAACCATTACAAGTTTTAAAGAATTTTTAAGCTTAAATCCTAAATCCTCATAAATTTCTATTGTTAGTTATTTCTTAGCACAAGAGCGCATACAGGATCATCTTTTTTTTTAAAAGAAAAAAATAATCTAAGCACATATTTATAGAGAATACATTTTAATCCATAAAATGTTTTTATTATTTAACATAAAATCTTTATATAACAAGGATTTAATTTAGAGTTTTGTGGATTATATAATATGTTAGCCCTATTTGTTTTTGCGTTTTAAAAGTGTTTTTAAAAAAAAATAATTTTTTTTTACTTCAAATTAATATTTCTTTTATGTTTTTATATTATTTTAATACACTAATATAAAAAATAATTTTTTAAAAATAAAAAAATATTATTTTAATATATTTTTAAATAAAAAATATTTTAAAAAATAATTTGAAACCACGTATAAACAGAGAAAGTCTTGATAGTAGAATATGGTTTCATATCATATGAATATAAAACTATCGCAATAATTTATTATAGCTGAATGGGAAAAAGAATCCAGCCACAAATTCTCATTTAAATAATTGAATATGGGTGAAATTTCTCAGATGATTTAAATTAATTTTTTATACTAGGCTGTCAAATTTTTATGGGGATTCGATTTTGACTCTGATGTTATGTCAGAATTTTTGTGGCCTTTGATGATTGTTGCTTGTCTTTCACCAGCTCCTTTAGAACTCTGCTAAAAGATAGTGGAGTTTCACCGATGATGACTTGATTGATATTGTCATCAAAATGTTTTTTATAAATTTTTTTTTATTTTATAA
>Ga0307517_10014291_pt1 | contig 10678 bp, 10 predicted proteins | sample 23_EM_MG_FD_194515 | JGI IMG/M metagenome (GOLD analysis project Ga0307517, IMG submission 194515) | Populus trichocarpa ectomycorrhiza microbial communities from riparian zone in the Pacific Northwest, United States - 23_EM | ecosystem: Host-associated > Plants > Roots > Unclassified | place...
GGTTCAACACAGTCGTTGGCATGCATGGTAAGGAGTCCAGCTCGGCTATGTTAGCAGATGGAACAGAGATACCAGAAAATTTTGTGAAAAGGTGTGGGCAAATCATTGAAGAAGAGAGCATCCAATTTAAGTGGGAAAAAGGTGATGTCCTTTTCCTTGATAACATGGCTTTGCTTCATGGAAGGAGGCCATCTTTGCCACCTAGAAAAGTCCTTGTTGCTATTTGCAAGTAGCTTCAGCTTAGCTGCTAGCTATAGTAATTGTGTGGTGCGCTAAAATACTACTGCAAAATCGCCCCATGCATAGTAATTAGCATTTATTCTGCTTTATGGAATAACTGGAAGAGAAGGAACGTAAGATTACGTCCATGTAATTCCTTCATTTTTCTTTTTCCTTTGGTTATTGTAATTGAAAATAAAACGTTGGCTGCTGATGATTCTCCACACGCCAATCCTTCAATAAAACAGCAAAAGAGTTATAAACTATACCTTAAATTCTTGTTCATTTGCCAAGAAAATGGTATTGCATGCATCGCAGTACAATTTTGTAACAGACAAAAGAGGAACGGAAGTCAAAACGGCCGAGTGTGTTTCTTTGTACACACCCTAGGATAGGATCTGCTTTGGGCCGGCTTCGCATTTCTCTGGCTTATGTCGTTGGCAACTTCTCAGCTACACATCCATGGGCATCCCTTTTTGAGAAACATTAACGAGCACTAGTTTTTCGCATTTCCTTTGAGACCCAGCAAATTGTATTGTTACTTGGAGCTTGTTTGGTGAATAAATGCTGATTTTTAGACTGTTCCCAAATGATTCCATCATGGAAGTCCGAAACATATACGATGAAAAACAAATTTGTAACTGTAAATTGTGTCATAGTTTCCACTCTTGACAAAGTTTTATGATGACGTTTAAGGGAGGGCTATCTAATCACGAGAAGCTCTACATGGTTGCAGGACTAGTATGAGGTTTGTCAAACGTTCAAAGATCAGTAATTTCTGACGAATGGCCTAAAGGAAAGACCAGCATCAATTTCCTCCATTAATGTGGTATGATTTTTCCACAATCCATATTTTCAACTATGGAAACCTTGTATAAAAGTCCATAAAATGTTAATTCTGAAGAATAATAGAAGCTGAATAATCGTCAACAAACAAAAAAAGAAAAGAAAAGAAGGAAAGAAAGAAACAGTGATGGCTCGAGTTTTTCTCTCTGAGCCATGTATGCATGAGTTCCATTCACATTGATGGAAAGTTCAAGGTCAAGTTCCTATATTTTCGTAAGGTCTTCTTGCAAAGATTTCCATGGTCAAATGGTTTGGTTTTGATTAACGTATTAACAATATACAATATTGGTCGAAACACTGCTGCAATTTATGACCTGTTTAGGATGAAGACGATTTTGTAAAGCTCTGTGAAGAAACACGTTTAACTGCATCCCTTGAGGTTAATGTGTTTGGTATTATGGTAGTTTTTATGATTATAATTTGAAAAAAATTGTTTTACCAAAAAGTATTTTTGGTTGAGGTTGTTTTGGTATTTATATATGCTTGGTTAAAATTATAGTTGAAATTAAGGTTGAACAAAAAGTAGTTTAATGTATTTGGTTAAAAAAATTCTTTTCAAATTGAGGTTATAAAATAATTAATATTATAGATTTAACTACTGCTATTACATCATGAAATAAATAATATTGATATCAAATATTTTTTATTGTTCCATTAAACGATCTACAGAATTTCATCACGTACGAAATTCATCCGATAAGAACTACAGTTTTCTTGGTTTCTTAAGCGCGCAACAACATCAGGTAAAATATCATCAAGAACAAAATTGGGTTTGCGATGAAATTCTGCAATTGCTACGTCATCAGCGATCTCATTTTAATTTTTCAAATAAAACACAATTAAAAATAAAAATAAAAATTGAATTTATTTTTAACTGGGTCAGATCCAGTTCAATGCATTTAGGTTTGGACCAAACTCGGTCCGACCAGAACAGTGGAGAGTGACTCCACTGTTCACGCGAACAGTGGAGTTGAACTCCACTATTCAATTCACTCTCCATTGTTCACTTAAGTGAGCAGTGGAGAGTGAAATTCCACTGTTCAAGTGAAAGTGGAGAGTGAAACTCTCCACTAAATAAAAACACAGCAGGTAAAAATACTTGAATGCTGGATGAGAAGCATGAAAAAATTACTTCACCAGAAACTGAGGTTAAACCTCATTTTTAGTGGGTCCTATGAGCCAAACCACAGTTTCTACTTATAACCAAACACTATATTATTGAGTTTGAAAAAAAATATAGTAGCTACTGCAAAGACAAACGCTATTGAAAACCATCGACAAGTTCAAGAGTGCTGTCTTAGGATGCGTTTGGCAACGTGCACCATGTTAACAAACGCGTCCTTAATTACATGCTTTCAAAGTATACCGATGACCCCAGAACGGTTGCTATTGTGAGCGGTGCTGAATAGTCACTTTATTTTTTTTATCAGCATTCATGTGGCAGTAGAGATTATGGTAGCTTATGTATGCATTGCTTTACTGAGACGAAGCACTCACTCTTATAAGTTTTGGCAGTAGATTCCTAATTTTCTAGACATGAAATTAACCCAGTCAGCTGTGTTTTATATGTTAGGATTGTTGCCATTAATGTGCAGCAATCATAGAGCATTTGCAGCCTACCCTACTCTAGGAGAGGGTGCCATTGTCAAAAGGCTACAATGGTAGTTGCACCAACCATTGATAAAATGGTGCAACCCATGTGCTGCCACCATTAGTGCCATAATTTATGGCCAGTTTGTCTTACCATTGATGCCTATAAATAGAGGCATTATTTGAGAGCAAAATAAGAGCAAAGCAAAGAGAGAAGAAGAGAGAAAGAGGGGCTGCCAAGGGCAGCAGCCCTGCTGCCATATGCAGCAGTGTGTGAGATAAATAGGAGTAGAGTTTGAGTGAAGTGATCCTCCTCCTCTATGTGTGTTGTAACCGTTTCTCTATCTATCTCTAATAATATTGGCTTCTCCCGTGGATGTAGGTGATTTGCCGAACCACGTTAAATATTGTGTCAGTGTGTTTAGCCTCCGATGGGCAATTATCAGTATATCACCGGTCCGGAATCCCCAACAATTGGTATCAGAGCATATGGTTTAAAGCGGTGTTTGATTTTTGCTCAAAAATGAAAGTTGTCAAAATTATGTTTTGACCATACCACCGTGTAGAGGAGGAAGAGACGAGCACACTGGTGAAAACAGCGTCAAAATCAAACGTCAGACATGGCCGCACGCGCCGACGAGGTGGTTGTCCACGCGCACAGACGTGCCCCACGCGTCTTCTTCGGCTGGATGGGCTGACCCGACCCGAATACCAGATGACCCGATCCAAATGACTGGCCCGGATAAGGATGATGTCATCATGACATCAGCATACAAAGTTGGCATGTCATGTCAGCGCCTAGTCAGCTGACATGTCAGCACAGTGGGACCCACATGCCACCTCATCAGCCACGAGCAAAGCCTAGTGGAGTCGAGCCGAGTTGGAGCAGAGCCACGAGCCAAGGAATAGGATCTAGTGTAGCGGATTCTACGTGTAACCGGATCTGAGATTGAATCTGGGCTATTCATCAGGCCAGAATTGTTTTGATAAAATCTTAGTCGTCTGAAATGCGACTTGAATGATTTCAGACTTATTTCCAGCTAATTTGATCATTTCGGATGCAATGGTATGATCCAATAATTGAGATTTGGACTAAAAGTGATGGTGGTGAATTATTGAGAGAGATTGCCCGATGAGGAGGCATCTGAAGGTCATCATGGTGGTCGATGGAGATGAAGAAGAAGAAGAAGACACACAAGTTTGCCCAATTACATGTGTTGAACTGCCATGTGGGGGAATTTTAATTGCCTTGAGGGAAGGTAAAATTGGGACACTCTGGACACCCGATCATGTGGACAATTAGTGGTGTAAAGTGGAAATTGATGAAGACCAATCTTGATGAATCTAAGCACTAGTAGTCTCGCCAGATGTTGAGAAATCAGGTATAAAACCAGGATACCCCAGATCACTTGTAAAGGATAGCCGCAACAAAGCTAGCAAATGGTTGTATATACGGAAAGACAATATGATGGATAGATATGGCCTAATAAGTTATGGCTAGGAGATTGGGTTTTAAGCGGGACCGTTGTGACCCCTCCAATCTTTCCTGGGAACTTGCTTAGTTGAAGGATTATCCATACGGTACTATTTTCATATATGTAACAGTTTGTAATGAAACTGTTGAAGACTAGCAGGATGACGACACAAAGGAACAGTTGGGTTCCGTATGATCAAAGATCTGATGGAGTGGTGATTTCTCCAAAGTAGGTAGATTCGGTGACTGTGATTTCTCGAGGGGAGAATTGATGAAGACCCTGATAATGGAAGAGAAATACAGCAAGGGGATAAAGATTGGCACCCTATTTTGACTTGGATAGGTGTTGTGAAAGGATGAGCTACTGTCGAACATAAGCAAGGAATAGGGAGAATCTGGAGAACAAAAATTGCATGAGGGCATATGGAGATTGTGCAGGAGTACCCGTAGGATCCAATGAGGTACTGTAATGAGACGACAGGTGCAAGGAGAATAAGAGTTTCCAGATGAAGCTCAGAGCAGAGACTGTGTGAAAAGTTGTACAACAGGAAGTCTTCTGTGCTCTTGATAAAGACAACAGGCGAAGACCTTTCCAATGCATACAAGGATGGAAAGATGAGCTGTTGCAAAAGCACCTAATTGAGGGGGTGCGATCGCCTATGATGAAAGGGGAAGACACCAAAAGAGAGTTGGTGTGGATGGAGCTGTCAAGCAGAAATGCATAGAAGCTCCAAACATAGAAATCGAGTTGGAGGATTGCGAGGAGTGTACCGCAACTCTCTCATTCTATGTGATCAGTGGCAGTAATCTCTCCCAAGTCCACATGGTGGTAGAGAATCTTGGAGCCACTAGAGTCATCCCCAATGAAGAAGGATGACACCGCCGCATGATGACAAGCGGAGACACCTCAAACAGAAGGTGTGAGGGCCACGATATTAGCCCAGGTTCAGACCGTCCCATGACAACGGGCGAAGACACCTTAGAGAGAAGGTGTGAGGACCAGGATATGAGCCCAAGATCAGACCGTCGCATGACGATGAGCGGAGACACCTCAGGAGAAGCGGTGAGGGCCATGATATGAGCCCCAGATCAGAACGCCCAAAAGTCAATGTGATGGCTGGATATGAGTGGACAGGTGTATGGATAGCCAATGTAGTGGCTATGATGAGTATGAAGATAAATGTTGGATTGACTTTCATGGATATTGTCTTCATGCTAAAGGTCAATGAGATAGAAGACATTTGCCTTGGACAATAAGTGGGTGACTTATGGAGCATTAAGATGCGACTGCTATGTAGGAGCAGAGGGCATGAGCAGGTTCCCGGAACAAGTTGACTCTTGTCAAGGTGGTGAGCTCGGTAATGGCATTGTAATACTCAGAGTATGAAGACAAATATGGATCAACCTTTAATGGGCTGCCCCCATGGTTAAAGGTGGGGAGCTACCTAGACTCTTGAGACTAAGAGCGGGAGACTCACGGAGAAGTAAGACGTTGTTCCCAAGGTGGAACAGAGGGCAGACGCAACTTCTGGATGAGTAGACTCTTGAAAGAGTGGTGAGCTTGTGATCATATTGAGATACTCAGATAATGACTGTCGCACTTGGAAATAGATATTTCCGTTTGAGGGGGTGTTGTAAGCCTTAGTGTGAGGCTTGAAAAATCATTCCGGACCGATTATGGTTAATACGCTCGAAGGGGAATGTTGTGTTCCAGAGACAAGCGTTAACACTCTTCAGATGTGATGTGGGAGACCATCTGGTTAAAGTGATCATTTGGTGTGAGGAAAGGTGTGCTTTGGTGACTCTGGTGATTGAAAGGTTTGGCGAGTACCTGTAAACTTGGCCAAAGATGCTCTCGGAATGATAAGCTTGGAAGAGCTGCAGGATAAAAGCTTGTGCTAAAGAAGCAAGAGGAAAATTGCCCACATGAATGGCAAAGGGGGTGATTGTTAGGATTGTTGCCATTAATGTGCAACAATCATAGAGCATTTGCAGCCTACCCTACTCTAGGAGAGGGTTGCCATTGTCAAAAGGCTACAATGGTAGTTGCACCAACCATTGACAAAATGGTGCAACCCATGTGCTGCCACCATTAGTGTTATAATTTATGGCCACTTTGTCTTACCATTGATGCCTATAAATAGAGGCATTATTTGAGAGCAAAATGAGAGCAAAGCAAAGACAGAAGAAGAGAGAAAGAGGGGCTGCCATGTGCAGCAGTGTGTGAGATAAATAAGAGTAGAGTTTGAGTGAAGTGATCCTCCTCCTCTATGTATGTTGTAAACCTTTTCTCTATTTATCTCTAATAATATTGGCTTTTCCCATGGATGTAGGCGATTTGCCGAACCACGTTAAATATTGTGTCAGTGTGTTTAGCCTCCAATGGGCAATTATCAGTACATCATCGGTCTGGAATCCCCAACAATATAGTCATGAGAGCACTTTATAATTCATATCAATTGGTAATATTTTTTAAAGTATCAATTACAGGTTAAATTAGCTTGTGATGGCTAAATGACCAAGTACTTTTAAAGACTGGTTGCCGGCAGTCTGAAAGCATTCTGGTTTTCTAGACTTGCTGGCGTCCATTATCTTTGTTTTCTGAATAGCGGTTCTCGTCATTTCATCACCACTGGTTTCTAAATAATTATGAGTATCTGCTGTTTTATTACTTTTGGCATATATATAGACAAAAAGTAGCCAACAAACTCTCTTCTCATATCCGAGTTTCATTCTTTACGGGTATCTTTCTCAGAATTCTCAGCAATATGCTGGAGGTAGTTTGTTGGTGCGACCCTGGCCCTGATTTAAATTTGTTTTTCAGTCCTATACTCCTATTAGGTTACCAAAGCAACTGTGATTGCACGATGTGTTAGGATATTGCCATTTTGTGGCAATACCCCACCACTAAGCTTGGTGGAAGCAACATTAGTGCCAAAATTAGTGGCATGTTTTATGGCTTTATTGTCCCTTCCATGTTGACAAATGTGCTGGAGGAGAGCTCACCATATTTGCCTATAAAAGAGGCATGATTTTGTGAGAACAAATGTGAGAGAACATGAGTGTGTGAAGAGAATAGAGAGAAAGGAGAAGAGCTGCAACAGAAGTCTGAGAGAGCTGAGAGTTGAGTAGAGTGGATGTAATCCTCCTCCTCCATGTATTTATTGTATCCGTTCTCTATCTCTAATAATATGGACCTCTCTCGTGGATGTAGGCGATTTGCCGAACCACGTTAAATATTGTGTCAGTGTGCTTAGCTTCCTATGAGCAACTATCAGAACACCACCGGTCCGCGCATAGGGAAGCCAGAATTCCCAACAATTGGTATCAGAGCATTTGGTTTAAAGTGGTGTTTGATTTTTGCTCAAAAATGAAAGTTGTCAAAATTGTGTTTTGACCATACCACTGTGTAGAGGAGGAAGAGATGAAGCCACTGGTGAAAACAGCATCAAAATCAGACGTCGTACATGGCCGCACGCTCCATCACGCTCTGGCAAGGCGTCTGCCCACGCGTCTTCTTCGCCCGGATGGGCTGACCCGATCTGAATACCAGTTGACCCGACCCATGTGACTGACCTAGATATTGATGACGTCAGCATGACATAATTGTTGATGTCAGCATACATGTCAAATGATGACGTCAGCATGCACAGTAGGCATGTCATGTCAGCTGACACGGCAGCACAGTGGGGTCCCTACCTGCCACGTCATCAACCGCGAGCCGAGCTGAGTTGAGCTGAGCCGAGCTGAGTTGGAGCCGAGCACGAGCGAGGGATAGGATCCAGTGTAGCTGATCCTACTGCAACCGGATCTGAGATTGAATCTAGACCACTAATTAGGCCAGAATTGTTTTGATCAAATCTTAGCCGTCTAAAATGCGATTTGGACGATTTCAGACTTGTTTCCAGCTAATTTGATCGTTCCGGATGCAATGGTATGGTCCGATCATTGAGATTTGAGACCAAAAATGGTGGTGGTGAATTAACAAAAGAGATTGCCCGATTTGGAGGCATCTGAAGGTCATCATGGTGGTCGATGAAGATGAAGAAGAAGAAATTACACATGTTTGCCCAATTATGTGTGCTGAATTGATAAGTGGGGTAATGATAATTGCCTTGAGGGAAGGAAAAATTGGGACACTTCGGACACCCGATCATGTGGACGATTTGAGGAGGAGAGTGGAAATTACTGAAGACCAATCTTGACGAATCTAAGCACTGGTAGTCTCGCCAGATGTTGAGAAATCAAGTATAGAACCAAGATATTCCAGATCACTTGTAAAGGAAAGCCGCAACAAAGCTAGCAAATGGTTGTATATACGGAAAGACAGTACGATGGATAGATATGGCCTAAGAAGTTATGTCTAGGAGATTGAATTTTAAGCGGGACCAGTGTGACCCCTCCAATCTTTCCTGTGAACTTGCTTAGTGGAAGGATTATCTATACGGTACTATTTTCGTATATATAGCAGTTTGTAATGAAACGGTTGAAGACTAGCAATATGACGGCATAAGGGAATAGTTGGGTTCCGTATGTTCAAGGATCTGATGGAGAGGTGATTTCTCCAAAGCAGTTGGATTCGGTGACTGTAATTTCTCGAGGGGAGAATTGATGAAGACCCTGATAATGGAAGAGAAATACAGCAAGGGGATAAAGATTGGCACCCTATTTTGACTTGGATGGATGTTGTGACAGGATGAGCTGCTGTCAAACATAAGCAAGGAATAGGGAGAAATCTGGAGAACAGAAATTGCACGAGGGCACACAGAGATTGTGCAGGAGTACCCGTAGGATCCAATGAGGTACTGTTATGAGACAACATGTGCAAGGAGAAGAAGTGTTCCCAGATGAAGCTCAGAGCAGAGACTATGTGTGAAGGTTGTACACCATGAAGTCTCTTGTGCTCATAATGAAGACAACAGGCGAAGACCTTTCCAATGCATACAAGGATGGAAAGAGAGCTGTTGCAGAGGCACCTAATTGAAGGGGGTGCAAACACTTGTTATAAAAGGCGACCGTCTATGTTGAAAGGCGAAGACACCAAAGAGAGTTGGTGTAGGTGGAGCTGTCAAGCAGAAAGGCACAGAAGCTCCAAACATAGAAATTAAGGTGGAGGATTGCGAGGAGTATACCGCAACTTTTATTTTCTATGTAATCAGTGGCAGTAATCTCTCACATAGTCCACATGGTGGTAGAGAATTTTAGAGCCACTTTGATGCATCCCAGCTGAAGGAGGATGCGACCGTATATGAAGGGCGAAGACACCTTAGAAAAGCTATGAGGGCCATGATATGAGCCCCATATTAGAACGCCCCAAAGCCAATGTGATGGCTAGATATAAATGGACAGGTGTATGGATAGCCAATGAAGTGGCTATGATGAGTATGGAGACAAATGCAGGATTGACTTTCATGGATATTGCCCCCATGTTAAATATCAATGAGCTAGAAGACATTTACCTTGGACAATAAGTGGGTGACTTGTGGAGCATTAAGACGCGGCTGCTATGAAGGAGCAAAGGGCATGCGCAGGTTTCGGGAACAAGTTGACTCTTGTCAAAGTGGTGAGCTCGGTAATGGCATTGTAATACTCAGAGCATGAAGACAAATATGGATCAACCTTTAATGGGCTGCCCCAATGGTTAAAGGTGGAGAGCTACCTAGACTCTTGAGACTAAGAGTGGGAAACTCACAGAGAAGTAAGGCGTGGTTCCTAGGGTGGAACAGAGGGTAGGCGCAACTCCTGGATGAGTAGACTCTTGGAAGAGTGGTGAGCTCGTGATCACATTGAAATACTCAATGATTGTCGCACTTGGGAATATTCATTTGAGGGGGTGTTGTAAGCCTTGGTGTAAGGCTTGAAAAATCATTCCGAACCGAGCATGGTTGATACACTCGAAGGGGAATGTTGTGTTGAAGACGCTCTTAGAATGGTAAGCTTGGAAGAGCTGCAGAATACAATCTTGTGCTAAAGAAGCAAGAGGACAATTTTCCACGCAAATGACAAAGGGGGTGATTGTTAGGATATTGCCATTTTATGGCAATGCCCCACCACTAAGCTTATTGTCCCTTCCATGTTGACAAATATGTTAGAGGAGCTCACCATATTTGCCTATAAAAGAGGCATGATTTTGTGAGAGCAAATGTGAGAGAACGTGAGTGTGTGAAGAGAATAGAGAGGAGGGAGAAGAGCTGCAATGGCAGCAGCTGCAACAGAAGTGTGAGAGAGATGAGAGTTTAGTAGAGTGGATGTAATCCTCCTCCTCCATGTATTTATAGTATCCTTTCTCTATCTCTAATAATATGAACCTCTCCCGTGGATGTAGGCGATTTGCCGAACCATGTTAAATTTTATGTTAGTGTGCTTAGCTTTCTATGAATAACTATCAGAACACCACCGGTCCGCGCATAGAGGAGCCGGAATTACCAACACGATGGACTCAGAAGCATGGGAAAATGGCTGCTGTTGGTGCTGCATTTGAAAGTGGCCTAGGTTGTCGACTTATATTCGGCTGTCCTATTACCTAGAGCAGAAGAAATCATAGATTTC
>Ga0307517_10014292_pt1 | contig 10678 bp, 8 predicted proteins | sample 23_EM_MG_FD_194515 | JGI IMG/M metagenome (GOLD analysis project Ga0307517, IMG submission 194515) | Populus trichocarpa ectomycorrhiza microbial communities from riparian zone in the Pacific Northwest, United States - 23_EM | ecosystem: Host-associated > Plants > Roots > Unclassified | place...
GCATGCTGCTAGGTTTTCTAGGCAATATTCTTCATGTTCTTGGGAAGAACATTGTCTTAGCCTTAGTATTCAGACTAGTTGTGGTCAATTTCTTTGCACAGACACCTTTATTATGCATGATTAATAGATAATTTAGGGTTTATTTACATCCATAACAAGTTTTTGATGAAATTTAATCATATGGTTTTGGTTTTGAATCGAAACCTATTTTGACCAAATCGTGAGGTTTCTTTGATAATCGAAGTGAATGGATGCTAGATTATTAATCCTTGCATGATTTCTAACATGTAGGTGCCTTTTTTATCGTATCTGGTCTAATTTGAACTTCATGTTGCACAAACATATGCACGCACCCCCTTGGGAACTCTTGGAAATTGGAATTTTCGAATCTTTTTCCCATAAACTATTAAATCATCAAATCTGACCATATTATAAAGAAAACTAAATGGCGTGGAGTTTTCACTGTTCACCCTTTTACTGTTTACCGAGACATATATCACTGTGGTTTGGAGCAGTGTAATGATGTAATTATCCTTGCCAAAGAAACTTGTTAAGCATGCAGTTAGAGGTGCGATTGTCTTTTCCATAGGATACATTTAGCATTGAAAGAATGGTTAGAGAAAAAATGGTTCGTTCAGGTTTTTTAGGGTTTGGCGATGGGGAATGACATAGCTGCGAGACACCTAGTATTAGGGTCGGGCATGTCTACCAGACCCTAGACGCTCGAGTTAGACCCGCGCGCCAGGGTCTGCAGACCCTCGCGCTTGGGTCTGACATCACACATGATTGTTATTATTATTATTATTAAATTTGAAAAAAAATCATATTATTACTATTGAAGAGAAACCATAAATTTGATTTAAAGTGTAAAATTAAAAACTATAAGAACTTGGATCAGACATGTTTAATATTATTATTTTCATTATTAATATTATTATTTTCATTATTATTAATAAATTTGAAAAAATAATATTATTACTATTGAAAAAAAATCATAGATTTGATATGAAGAGTAAAATTAAAAATAATTATTATTATCATCATCATTAATAAATTTGAAAAAAAATATTATTACTATTGAAGAAAAACCATAAATTTGATTTGAAGGGATTAAAAACTATAAGAACTTGGGTCTAGAAGGTGATGTCATATCTAAGGAACTTGGGTTTGGCTTGGCAGACCCCATAAACTTGAGTGTGACACGACAGAACCCCAGGAGCTAGGGTTTGCTAGGGGCACCAGACTCAGGTTACTTGGGTTTGGAAGGAGATGTCATACCCAAGGAACATGGGTGTTATTAATATTATTGTTATTATTATTATGATTATTAGTATTATTCATATTATTATTATTATTAAGTTTGAAAAAAAAATATTATTACTATTGAAGAAAAACCATAAATTTGATTTGAAGAGTAAAATTAAAAACTATAAGAACTTGAGTCAGACATGTTTAATATAATATTATTAATATTATAAACATTATTATTATCATTATTAATAATATTATTAATATAATTATTAATAAATTTGAAAAAAAAATATTATTTATATTGAAAAAAAATCATAGATTTGATTTGAATGATAAAATTATTAATAATAATACTCTTAGGTTTGGCAGTCACACCTAATGTTTTTAGGTTAAACGTCAGACCCAAGAGTATTGGGTATTGCTGGCAGCCAAGTTCAAGGTTTTTGGGTCTATCATACGTCAAACTCAAAAGACTTGTGTTTAGAAATATTCACCAAACCTAACTATCTTGGGTATAACATACCATCAAATCCAAGTTTCATTTGAAAATATTTTTTTTAATGTAAAGCTTTCTAAAGAATTGCATCATTGTTTCTAATTTATGCATGTGTGAGCTTTATATACTGAAAAATTAAAGACAGTCACTCTATGATATGTCATGGGCTCATGGATTTTATATTACGCCACTAATCCTCTCCCTGATGCACCCTCCACTCCACTCCCTGCCCGTCTGCAAAAGTGCCGGCTCTCGCATCGTATATGATTGTTGTTGTTTTTATTATTATTATTATTATTATTAGATAAATAACATATTATTACTATTATAGAGAAACTATAAACATTTGGTTCTAACGTCACACCTAATGCTTTTGGGTTAGTTGTCAAACCCAAAGGTATTGGATATTGCTGGCAGTCAGACCCAAAAATCTTGAGTCTGGCTCAAAGCTCTTGGATATGTTATTTGCGAGATGCAACTATCTTGGGTATGATATAATTATCAAATTCAAATTTTTAAAAAATATTTTTTTTATATAATTTAAAAAAAAAAAAACATTATTAACTTAATGCGAAGCGCTGGGCAATACAATAACTAATTTTCATGTTGTGTCGGCTGAAGTCTGTTTTAAGCTTTCTACAGGAATTGCATCATTGTTTCTAATTTATGCATGTGTGAGCTTTATATACTGGCAAATTAAAGACAGTCACTCTATGATATGTCATGGATTTTATATTACCTCCCCCAGATACACCCTCCACTCCCTGCCCCACCCCTCATTAAAAGAAGAGGCGAAGTCACCACGACATGGAGCATGAGTAGAAAAATAGTCATGTCTAGCAAAAAACAATTGACAAAAATTCATGGTGAGGCTTGTCTGTATAGGCACATTTACAAATTCGTGACTCCTCATGCGTGACGATGGCCTTTGGGCACCCTTTAGTCAGCCGGGAAAACAAATGAAGGCCATTGTTTTTCATAACATTCCAGAATCATATGTGAGATTCCCTTTCTAATTTGAGCTATTTTGAGGTCCATCAATTAAGTGCTTCTGAAACTAAATTATTAAATTCTCATATAATAGCTGTCTATGTGCTGCTCATGGATCTGGAGATTGGATCATGATAATGAGACTGATATGGCTGACGTTACTAGAAGGTGTAGGCAATAATGGTGTCATTGTGCGGAAGCTGACAATAGGTTAAAGAAAGAGAACTCTTGTAAAGGTATTCATAAGTGAGAAAATAACTATGCAAGTCAGTGTAAATGAGTGGTTCAATTTTAGTTGAGAGGCTAGTGATCAAGTTTTTAAATTCTCCAAGCAAACCCCTAACACATAAAGATTGAGTTAGTTCTCCAAGGTAATTGGTCTTCTAGCAACAACAAGCTCATCAGAAAGGACTTGGCTTTTTGTTAATAATATCATCTCCTTGTCTTGATTCTTGGAAAGACTCGTGAAGTTACATAATTTGTGAGTTCAATAAAGATGTAAGAGATCGTTCAAGAGTTTGCCATATATTGTGTGATGTTTGACAGTCAAGAACAAGTGTAGAATCTCAGTAGATAAAGCACTCATGATCAAATAATCTTTTTGTTTCCATGACAAGAACGCTGGATTAACCATAGGAGCAACCATGATTGATGAGATAATATGAGAAGGAGGGCATGGAAGAGAACCATCAACAAAAATGAATGACTATACATGAAAAGCAAAGATTTAAATAACCTCTTAGACATAAATTGTTCAAGAGCTTGCCATATATTGTGTAAAGGGGGAGCAGCTGGGAGAATATTACTCATAAATGATATATATGAACTAGAATTAGTATTTTCATGCTTGGGAGTTTTTTAGACATTAAATTGTAAACTATTAACAATTCAAAGTGTATTAAAATTCATTAAATTTTGAAAATTCCGAACTCTCAATCACACTGCCGTCGCTATATATGAGAAAAAGGAAAGAAAAAGAAGAAGAAAGACGTGCATGCACCTACTGAAAAGAAAGATGATACCATAATAATTTCACAAGAAACTGAAACTTTGATCATTAATTTGTTGTTGTTTAATCATGTTCTTCTCCATTTCCGTTCACTTTCCTCTCTTTATACAATCTTTCTGGCTGATAAATGACTATACATGAAAAGCAAAGATTTAAATAACCTCTAATGGACACTAGTCTTTCTATTTCACACACTATCATGATCACGATGACCAAAAGCAAAGCCAGGCTTAGTAGCAGTACTTAATTTCTCTATAAAACCCCCCTACCTGGCAAGCCCCTGATAAATCCTTTCAACAACGTTAATGATGGGTTTCGCGTAGGATTCACGTTCATGTAGTAAAATCTTGCCAAAGTTGAAGATTTTGTTTTCCACGTATGATGATTCTCTCTCTCTTTCTCTTACTTTTCTCTCTATCCTGAAACATTCTCTTATGACGATCACCAACTGTGTGTGTAACCTGTGACAACATTAATTAATGGATGCTGAGTGGCTTGATGCTGTCTTGAGCACATAGGAGGGTATCATATTCTTCCATGAAAATGCTAGCAGCATGTTGGAGACACACCAACTGGGGCTAATTTATATATATGTTAGCAGAATTTAGATTTGGTTTGCCAAGTACTTGGAGATAAAATCTTCTTTCTTGGATTCTTAAGGAATTCGATTCCCATTCTGTTATAGTTTCTTTATGTTACACTATTTATTCGTAGATTTGGTGCTTAACTTGGATCATCGTTGCTGAATTTGGGAAGAGATCGATCGAGTTGTCTTCTTCACTACATCTTGGGGTAAGACTTTCATTAACAGTATCCTCTTTATGTGTCTTGTGATTTTTGTTATGTTTTTCTGGTTCAAGAAATGCCATGCAGTTCTTGGTGTACCCGCACGCAAAGGAACATATGGTTTGGTTTTTTGTCACTTGGCCATTTATTAAAAAGGAAGCTAAAAGGGCTTATAAAATGTTGAGAAAATTTTGGTAATTTTATTCCCCACATCCCTGAGCTTATTTTTTTGATGCGAGGACTAGGGACGGTGGAGAGGACTTTGAGTTTAGGTCCTCTATCTTTCACACTTTTTTGCCTTTATTATCCTTATTTTTGCCTTTTTTTGGCTTTGATTATTTGATGACAACAAGGCCCCAACCTCATTGAAAAAAAAAATATTCAAGAAGGCTCCTCTTTTGGATGGCCATAATTTTTACAACTTAGTAGAAATGATTTTGACATTGATATCAAAGAATAGCACGGCTTTTTGTAGTATTTTCTTTTCTTTTTTCCATCAACAGTGTATATATTGATGTATGTGCTTATCTACCTTGCAACCATATCAGCAAACATTTATTAATTTGATGAAGCCAGTCCCAATCACGTTGTCCGAGCCAATCAAACACAGAGAATTACAAATATTGATAATCTGGTACTGTTCATCATTATTAATTTCCATTCTATCTTGTAGCCCACCTCCAAATTCATCCCTTTATGGTGATTCAAAGCAAAGAACTCCTTCTCCCTCAGCTTATAAACATATATATATAATGGCTGTGAAGCGTGCTGTTTTTGCTTTTTATTAATCACCTTGGAGTTTTGGCTTTGATAACTCTCACTAGTCAACTCCATGTAAGCAACCCGTTTCTTTGTTGTTTAATCTGGTTATCATTAACAGTATATGTGACTCTGCCAAGTTAACCAACATCTTAGAGCTTGTTAGCCGTGAGTTCTTTACTAGTTCAAGATTGTCCTTTTCCAGGTGATGATGGTGATAAACTTCCAGAAAAACTCAACGGTCTAGAATGGTTGTGTGCTTGCATAGTCTAAATAGTCGATTGTGTGTCAGCATCTAAGCCAGCCAGACAGGTTGCGATAAGGTTATTTTTGGAGGAAACGTTAAGAAAGTATGAGAGTTTTTCCTTTGCCTCGGCAGAACTGATATGTTACTATCTGATAGACAGTGTTTTAATTATTAGCAAAGCTAATTACCATCTACTGTGTTTAGCACCCACACCGATCCCTTTCCCCACACGCGTTTCTTACTTGTAGTAGATGATGATAGGGATGGCACTTTGGATACAGATCAGATTCCCACTAGGTTAACAAGCAAGCATGCATTTTCACGAAAGTTATTGTAGTCAAATTAAATCACATTTCAAGGTTGCCATTATTGTGAACCTGTGCCCTTTCATATCAGAGAGGTGGATTTAGTTTTGGTCCTGAAAGCTGGATGATTAATGGCACACATACTTTACAGTAATTTTTTGTCTAAAGAGGATCTGTTAGTAGAGTAGGGTTTGAGTAGTGAAAGCTAAGTCCAGGTTTAGGGTAAACTGGTTATACATGTTGAGGAGTGGGATCATGGCAAGATTAATTGCTTAATGATTTTGAATGCCTTGTAAGATACACATATATTCATTGCATGGGATACTTCAGATAAACTCTTTTTGGCCATGATATTTAACCCACAGCTTATGTCTTCTTTTGTTAATTTGCTTATAGTTCTGGCAAGTAGAGTATGACTATAAGATGTTTATACATGTCTGAGGAAGATGGATGAAACTTACTAGTCAGATTAAGAGAACGAAGAAAGATTTTTGCCTGCTTTGCCGGTTTCTCGTCTCATATTCCATAATATATTCAAACTATTGTTTGAGGTAGACTATGACCGATTGCTTGATATACCTCCCATTTTCTATTCTTGTGGGAACCTATAAATTGGTATATTTTCCTCATCTTTATCCACAAACAAGGGACTAACTTCTGGGATTAGCTCTTCAGAAAGCTTTAGGAGCAACCATGAATGCATTAGTGGCAACCAACAGGAACTTCAAGCGGGCAGCTAAGCTGTTGGGGTTGGACTCCAAGCTTGAGAAAAGTTTGCTGATTCCATTCAGAGAGATTAAGGTGATTATAGAAGTTTTTTATTATCATCCTTAAATAGCACATCCAAAATGATTTATTTTTGTACGCCCTGCTGTTCTAATGGACTTGGATAAAAAAATTGCAGGTTGAATGTACCATACCCAAAGACGATGGCACTTTGGCGTCTTTTGTTGGGTTCAGGGTTCAGCATGACAATGCCAGAGGTCCCATGAAAGGGGGGATCAGATACCACCCAGAGGTAGCTTAAATTATAACCAGTGTAGTCATGGCGTTATTTAGATATAATGCCAAGAAAAATCTCTCTGTTTTGCAAAGTTCAGCATGTCTACGAATGCCATATTTTTTATTTTTTATTTTAAATCTCAATAAGTTTATGGGTGGACTAGATAAATTTATATACCAAGATTACTAGTATAGTTTGAGCTCCAGTTCTAATGATCGTTCGGGTTATTTTAGGTTGATCCAGATGAAGTCAATGCATTAGCACAACTTATGACATGGAAAACAGCAGTAGCGAACATTCCCTATGGTGGGGCTAAAGGTGGAATAGGGTGTAATCCAGGGGAGTTAAGTGTGTCTGAACTGGAACGACTTACCCGTGTGTTCACTCAAAAGATACATGATCTAATCGGAATCCACACAGACGTTCCAGCTCCTGATATGGGAACTGGTCCACAGGTTCGGCACTGAAAGCATGTCTTGTTGCAAAGGATATGTTATTTAGTATCATGAAAGAGATGAACTGAAAAGAGTTTCCAAGTGTGTTTTGAAGACATTTCTGAATATATTAAGATATGCTTGTGTTTTGGTTAAGCAGACTATGGCATGGATACTGGATGAATACTCCAAGTTTCATGGCTACTCACCTGCTGTTGTTACTGGAAAACCAATTGTAAGTATACTAAACTCTTCATTGTAATAAATGTCATTTCCTGTTACCTTCCGCTAGCTTTTTCTAATTTCTTGAACTCACATTCCTGCTGTTTGCCAGCAAATTCCGGAGTTCCTTCTGCTTTGCTCATGGTTTTTCGCATTTAATCTAATGCATTAAATAATCTATGTTCTTGTTTCGATGGGAGGGAGACACAAGGTTTTAGCATTGAAATATTTCTTACTGCTGAGTTCCTCACAGTCTATCTTGTAAATTCTAGCAGTAATATCACAGTCCTTTTGGTTTTTCTTCTTGTCTGTTTTAAATCTAGGATCTCGGTGGATCTCTAGGCAGAGATGCCGCCACTGGACGAGGAGTGCTCTTCGCTACAGAAGCCTTGCTTAAGGAGCACGGGAAGACCATATCAGGGCAACGATTCGTCATACAGGTGCACTCTGAACTCTATTTCAGCTTAGCAGATCATTCGCGCAGAGAGTGCTTGTCTTGGTATTGTTTCACACATAAAAGTTCACCTGATCTAAATGGAGGTGCATGTCTCAGGGTTTTGGAAATGTGGGTGCCTGGGCCGCCCAACTAATCAGTGAGCAGGGAGGGAAGATCGTTGCCGTAAGTGACATCACTGGAGCTATAAAGAACAACAAAGGGCTTGATATTCCAAGCCTACTCAAACATGCCAATGAACACAAAGGTGTGAAAGGATTCCATGGCGGGGATCCGATCGATCCCAAATCAATACTAGTTGAGGACTGTGACATTCTCATTCCAGCAGCCCTTGGAGGTGTCATCAACAGGTTTATTTTTCATAACAGGAGCTTCTCTTCTCATCAAAATATTCAATCTCAAGGATCTTTCCTCTAAAATATATTTTAACTGCAAATGAAATAATATTTCTTGGATAATAATAAGATACATTCCATTTCCTTTACATTATTGATCTTGAAATCCTGAACTAAATGTTCTCTTGTCTGATTGAAGGGAGAATGCAAGTGATATTAAATCCAAATTTATTATTGAAGCTGCCAACCATCCAACTGATCCTGAGGCTGACGAGGTTAGTGCGAGGTTTAGAGTTATAGATGCCCACCTAAGATTTTGTGAAATAATAATTGCTTTTTTGTTGTCTTTCTACAGATTTTGACAAAGAAAGGTGTTGTTATTCTTCCAGATATATTTGCTAACTCAGGAGGAGTCACTGTTAGCTACTTTGAGTGGGTTCAGGTATGAAATGCCAAATTGCTCTGTGATAACCACTAGCCCTTCTTTCAGCATGGCACCTGCTAATCGTTCTACTCGCATTTTCTGCTGTGATGCCTTCAAGCTTGCATGTCTGAAAGATCAAGAGGAGAAAACAGGAACTCGAAATTCTAGGATTGTTTTCCCTATTTTCTGACATTATTTTGCTTCTTACAAGTAACATTGAATCGGGACTTCCTGCAAATACCAATACTGGTACCTTTTCCATATGGGCTTGGTAAAAGTAATAATTTTTTTTCTTTTTTTGCTGCTTGCGCATTGCAGAACATCCAAGGATTCATGTGGGATGAAGAGAAGGTGAACAATGAACTAAAGAATTACATGACCAGAGGTTTCAAAGATGTGAAAGAGATGTGCAAAACCCACAACTGTGATCTGCGTATGGGAGCCTTCACTCTAGGTGTTAACCGCGTTGCTCGAGCTACCGTTCTTAGAGGTTGGGGAGCCTGAGATGTTTGCTGCTCTGAATAAAGATAGGCTTCAACGAGGCCCCTCGCTCATACTTGTCGAGATCTCTCTTGCTTATGGAAGTTTAAACAACTTCGTGACATGTGTATTGCCTTAATTTCCACCTCTTAAGGTGTTTCTCGTATGAACTGCAAATTCTCTTACAGAAAGTAGGGAGGAATTGCTGAGGTTTTATGGTCTAATAAGTGTTTTCTTTTAGCATTTTAGTTTCTTTTGAGGTGGAAAGATTTGATCTTGGATACCCTCGAGGCTTTTATCACTGCCCAATACCTCGTTGGCAAAGTTTATTGTAAGTTGGAAATTGCGTCATGGGTTCTTAATAATTTAAACTTCCTATTCATAATTCCAGTTTTCAAATATCTTTCAATTTTAAGATCCTATGTTGGTATCACTCAACTTGTTCACAAGAATTAGGCACAAATATATTTGCTTTGTTCCACTGAACAATGTAATAATAATATCTTTACCCTTCACACTAATATCTCGCACCTTTCGGGTAATATGTATGGCGTCTTCAGGCAGCAAAAATCAGTTTAAATTTTTTAAGTCAAATCATGTTTTTTACTGATTATTCAAATTATCTCTGAACCTGTCAAATTGACTAGGTTATATCCAAGTAACTCTCATATTAATTAATTTTAAACATGGATTAAGTAAGAAATCAGGTTATGATGGTTCAAGATTGACCCACTAATTTAGGCTCTCTTTTTATACTTTTTTTTTAAATCATTTTTTAATTTATTTATTTTTGAATTGATTCTTTTTTCAATTTAATTTTTTAATATTTAATTAATTTATAATTGATCTTGATAATTTATTTTAAAATTTTAATTATTATTTAATTTTATGAGCGTATTCTAAAATAAAAAAACTATTAAAATAATTATGAGTTTAATACAGTAAATTATGAAACTCATCACCTTATATATCAACATTTAAATATTCAAAAAAAAATATCATCTTAATTTTTTTAAAATTTAAAGTTAAAATACACTTTTTACTTATCATTAAAATTTACTTATTATTCAAATTGTTTTTAGACATGATAATTAACTAGACCACATAAAAACAATTTTTCCATGAATTAATTTTGAACACCGACGAAGAAAAGAGTGAAATCTAAAAGTTTCAAGATTGATTCTCTAAACAAATTTAATAGTTCCTCACAAACTAACCATTTTTTCACATTACAATTTTTTTTTTATCGAACCCGTGCCGTAACTCCAAACAAGTAAAAACTAGTTTAAACTAAAATACATATGAGATACCTAGTGCTGCATAAAAGCCTAAACTCTTCAAGGAAGCATCCAAATGTTGATTGTTGTTTGGCCATTGCATCTTGAAATTACAACTTAAAAAGCATGAGCACCAAAATTATTACACAAAGTTGTTCTATCCTCTCCCTCTCCCCCTAAAACCACCACGACCAAAACCACCACCT